>VYKN01000076.1_pt1 | contig 21242 bp, 18 predicted proteins | sample 5114581 | NCBI WGS metagenome assembly VYKN01 (sample SAMN12291810, study PRJNA351875) | freshwater metagenome | isolation source: freshwater lake | place: USA: Michigan, Baker Lake | collected 2011-08-08
GTGCCAATCCCATCGCGGTGAGATAACCGCCATACGAGCCGCCCCACAAACCGATTTTAGTAGGCTCCACTTCCGGCAGTGTTTGTAAATACTTTCCTGCGGCTACAATGTCCTGATATTCTGTAGCCCCACGTGGCCCCTGATTCTTCGTCATGCGGAAGTCACGGCCGTAACCAATTCCATTTCTGAAGTTGACCGACAATACCACATAGCCTTGATTGGCGAGCAATTGATTAAACGCGTAGGCATTGCTGTAATAATCACTGTAATGAAAACCTAACAGCATTTGACGAGTAGGTCCTCCGTGCATGTAAACAATACCGGCTCTTTTGTTAGGGATGGATCGATTGATAAAAAGTTGCCCATGAATCACCGTTCCATCAGGTGCCTTGAACGTGACGGCTTCCGGCTTGGCAAATAGCGCTGAGCTAAAGGCTATCAGCTTCTGAGGAAACAAAGGCACCGTTGCTTTCTTTGCTTCATCTACGCGAGCCATCACTTTTGCTGTATTGAATGTTGACTTCAAACAGTACAATTCATTCCCACCAAAAGTAGGATACATCTCAATTCCATCTCCCGAAGTAATAGCCACCGGATTTCCGCTGATCACATTGGACTTCCAGATATGTCTGCGGTTAATATCTTCGCGGTTGCCATCAAAATAAATAGTTTGACCTAAAGGATCCACCACAAAACTTTCAACCTCACCATCGCCGGGCGTAATGTCTTTTAAATCGCTGCCATCCGGATTGATGGAAAATACATGATTCCAACCTGTATGTTCAGAATGGAATAAAATCCGGTTGGCACTCACCCACGCTAGCGGAGTAGCTGAATAGCCTTGTGCAAATCCCCCATCGGCAGCGGGTGATTTCCAAACCACTTTCGTGAGATTGCTTTCCACTTCGGCAACGACAATTGAAAAAGGAGTGCCATTGGTAAAATTTTCCAACTCCCCTATTTTCACTCCGGGCATCCGTACAAATGCTACACTCTTTCCGTCAGGCGACCAAACAGCCAAATCATCACGAGTAACATCAGGTGTTACCCACTTAATTGTTTTAGAAATCAAACTATACACACCCACAAAGCTATGATCGCCCCGATCGCTGATAAACAACACTTCATTTCCGTTGGGCGAAAACTGTGGACGGTAATTATGGCCGCGCGCCAGAAAGAGTGGCTTAGGAACTGCATTTATCTCCAAGGTAGATTCAAAAATCTGGCCGCCTTTTGCAAAGAGAAACTTTAACCCATCGCGATAAAATACCGGACTGTTTCCGGCTACAATTTTGGATGGTGCGCTTTTGGTACCTACATCTTTGAAATAGATCCATTGTTCGGCACCTTCGGGCATGCTGGCAGGGTTTGGATTCTGACCCGCCCGATTCGGTCCACCGCCCCGCACAAACAAAAGCTTCAAACCATTCGGAGAAAAAGCCAACTGTGTAATTTCCTGACCATCATCTTGTTGATAGTCCGTGATGAGTTTAGGCAACTCGCTTCCCAGTTTTACCACAATGTTACGCTTGCCGCGATCATTCAACACCCACGCCAGATTCTTTCCATCTTTCGATGCTACAAATCCGGATTCAGTAGGATGTGTCAAGAACTGCTCGAGAATTGTTTGCGAAAAACTGAACGAGCTAATGAAGATAAAACCAAGAGTTGCAATTTTTTTCATACCATGATGATTTGGTGACCTTAACAAAGATAACATTCGCGGTGGTATATTTTTCTTACTAAGCTCATCAACTATCAGTAGTTAATTTTAAAAAGATCGCTTACATTTAAAACTGTTGAATACCTTATGCCTGACTTACAAATAAAAAAATCTGCGAAGACCTACGATGTGTGCATTGTAGGATCGGGTGCTGGCGGTGGAATGGCCGCATACGTTTTATCGAAAGCTGGAATCAAAGTTGCCTTGTTGGAAGCAGGTCCGATGTACGATCCTGCTAAAAATGTAACACAACTTAAATACCCGTACGAGTCACCACGAAGAGGTGCCGGAACAACGTTTCGTCCTTTCGGTGATTTTGATGCTTCGTATGGTGGATGGGAAATTGAAGGTGAGCCGTACACGCAAAAAGATGGTACTCAATTCGATTGGTTTCGTTCGCGCATGTTGGGCGGTCGCACCAACCACTGGGGACGTATTTCATTACGCTTTGGTCCGAATGATTTCAAACACAAAAGCATCGATGGCTTAGGCGAAGACTGGCCCATCAGCTATGAAGATGTAGCTCCCTATTATGATAAAGTAGATCGGTTGATCGGAGTATTTGGAACGAAAGAAGGAATTTATAATGAACCGGATGGCATTTTCCTCCCACCACCGAAACCTCGCCTGCACGAATTGTTTGTGAAAGACGCAGCCAGCTCATTAGGCGTGAAAGTAATTCCATCACGGCTCTCCATTCTAACCCAAAAGATCAATGATGAGCGTGGAAAATGTTTCTACTGCTCGCAGTGTAATCGCGGTTGTACTGTTTATGGCGACTTCTCTGCCTCTTCAGTATTGGTAAAACCCGCCATCAACACCGGCAATGTAGATGTAATTGCTAACGCGATGGCACGTGAAGTACTCACGAATGAAAAAGGAGAAGCGACAGGCGTATCGTATGTAAGCAAAGACGATCTGCAAGAATATCAACTAAATGCACAGGTGGTAATACTCGCCGCCAGCGCAGGCGAATCGGCTCGTCTGTTGTTGAATTCTAAATCAAGTGCTCACCCGAATGGATTAGCCAACTCAAGCAACGTAGTAGGTAAATATCTGCATGACTCCACCGGAGTAGCGATGGGCGGTGTGCTGCCCAAATTATTCAACCGCAAGCGCTACAACGAAGACGGTGTGGGTGGTTTACATTTGTATTCGCCGTGGTGGTTGGATAACAAGAAACTAAATTTCCCACGCGGCTACCATATTGAATACTGGGGTGGCATGGGCATGCCGAGTTATGGATTTGGTTTTGGCATTCAAGGCATCAATGGAAAGTATGCAGGGCCGGATGGAAAGAAAAAAGAAGCCGGTGGTTATGGTGCTTCATTGAAATCGGATTACCGATATTATTACGGTGCCAGCTTCGGAATGGCCGGCCGTGGTGAAGCGATTGCTCGCGAAGACAACTACTGCGAAATCGATCCAAACGTGGTAGATAAATTTGGAATTCCGGTGCTGCGTTTTCATTACAAGTGGAGCGACTACGAAATTCAGCAAGCCAAACACATGCAGGACACCTTTCAGGAAATCATTCACAAAATGGGTGGTGATATTACCTGGGGAATAAAAGGCGCTGAAGATAATTATGGGCTTGAAACACCGGGGCGCATTATTCACGAAGTGGGAACGGTGCGCATGGGCAACGAGAAAAAGAAATCGGCACTGAACAAATTCAATCAGGCACACGACTGCAAGAATTTGTTTGTGGTAGATGGTGGGCCATTTGTATCGCAGGCAGATAAGAATCCTACCTGGACAATTCTCGCTTTATCGATGCGCGCCAGTGAATACATTATTGATGAATTAAAGAAACAAAATATTTAAACAGACAAGAGATGTGAGATATGAGACGTGAGACGTGCTCTCCGTTATCCCAAATCTCAAATCTCAATACTCATTACTCAACCGCTATGGACAGAAGAAAATACTTAAAGACATTTGCAGTTGGTTCGCTATCCGCTGCGGCACTTTTGCAAAGTTGTGAGCCTGCGAAAAAAGAAAGTGCTCCTGATGTTGCAACCAGCAATGGGGGCCCCGATCGTCAACCGAATGAAATTGAACATTTCAAAAAGGTTTCAGCAGACAAGTTTTTTGATGCACATGAAATGGCTACCATCACCATCTTAGTTGACATCATCATTCCGAAAGATGAAGTTTCGGGTTCGGCTACCGAAGCCGGTGTTCCCGACTTTATCGAGTTTATTGTAAAAGATATGCCGCGGCATCAAACTCCGTTGCGAGGTGGTTTAAAGTGGCTCGACATACAATGCCTCAAACATTTTAATGCAGCATTTACCGATTGCACATCCGCACAACAAATTCAAATGGTAGACGAAATCGCATTCCCCGAAAGGGCCAAACCCGAAATGACGCAAGGCGTTGCATTTTTTAATTTGCTGCGCGATTTAACCGCCACCGGATTTTACACCAGCAAAATCGGGTTAGCGGATATTGGTTATCAGGGCAACCGACCCAACCAGTGGGATGGCGTGCCGCAAGAGGTACTCGATCAATACGGCTTGAAATATGACGAGCGTACATTGGCAGAGAGTGTGAAGTTTGACGCTTAATTATTTTGACGAAAATTAATAGAGCGAATATGAAACTAAGGGTAAGACATGTAAGTAGATATCAAAAGCTACTTTTTATTGGCTTATTAATTTTCATTGGATGTAAGAAGCCAAATGAATCTCAACCCACCGATAAAGTTGATTGGAATGCAATCAGTGATAAACTAATCGAACGCATGGCTCTTCAGCCAAACGAAAAAGTATTCATGATAGGCCAGCCGGGAAAGTTTGATACATTGGTAACTTTACTAACGCAAAAAATTAAATTTAACAAAGGGAATTTTCTGGGTACCATCAGTATTGATTCAATACAGCCAGTTGCTTGGGAAACTGCTTTTACGCGCTCCGCTAGTCAACTTGATTCAACTGCTCTTGTCGACTTTCTCAGCGAAACTGATCTGGGGATTATGTTACCGGGTGCGGCTGCTTTTCATAAGCCCTATGCAGCGATGCAACAAGTTTTAATAAGTGGAAAGGCTCGTACCATTCATTTTCATTGGATTGGTGCCTATGACCAAAACGGAAAATCGATTGAAGTTACCGACAGCATTGCGTTGTTTTATCAGAAAGCACTGCTCGCAACGGACTACAATGCACTCGCAAAACTTCAACAGAAATTCGAGGCCACCGCACAGGGCAAATGGATACGTGTGCGTACACCCGAAGGAACTGACCTGCGTTTTCAAATCACCGGAAGGCCTGTAACAAAACAAGACGGAAATGCTTCGCTGGAACATTCAAGAAAAGCAATTACATTGATTGATCGGGAGGTTGAGTTACCTGCGGGAGCGATTCGGGTGGCACCACTCGAAGAAACTGTGGAGGGTACAATCGCCTTCCCTCCGTCCATCTGGTCCGGAAAAGAAGTGAATGGGCTGGTGGTTCATTTTGTGAAAGGAAAAATTGTTTCGCTCACGGCTACCGAAGGTGAAGATGAAGTGAAAAAAGAATTAGAAATGGGTGGCGATGCTGCTCACTCTTTTCGTGAACTGGCAATCGGTTTCAATCAGTCACTTGTACCTACTAGTGGACACACTTGGATTCCGTATTTTGGATACGGAGCAGGTATTGTCCGGCTTTCGCTGGGCGATAATTCAGAACTGAACGGAAATGTGAGGGGGAACTATGTGCGTTGGAATTTTTTTACCAATGCTACGGTCATAGTCGGCGATGAAGAATGGATCAACAACGGTAAATTATTAATAGTAGAATAAACTCAACTCCTGCATATGACAACTAGAAGAAAATTCATTCAGCAAGCATTGGTCGGCACAGCCGCATTCACCATTCTTCCGCGCTTCGTGTTGGGAGGCAAAGGTTTTATTGCACCCAGCGACACCGTGTACATTGCGGGCATCGGTGTGGGTGGCAAAGGCACCAGCGACCTAACCGGTTTTGCAAAACATCCGAAAGCGAAAATTGCTTTTCTATGCGATGTGGATGATCGCATGGCAGTGAAGTCGAAAGAGAATTTTCCGGATGCGAAGTACTACAAAGATTTTCGTGTGATGCTGGATAAGGAAGCAAGTGGCATTGATGCGGTTTCAGTTTCTACTGCCGATCATACGCACGCAGTGGCGGCTATGGCTGCTATGGAAAGAGGCAAGCACGTGTATGTGCAAAAGCCATTGACACACGACATCTACGAAGCGCGTATGCTGACGGAAGCTGCAAGGAAATACAAAGTGGTAACACAAATGGGCAATCAGTACGCTTCCGCGGATCATGTGCGCACCGCCAAAGAGTGGGTAGATGCCAAACTGATTGGTGATGTGAAAGCCGTGCAAGTGTGGACGAACCGACCTGTGTGGCCACAAGGCATTGCGACTCCTTCCGGAAAATTTGATGTGCCGAGTGAATTGGATTGGAACCTGTGGCTCGGCCCTGCTAAATACATTGATTACAATCCCGCTTACTTACCTTTCAACTGGAGAGGCTGGTGGCCATTTGGTACAGGCGCTCTGGGCGACATGGGCTGTCACATCATGGATGCGGCATTCCGTATTCTACCCATCGATTATCCATCGGAAGTAGAGTGCAGCACCACTACTGCTTGGGAAGGATTTTTCAAGGAAGCGAATTATATGGACAGCTGTCCTTCTTCTTCCATCATTCATTTAAAGTTTCCGCGCAAAGATGGCAAAGGCGATATCAAACTTACCTGGATGGACGGAGGGTTGTTACCAAAACGTCCGGAAGAATTATTACCCGATGAGCAAATGGGATCGTGGGATGGCGGCTATATTTTTGAAGGCACAAAAGGCAAGCTGATGGGTAACTATAACAGCGCTCCTATCCTATTACCAAGCAAGCGCATGAAAGAAGTTACACTACCGAAGCAAACCATTCCACGTATTGTAGGTGGCGAAAACGCGCACTATACCGAATGGGTAGAAGCTTGTACCAAAGGCTATGGCAACATGCAGTTGAGTTCATCATTCGATTATGCCGGTCCATTTACAGAAGCCGTGCTAATGGGTAACCTGGCTATTCGCAGCTACATGATGAAGACCGAAAACAAATATCCGGGCAGAAAGAAATTGCTGTGGGATGCGAAGAACATGAAGATCACCAACTTTGATGAAGCCAATGCTTTTGTAAGAAGTAATTACCGACAAGGATGGTAAACCTTTTGTCAATTCTATTCAACTGGGTCAACTGGAGAATGGCAGTTGGCAAAAATAGCATGACGATTGGTTTTATCGTTGTGTTTGTTGTAGTGGCCTATGGCCTCATTTACGGAGTGGATTACATCGCACAGAAAAAGAAAAAAGAGAAGAAGTAGATCATCTGCTTCTTCTCTTTTTATTGAGGGCTCTAAAAAACTAATGCTCCTTTTTAAAGAAGTTACTTTCGATCTTCTAATTCTTTGATTCGCTGAATGTATTCTTGCTCTTTGCGCGCCATTTCTTCCTGCGTAGCATTCATCTCTTCCATATTCTGCCGTACTTCTTCTTCCTGCGCACGCAATTGCTCGGTTTGCATTTGCGAATCTTTCAGCAAGCGCTGCACGCGTTCGGTGATGCGCGTAGAAACCACAGACGATGCAATGCTCTGGCAAATCTTCTTTACGAAATCTATCTTATTCTGATCTAATTCAGAGAATGAAGCCAACTCCAATACACCCACAATTTCATCTTGCGTTTGAATGGGTGCCAACAGAACATTGGAAGGTGGTGCATCGCCTAAACCGGAAGTAATGCGAATATATTCTTCCGGAACATCTTTCAAATAAATCGTATCACGCTCCAAATAACATTGGCCAATCAAACCTTCACCGATCTCTATCCGCTTCTTCAAGAATTTCTTTCTTTCAAACGCATAACAGGCTTTCAATTCCAGTCGCGCCTCATCGCCCTCTCCTTCCAACAGAAAAATACCGCCCTGATTCAGGTTCATGTATTTTACGATTCCTCGAATCAATTCATCGGACAAAATCTGAACATTCGAATTATTCGCACGAAGTATCTCGCTAATCTGGTTGATACCCAATGTCACAAATTTCTCATCTCGTTCGCGCGTGGCTGCAATCGATAAACTCTCCTGCATTTTTAACAATGCATTTCCCAATTCATCAGAGGTATCGGTATGGTTACTCTTGTATTCTAAATTACCCTTGCTGATTTCTTCCGCAAACGTAATATTTTTGTTTACACTTTTCAGTTGACTCTCCATCAATTGTGTGTTGGTGTATTCTGTTAGCGTGCGACGCTCAAATTCGTAGGCCCACCACCCACATATCGCCACAATTACCGCGGCCAGTCCACCATGCATCAGAAACGTTGCAAAATCCATGTACGCGAGTTGCGTAAAATAAATCTCGGTATTGCCCGCATATTGCAGGTATGCAAATGTGCCGTGATGAACAACCACCAATAAAATAAGTGGCAGTTGCAATCGCCAATTTTGATAAGCGATCAAAAGCGTAGAACCGACAAACACAAAGAAGTGCATTTCAAACATGCCATGCATCTGGTAAATAAACTGCGCAGCAAAAATCGCCAGCACACCTCCCAGCACATACTGATACAACGTGCTGTTGGGCATCCATGCCTTGGTACCAAAGTAGGCAACCAAACAAAGTGCACCCACACCAATGCCTACGGTAAATGTGCTGTAGACAAAAGACAATGCTACCCCAAACAGAAAATAAATGATGAGCGCATTGGTGATGAACCGATCGGCTTTCGCATTGATCTCTTTGAAGATAACAGCTTTATCAATGTGAATTTGTTGTTGAGAGGTAGCGAGGGTATTCATTGTTTAGGAAATTACAAGGACAGAACTAAATTAATGGATATTATGGATTCCAAAAAGAAACAGAAGTGATATTTGGCAAGGAACAACCATACGATTGCGTAGCCAGCAAATCAAATACAGGTGGATTGGCTCCATTGATCAAACTAAGTAAAGCCAGTTCGGCATAATTGGTAGCACTGGCTGTACAATACCGTGCCCGGTTGTAGTTTCCGCGAAAGAATAGCCGACCGCGTGCATCGATAACTACTGCTTGCGGAGTTGAATAAACCCCACACGCTCTCGCCAACGCTCCATCGGTATCCACACGAAAAGCGAATGCTTCTCCAAACTCCTTTTTAGCCTCTTCAATGTCATCGGGTGATGGAACCACCACATAGGCTGCTACACTATCGCCATGCAAGCGAATCAATTGACGGATATGCTGTGCATTAAATCGGGAACAGGGACAATCCGGATTATAAAAGTGTAAATACAACGAAGTATTTGGAAGATCTAATTCCGATCGATCAATTGTTGTACCTACCACCACCGATTTATAATCGCGCGGCACCGGTGTAGGCAGCGCGTACTTCATCTCTTCATTCCAAAAGATAAAAGCCATCACTCCAATAATTGATGTCAGAAATAAGATGACTAATCCGGTTCGAATCATACCTTATAAAAGTACTAACCAAAATCGAATCAAAAAGTTAAAATCATCCCATCAACTTACCAATACCTTACACCTGTTGCGGTTGTATCGAAAATTCGTAAAACCTTCCATTTCACATCCCTTTCGTGATGCACGGTTTTGTTCGCACACCTAAAAACCCTGATATTGCAGGATTATTAAATGCTGAATGCTCAAAATCGATAGCCATACACACATTCTGCCAAAGAAAATGCCCAATTGGAGCGAGAAATTTGGCTATGGCGATTTCATCTATTTGCAGCACCATAAAAAAGGCTTTGCTAAAATGATGCGCGGAAATCAATTTTTTCGCGAGATCAAAAGCAACTGCTGGGATCCGCAACTGCGGATTGAAGAATACGAACAGTTCAACACCCATGTGCAAGTAGTTTGCACTATACCGGTGATGTTCTCATACTGGGCTAAGCCGCTCGACTGTTTGGCTTTATCGCAATTCCTTAACGACCACATCGGAAAATTGGTGGCAAAATACCCGAAGCAATACATTGGGTTGGGAACGGTGCCCATGCAAGACTCAGAATTGGCCGTGAAGGAGTTAGAACGGTTTAAGAAAATTGGTTTGGTGGGATTGCAAATCGGCTCGAACATCAACGATGAAAACTTAAATGAAGAGCGCTTCTTTCCGATTTTTGAAGCGTGCGAAAAATTGAACCTGGCGGTGATGGTTCACCCGTGGAACATGATGGGCGAAAAGAAAATGCAGCGCTATTGGCTGCCGTGGCTGGTGGGCATGCCGGCCGAGACATCGCGGGCAGTCTGCTCGATGATCTTTGGCGGTGTGTTTAATCGCTTGCCCCAGTTACGTGTTATGTTTGCCCACGCCGGTGGTTCGTTTTTGCCGACCATCGGGCGCATTGAGCACGGTTTTGATTGCCGGCCTGATCTGGTGGCTATCGACAACCCGATTAATCCGCGACAGTATTTGGGTAAATTTTGGGTAGACAGTGTGACACATGACCCGCTGATGCTGGACTATGTGCTTAAGCTTCAAGGATCTAAGCGCGTAATGCTCGGCTCCGACTACCCGTTTCCGTTGGGCGACTTAGAAATTGGCAAGTTTATTGAAGATATGAATCTGCCGAAAAAAGTAAAAGAAGATATATTTTGCCATTCGGCATTGGAATGGCTCAACTTAAACAAGAAAGATTTCATCTAACACTAAATAATTACGGAATCGTGAATTCACTTAAACTCTTTCTCTTTGCATCACTTGTATTCACCAGCTTGACTGGCATTGCACAATCTGAAAAAGATAAAATCAAGGCGATGGAGGAGCAGCGCCAAATTGATAAGCAACGCAGAGTCACCATGAAGATGGACTCTGCTATTCGTCTTTCAGAAGAAGGTCAATACCTCGAAGCCGATGCCAAGTTTAAAGTGGTGCTAAGCACGATCCGCAGTGTGCCCAGCGATCTTACCTATCATTTCGGAAAAAACTCTTTCCATATTGGCAAATACAAGCAAAGCGTAGACTGGCTCAACAAATACATTCAGCTGAAGGGAACCAGTGGACAGTATTCTGAGAAGGCAGTAGAATGGCTGGCCAAAGCGGAAGCCGAACTGTTAAAAGAACGTGAGCGCGAAGCACTGCAAGCATCGGAAGTGCTCTCGAAAGATTATACGCTGGACTGCGGCCCCACCGGTAAAGTATTGTGTACCGTTTGCAAGGGCAGCACGGTAGTTGTAAAGAAAGGATACTTTGGCGATCACTACTCCACTTGTGCATATTGCCACAAGCAAGGCTACCTCAGCTGCGATGAGTACAATCAGTTACTCAAAGGAACGTTGAAGCCCGATTCTCAGCAGTAGGCGCAAGATTAACTTTGAAAAAAGTTGACAATTGACAATAGGCAATTGACAAAACGTGGCATAAGAAGGTTTCGAAACACCACTCCTTCTAAATTCAAAATTCTGATTTTTTTATTCAACTGAGCTGAAACACCAACTATCAAAGTTATTCCAAAGCAGAAATTTGAAAGCCTGCCTCTTTTACCAGGTGGATGATTTGCTGTTGTGAAATTCCGTGCGACTGAATCGTAAGGATTTTTTCTTTCTTAGTCGTATCCACAGTCCATTGCACAATTCCTTCTGCTCTATTCAAGGCAGGCGTTACTTTCGCCACACATCCGCTGCAATTAATATTTGTCTTGAATTGCAAATGATCTGTCTGCTGATTTGTTGATTGATCTGACTCTTCCATAAGGATACAATTTATTATTTTTTGATTATTCCAATTTTTTCCACTTCAATCGCAAGCTGTTGGTAACTACACTCACGCTACTCAAGGCCATTGCTGCACCGGCAATCATCGGATTGAGTAAAAAACCGGTGAAGGGAAATAATATTCCCGCTGCAAGCGGTATACCCAATACATTGTAAACAAAAGCCCAAAATAAATTCTGCCGAATCGTCGACACCGTATGTTTGGACAATTGAATAGCCATCGGAATTTTAGTGAGATCAGAAGATATTATCGTCATCTTCGCCACATCCATTGCAATATCACTTCCCCTGCCCATAGCAATACTTACATCTGCTTGCGCCAGCGCTGCACTATCATTGATGCCATCGCCCACCATGGCTACCGTTTTTCCAGAAGCTTGCATGCCTTTGATGAAATCTGCTTTTTCATGTGGCAGCACCTCCGCCTTGTAGTGTTTGATGCCGACCTGCTTGGCAATCGCATTCGCCGTCACTTCATTGTCACCTGTAAGCATGAAAACGTCCAACCCCATGTGGTGTAGTTGGCGAATGGCTTCGATGGAGGTTACCTTTATTTTATCTGCAATGGCCAAAACGGCCAGCGCAGTGGATTGATCTGCAAACCAAACGATTGTCTTTGCCTCATCACTCCATGTTTTTTCTTTTTCGAGAAGTTCTTCCGAAAAATGAACTCCATTTTCAATCAGCCATTTTTTATTGCCAACTGAATACTGTTTGCCTTGTACCGTGGCACGCACGCCCTTGCCGGTGATACTTTCAAAATCATGCACATCAAGTGCAGTGGTTTGCCAGCGATTAACGACAGCCTGTGCGAGTGGGTGCTCGGATTGTTTTTCAATACTTATCAAAATCGGTATTGCCTCTTCGTTGTCATCCAACCATTTCCAATCTGTCAAAGTAGGTTTGCCTTCCGTGATGGTCCCTGTCTTATCGAGTACGACTGCATTTACTTTTTTGGCGAGTTCTAAACTCTCGGCATCTTTGATCAGAATTCCGTTTTCTGCCCCGCGCCCCACGCCTACCATTATTGCGGTGGGTGTAGCTAACCCAAGTGCACAGGGGCATGCAATCACCAGCACGGTTACAAATGCCAGTAAACTTTGCGTGAATCCATTCTCGCCACCTAGCCACCACCACATCACAAATGAAAAAATAGCAACACCCATTACGATCGGAACAAAAACAGCGGCAATTTGATCGACTAATTTTTGCACCGGTGCTTTGCTACCCTGCGCCTCTTGCACAAGTTTGATAATTTGCGCCAGCAAAGTTGCACTACCCACCTGCTCGGCACGAAAAGTAAAACTGCCTTTCTGATTGATGGTGCCGGCCAAGACTTTTTCGCCATCTGCTTTTAATACTGGCATTGGCTCGCCAGTGAACATACTCTCATCTACATACGAACTGCCACTGAGTACGATGCCATCCACGGCAATTTTCTGGCCGGGCTTCACCACAATCCGGTCGCCTTTGTTTAAGCGACTGATGGGTGTTTCTATTTCAACACCTTGTGCATCCACCACGATGACGGTAGCCGGCTGCAAACCCATTAATTTTTTAATGGCATAGGAGGTATTTCCTTTCGCTCGTTCTTCCAGCAGCTTTCCTAACAGAATAAAGGCAATCACGACAGCGGCTGCCTCAAAATAAACATGACCATGCAAGCCGCGTGAATGCCAATAGTTTGGAAACAGCGTGGTGAAAACACTGAACGAATACGCCACACCGGTGCTTAAGGCTACCAGTGTGTCCATATTTGCCGAGCGGTGTCTGGCTTGCTTCCAAGCGTTGACAAAAAATCCTTTACCAAACCACACGACCACCGGTGTCGATAATAGCCACATGATTTCGTTGGCATACGGCATGTCCATCAAAAACATGCCGATGATAACTGTGGGAATTGCCAGTGCCGAAGCCCCGATTGTGTTCCATGTTAAGGCTTTAAATTTCTGATTGTGCAATGCCTCAAGTGTTAGCGCTGCCTGATCATCAGTTTCTATCAGCATATCGTAGCCAATGGATTGAACTGCCTTTTGCAAATCATCGGGTTGAATCATGTTGGGCAAATACTCGACCGAGAGTTTTTCGGTAGCAAAATTGACCGATGCCTGAATGACTCCATGCTGCGCCTTCACCATGCTTTCTACGCTCGCTACACACGAAGCGCAGCTCATTTGGGTAACCGGGAAGCTCGTTTGAATGGTAGGCACACCATATCCTAAATCGCGAATGGCGTGAATGGCATTGGTCAAAAGCGAAGAATCATTGCCACTGACCACTGCTCGCTCATTGTTCAATTCTACCCGATGTATTGTTATGCCCGGCACATCACGCAAGCCTTTGTCCACGATAAGCGCACAATGCTCGCTCTCCACGCCTTGTAGCGGAATATAAAATGTATTCGAATTTTCTTTTTCCATGTTGCTTGTGAGTGCACAAATATCACACGATCAGGCGGGATATCTTTTATAGTTTTTTCGGAAAGAGTTACATGAATTTCAGATGCTACCGTGTATCATTTGGTTAATTTACACCGATCACTTGCTAGCACGTGGCAGTAATTTATCCAAAGGGTTACGCTTTTCGGTGCGAATAGCTTTAAAGTGACTGGGAGTTAGGCCGGTCACTTTTTTGAACTGAGCACTGAGATGGGCAACACTGGAATAATTCAGTTGATGTGCGATTTCACTCAGCGATAACTCATCGTACACTAATAATTCTTTGACACGCTCGATCTTCTGAGCAATAAAATATTTTTCGATGGAGACGCCTTCTACTTCGGTAAATAGTGTAGTCAGGTATTTGTAATCGTGCTGAAGTGCCTCACTCAGGTATTCAGAAAGATTGGATTTGAGCGCACTGTTGTTCTGATGAACCAACTCCACCAATGTGGTTTTGATTTTTTCAATTAGTCGGCTTTTCTTATCATCGATGAGAGAAAAACCCACTTCGCGCAGAGCGCTGTCGATGGTCATTTTTTCCGATGAAGTAATTTCGCCATCCAATGTCACTTCCCCCAACGCTACGGCCCTTGGGGTAAATCCGAGTTTTGTCAATTCTGCTTTCACTACCATTTTGCAGCGATCACAGACCATGTTTTTTATGTGTAGAATCATCTTGTTATCTGTCGGCTATCCTTAACAAAAGAACCCTCCATTTCATTCCAGTTCTTCCCTATCTATTTCAATATAGCAACAAAGATAGATGTCTGTAACCGATGGAGCGCCGCATTTGAGCATGAATCCGTTTTTAATTGAAACTTTTTACGTGTGGCCCTTTAGCTTCCCTTCCTTTCTTCCATCACAATTAATGGCTATCTTTGCCGCTCGTTTATCAGGCATTTTATGGCTCTTTACAATCGCATCAACGGCAAAGAACTGAAAGAGAAACTTCAGCATCTGCAAGAAGAAAGAACGACGGTTTCATTTTACAAATACCACCAACTGGCCGATCCGAAAGCATTTCGCGATGAATTGTACCTGCTCTTCGATCAGCTTCACATTTTAGGTCGGATTTATGTTGCACACGAAGGCATCAACGCACAAATCAGCGTGCCTACTTCATCGTTCGAAACGTTTCGCAGTCAATTATTCAGCATTCCTTTTTTAAATGGCATTCGGTTGAACACAGCTGTGGACGACAATGGAAAATCATTTTTCAAATTGAAGATATTGGTGCGTAGTAAAATTGTGGCCGATGGACTAAACGATGCTACGTTTGATGTGACCAATCGCGGCAAGCATGTAAATGCAAAAGAATTTAATGAATTGGCCGAAAACCCCGACACATTAATCGTTGACATGCGCAACCATTACGAAAGTGAAGTGGGTCATTTCAAAAATGCCATTTGTCCGGATGTAGATACGTTTCGCGAAGAGCTGAAAGTGGTAGAAGATTTGCTGGAAAAGGAAAAAGATAAAAACTTATTGATGTATTGCACCGGTGGCATTCGCTGCGAAAAAGCAAGTGCGTGGTTTAAACATCGCGGATTTAAAAATGTATTTCAGTTGGATGGTGGCATCATTGAATATGCGCGCCAGGTGAAATCACAAGGACTGGAAAACAAATTCATTGGCAAAAACTTTGTGTTTGACGAACGTTTGGGCGAACGCATTTCCGATGACATCATCAGCACCTGCCATCAATGTGGCAAGCCATGCGACACCCATACCAACTGCAAAAACGATGGTTGCCATTTGCTGTTCATTCAGTGTACCGAGTGCGCGGAGAAATTTAATGGTTGCTGTTCGGCGGAATGCAAAGACATCATTGCCCTGCCTGTAGAAATGCAGAAAGAAGTGCGCAAGGGAATCAACAAAGGCCGTCAGGTATTTAAGAAAGGGCGCAAGCTGAAAGATCAACTGTCACCTCAATCTACGGAATGATTCGCATTGGCATCATCAATGTATCAGACAGAGCAAGCCGGGGCATTTATGAAGATACGCCGGGGAAAGCCATACTGGCTACGCTTAACGAATACCTGATTAGTTCGTGGGAAAAAGAATATGCTGTCATCCCAGATGAACAAGCCTTGATTGAACAAACCTTGATCGACATGGCCGATCAGAAAAATTGCTGCCTGATTGTTACCTGCGGAGGCACAGGCCCTGCCAAACGCGATGTAACTCCCGAAGCCACCGAGGCTGTTTGCCAGAAAATGATGCCCGGCTTTGGCGAATTGATGCGCAGCGTAAGCCTGCAATACGTGCCAACCGCCATTTTATCGCGCCAGACCGCAGGTATTCGAAATAAAACTTTAATTGTAAATTTACCCGGCAAACCAAAAGCCATCCGGCAATGCCTAGACGCCGTTTTTCCGGCCATTCCCTACTGCATTGATTTATTGGAGGGTCCGTTTTTGGAATGCAATACAGAGATTATAAACGTGTTTCGCCCCAAAGAAGACACGACCGGAAAGCCGAATCAGAGTCGTTGAAACTATTGACCCGTAACGTGTATGGCAAGAATAAAATACTACTACGACACCGAAACGTGTAAATACGAACGCATTCGTACCACCACCGGCGACATTATTCTAAATAGCTTAGGAATTATTTCTCTGACTTTAGCAATGGCCGTGGGTCTGGTGTTTCTGTATGGAAGCTATTTCGAATCGCCCCGCGAGCTGTTGCTGAGTAACGAAGTGAAAGAATTGGAGTTCATGTACAGCAACCTAGAAAAACAGATTGAAAAGTTGGACGCCGAGTTGGCCAACATGGAATACCGCGATGACAACATTTACCGCGCCGTGTTGGGTGCAGAGCCTATCGACAAAAGCGTGCGCGAAGCCGGTGTAGGCGGCATCGACCGCTACGAAGACATCAAGAAGAAGAACATCGTACACGAAGATTTTTTGCTCAAACTGCACGAGCGAGTGGATAAGTTAAAGCGCAAGGTTTATATCGAATCCAAATCACAAGACGAAGTGATTGCGCTGGCGGAGAACAAAGAAAAACTATTTGCAGCCATCCCGGCCATTCAGCCGGTCAGCAACAAACAGTTGATTGCCTTAGCTTCTGGCTTTGGCATGCGCATTCATCCGGTTTATAAAGTGCGCAAAATGCATACGGGAGTTGACTTCGCGGCCACTATTGGCACACCCATTTACGCTACTGCCGATGGTGTGATTGATAAACTCGAAGTGAGTTTTAGTGGCTATGGAAAAGTATTGGAAATCGATCATGGCTTTGGCTACCGCACCCGCTTTGCACACATGCACGGCTTCAATGTGCGCTACGGACAAAAAGTAAAACGTGGCGATTTAATTGGGTATGTGGGCGATACCGGTTTGTCCACCGCTCCGCATTTGCATTATGAAGTTTTTGTGAATGGTGTGCATGTGAATCCCATTCACTATTTCTTCAACGACCTGAATGCGAAAGACTACGAGAAGATCATACAGCTGGCTTCAGTAGAAAACCAATCGCTGGGAATGTAGGCACCTCTAAAAACTTTTATTTTTCCACCTCAACCCTTCCCTTCTCCACAAGAGAAGGGTGTTTGGAGTTTTAGAGGTGCTCAATGGTGGTTAAGCGAGAAGAATTTCTTTCACAATCACGCGCAGTTCATTCAGCATCATAGCGGTGGCGCCCCAAACAATCTCTCCTTCAATTTCGAAATGCGGAGCTAGCATAGGATACATTTTAGCTGCTATGATCTCTTTTGTATGGATGGCATTGGGTAGTATTAAGTCAGAAAGATTGCCCTCGATGATACGTACCACTTCCGACTGCTGTGCCTGATACGTGGGGCGTTGCTCTACAAAACCAACCACCGGAATAACCATGAAGTTGCTGGGCATCACAAAAAACTGACTGAGTTGTCCAATCACTTTTATCTGCTGTGTACTCACTCCTATTTCCTCTTCCGTTTCGCGCAAAGCAGTTTCAATAGCGGTCTCTCCTGGCTCGGCTTTTCCGCCTGGCAAACTCACTTGTCCGCCATGTGCCCCAAGATATTCATGCCGCTTAGTCAATGGAAATTTGATTTGTTCACCATCGGGATACAGTAAAATCATAACACTGCCCGGCTTGGGTGGAAGTGAATGATCAAACTTGGGTTTAATCAGTCCGGTAGGTGTGGCTCGCAAAGGCTCATGCGCCACAGCACCCGGCAAGGGCCGTTGTAATCTCTGCTGAAGTTGATCGAGTAACGAGGGCCACATCATTTGCAATACTTGATTAAATCGGCCGTGAGCATCTGGTCGCCCCGTTGCTCCGATTGCCGAAAGGCATCGCACGCTTCTTTGCGCTGATTGTTTTTCGCATACGCAGTACCGAGGTAAAAATAAATCTTGTCGATGAATGAATCCATCTTTTCAGCTTGTGTAAGTAAGCGCAGTGCCGATGGATAGTCTTCTTTCATCAAATACAAAATACCCTTGTTGCGATACGCCCATCCATTGTAAGGATCGGCATACATGCTTTGATTGATATCTTCTTCAGCTTTCGCCAGATCATTTAAACGCAAGTAGATGAAGCCGCGGTTGTTCAAAAAATACGCCTGCTTCGGATCAATCTCGATTGCTTTGTTCACATACTTTAACGCTGCATTAAAATTTCCTTTTTCAATATCGATCAGCGCCAGAGTGTTGTACACATTGGGTTCGTTGGATTTCAGTGCCTGCGCCTGGTTCAACTCCGCCAAGGCAGCTTCATAATTGCGCTTGTAATAATGTACGATGGCATGATTTACAAGATTGTCGACATTGTTCGGCGACAACTGCATGGCTTTGTCAAAGGACTCCAATGCTTTGTCAAACTCGCGCATCTTAGTAAGAACCAAACCTTTGGTAAAGTATGCCAACGCCGTATCGGGCTTGACGGCAATTACCTTGCTCAGGTCGTCCAGCGCCTGAAAATATGCTTTGTTTTCGTAGGCTGCATTGGCCCGGTTGATTAGGGCGTGGATAAAATTGGGCTTGCACTCGATTGCTTTTGAATATTTCTCGATGGCCACATCGAATCGTTTCTGTTCAAAGTAAACCGTTCCCAGATTATTCCATGCGTCTGCAAAGCAAGGCTCAAGTCGGATGGCCTCGCCATAGTAGTAGGATGCTTGCTCGTAACTACGCTCGCGGGCTGCTACATTGCCCTTCAACAAAAACTGTTGCAGGCGATTCTCTTTGGAATCGCAGGCAAGCAAACACACAAGCAGAAAAAGAAACAGGAACGATCGCATGGTTAATTTTTTCTAGAAGTCAGGCCGGAGAACGACTTACCGGCAAAAATACAACTTAAACTTAACCGTAAAGGCTAACACTTGTTTTGCAGTAATTATAAAAATATTTGTGGTGGAATTTTGAATACTAAAACCGAATCCCTTTCTTTGAACCATCAAAATGACAACTACTCAAAACATCCATCGCCATCACCCTACCAATAGTTTGGTTGGCGGCTTTGTGTTTTGATCTGATTATAAAGATTTACTCAAAAAAAGGCTCGCCAACAATGGTGAGCCTTTTTTGTTTGATAAAAATTTAAAATGATAAAATATAAATAACTGTATGACACCACCACTCCGCATTGCCATTCAAAAGTCAGGTCGCCTGCAAGAAGATTCGTTGAAGTTGCTGAAAGAAAGTGGCTTGCATTTTAGCAATGGCAAAGATCAACTCAAGACACAAGCGCGGAATTTCCCGATCGAGTTGCTCTTCTTACGCGATGACGATATTCCACAGTACGTAGAAGATCAGGTGGCCGATGCGGGCATTGTGGGTGAAAATGTGCTGATCGAAAAACAGAAAAAGAATGAGTTAGTGAAGCGTCTGGATTTTGCGAAGTGTCGACTCTCCATTGCCGTGCCACGCTCTGAAAACTACACCGGCATTTCGTACCTGCAAGGAAAAAATATCGCAACCTCCTACCCGGTTATTGTACAACAATTCTTAGACAAGCACGGCATTCAGGCAGGCATACACGAAATCAGCGGGTCGGTAGAAATCGCTCCGGGCATTGGTTTGGCCGATGCCATCTGCGACATTGTGAGCACAGGCAGTACGTTGTTAAGCAACGGATTAAAGGAAGTAGAAACTGTGATTCAAAGTGAGGCGGTGTTGATTGCCACCCCCAATTTGGCGGAAGCAAAAAAGCAAATTTTGGACAAACTGATTTTTCGCATCAATGCAGTGCAGTCCGCTAAAAACAACAAATACATTTTATTGAATTGCCCGAATGAAGCCATTGAAAAGATTACGAGCGTGATCCCGGGCATGAAGAGCCCAACCATTATGCCGTTGAGCCGCACGGGCTGGTCGAGTTTACATTCTGTGGTGGATGAAAATGATTTTTGGGAAAAGATCGATTTACTGAAATCATTCGGTGCCGAAGGAATTTTGGTGATACCGATTGAGAAGATGATTGCTTAAAAATAGATTTTGGATTTACGATTTAAGATTTAGGATTTGAGACGTGAGAAACCAGAAACCAGCAACTAGAAACTAGAAACCAGAAACCAGAAAAAGATGAAAGTTGAGATAAATCCGGCGAGAGAAACATGGAGTGCGTTGTGTCAGCGGCCGCAACTAGAATTGGAATATTTGGAAGGGGTCGTGAATAACATTCTCACCCGTGTGAAAAAATCCGGCGACGATGCCTTGCTTGAGTTGACAAAACAATTTGATGGCATTGCACTCACCCACTTGGCCGCCACTACTGAAGAAGTAAATCAAGCCATTTCCTCGTTGCCTGAATCTCTGAAACAATCCATCACACAAGCGGCTGCCAACATTGAAAAGTTTCATGCAGCCCAACGCAATCCAATAGTTCAAATTGAAACCATGCCGGGTGTTACCTGCTGGCGCAAGCAAGTGGCCATACAAAGCGTAGGCATTTACATTCCCGGTGGCTCAGCTCCTTTGTTTTCTACTGTATTGATGTTGGGCATCCCTGCGAAAATTGCCGGATGCAAAGAAGTGGTTTTGTGTACTCCTCCGTCGGCAGATGGAACGATTCATCCCGCCATTTTATTTGCTGGTTCATTAGCGGGAATTACCAAAATTTACAAAGTGGGAGGTGCACAAGCCATCGCAGCAATGGCGTATGGCACGACCACCATTCCGCAAGTCGATAAAATATTTGGACCCGGAAATCAATACGTAACCAAAGCGAAACAACTCATCAACCAATCGGGAACAGCCATCGACATGCCGGCAGGTCCTTCGGAAGTATTGGTGATTGCGGATAGTCAAGCAAACCCTGCATTCATCGCAGCCGATCTGTTATCACAAGCCGAACACGGACCAGATAGCCAAGTGGTGCTGGTAACGAAGGAT
>VYKN01000078.1_pt1 | contig 20913 bp, 18 predicted proteins | sample 5114581 | NCBI WGS metagenome assembly VYKN01 (sample SAMN12291810, study PRJNA351875) | freshwater metagenome | isolation source: freshwater lake | place: USA: Michigan, Baker Lake | collected 2011-08-08
CGCCAGCCGCGCCGCGCCGAGCGTCGCGCTCGCCGAGCCTTCAGGTCCCGGACACCAGACCAGCAATTTGCCCCGCCGGTGCTTGTGCGTCGCCTTGCCGGGCGCTGGGAACGCCTTGATCCAGTTGGAGGGGTGGTTTTCCCAGATGCGCGCGCCGACCGCTCCGGACGCCTCCTCCGGGATGCCGATCGGGGCCACCCGCACCTCGCCGCACAGGGTGGCCGAAGGCTCGAGCAGATGGGCGGGCTTCTTGCGGTGAAAGGTGACCGTCACGCCGGCCTGCACAGCGACCCCATCCGGCGGGCCGCCGTCGCCATAGACCCCGGACGGAACATCCACCGAGATCACCGGGCGGGCGCTCCTGTTGAGCGCTTCGACGACTTGCGCCGCAGCGCCGTCGATCGGCCGGGTCAGGCCCGCGCCGAACAACGCATCGATGACGACCCGAGAGTCGCCGAGCGTCCAGGGTTCAGCGCGCACCACCGGCCCGGACCAGGTCTGGGCGGCCCGGGCGGCGTCGGCCTTCAGGGCTGCGCGATCGCCCAGCAGAGCCACGCGCACATCGAAGCCGGCCTGCTGAAGGCGTCGCGCCGCGACAAAACCATCCCCGCCATTGGAACCGGGACCACACAGCACCAGCACGCTGGCGCCGGCGAAGCGCTGGCGCACGGTGTCGGCGACGGCTCCGCCGGCCGCCTCCATCAGGGCCGCGCCGGAGATGCCGGTCTCGATCGCGAAGCGATCGGCCGTGTACATCTGGGCGACGGTGAACACCTCGTACGACATGCGCCGGACCTCGATGGGACGGGACCCTATAGCGCCGACTTCGGCCGCGATAGCCGCTTCAGACGACGGTCCGACCACCCTGCGCACCAAGTTCACGCAGGCGCAGTCGACCGTCTGCGCTCTCCAGCACGGTCACCGACACATGGGCCGGATCGCATACGGCGATCCGGGGTTTGCCGGTCGCGGCGCTCACCGCGGCGTTGATGGCCACATAATGGGTGAACACGGTCGCATCCGCGTCCAGCGACATCAGGGCCTCGACCACGCGGTCGCGCCAGGCGCCGAGGCCTGGGTCGGTCCAGACGCCCCGGGCGAACAGATCGCGCAGCCAGGCCTGCCGATCATCGATCCCCACGGGGGCCACGATTTCCGCGACGGCCGGCTCGATCCGGATGGCTTCGATCCCGAGCAGACCGGCGAGCGGCGCGGCCGTCTCGCGGCACCGTCTCAAGGGCGAGGACAGGATCAGGCCGCCCATGGGCGCCAGCGCCTGCGCGCAAGCTTCCGCCTGCGACGCCCCCAGCGAAGACAGGCCGGGATCTGGGTCCGCGCCCCAGGCCGCTGCCGGCTCTGCGTGACGCACAAGGCGCAGGATCGGCATCGGGGCTTGCCCGTCAGACCAGCGGCGCGGTGCGGAACGCTTCGTCCGTCGGCCGCCCGATCAGATTGATCAGCACCCCGTCGGGGTCGCGCAGACACATCTCAAGCGACGTCTGGCGGGCGGACACGAAGGGCGTCGGCTCCCAGACCTCGAGCGCGCCGAGCCCCGGCGCCTCGCGCCGCACCCGTTCCAGGTCCGCGCAGTAGAACACCAGCGTCACCTCCCCGAGGCAGGGCTCGCCGCGCGGCCGCACGACCGGCGGCGGGACCGGGTCGGTCAGCTCGAACAAGCCCACCATGCCGTAGTTGGGCAGGTCCTTGTGTTTCAGGATGCAGCAGCGGCAGTTGGTGGTCGCCGGGACGTGCAGGACCGCCGCCGTGGACGCCTTGTCCAGCGTGCCTTCGAAATAGACGTCGGTGAAGCCGAGCATCCGGTAGAATGCGATCGAGCGATCAAGATCGCGCACGAAGAGGGCAGCGCGGACCAGCGGAGATAAGGATGCACTCAAGTACCAATTTGACACGCAACGCTCCTCATGCTATATTAAATGCGCCTTGCATTGTATTAATCGCAAGGCGTTTCCGTTGAACTGTTAAGAAAGGATACAAAGGAAGTTATACATGTCCAAGTTAATTATTGCTAGCGCTATTTTCATTGTCATTGTGGCTGCGACACCATTCATAGTGTTTTACACGGATAAAACAATTAGCTCAATGAAGATACACATTGAGAATAAAAGCGTCACATATGAACTTTCTCGTGAAGAGCTGAAACAAAAAAACACCTTGTCTAAATAACGACGAAAAACGGAGCACCCTACCAGGGGTGCTCCTCGCCGTTGAACTGCAGGAACTTGCCGGAGTCCGCGATGGAGAGCTTCGCGAACACGGCCTGCTGGCCGTCGACGCTCTGGTCCACCGTCATGGGCGCCATGGACCCGCCGAGCGCGGTCTGAACCCAGCCCGGATGAATCGACACGACGGTCACGCCGAGGTCCTTCCATTCGGAAGCCATGGAGCGGGTCGCGATATTCAGCGCCGCCTTGCTCATCCGATAGCTGATCAGGCCGGGCATGGTGAGGATCGTCGCCGATCCCAGCATCGAGGAGACGTTCACGATGATCTTGCGCTCCGACGCCGCCACATTGCCGATCAGCGCCTTGGAGGCTTCGATCGGGCCGATCGTGTTCACCGCGAAGATTTCCTCGCAGATGTTGCGATCGAAGCCCGACAGCATCTGGGTGGCATCCCAGGCCCCGTTCATGCCGGCGTTGTTGAGCAACAGGTCCACCGGGGCGTCGCCCAGGGCCTCCTTCAGGTCCTCCGCCCCGCCGGGATCGGCCGCGTCGTAGGTGATGAGCCGGATCCCGGGGATGGCGGCGAGATCGCTCGCCCCGTCCGGGTCCCGGCAGGCGCCGTAGACGGTCCAGCCTGCGGCTGCGAAACGGCGGCAATTCTCAAGGCCCAGCCCGCGGCTGGCTCCGGTCACGACGGCTGTCGGCATGGCGTGCGTCTCCTGTCCCGGACGCACCATGGCCGGGCGCGGGCCGGCCGCCAAGTCTCAGTTGAGGCTGCGCCGGTCGTGCGGGCTGTCCAGCGAGAAGGCCGGGATCTCGGCGTCGAACTGCCGGCCGTGCTCGTCCACCATCACATAGACGCCCATCATGAGGCCGGACGGCGAGGCGAGCGGCGCGCCGCTCGTGTAGGTGAAAATCTCGCCCGGCCGGAGGATCGGCTGCTCGCCCACGACGCCGGGGCCGGCCACTTCCTGCTCGCGTCCGGTCTTGTCGAGGATGCGCCAGCGGCGCGCCACGAGCTGAACGGTCAGCGCGCCGTCGTTCTCGATCTCGATCGTGTAGGCCCAGAAGTACCGACCCTCGTCGGGGTCGGACTGGTCCTCGAGGTATTTCGGCGCGGCGCGCACGATCACGTCGTTCGTGCGCGCTTCATACACGACGAAGTCGTCAGGCTCTTCCTGCGGTGGCGAGCGCTCCGGCGACATCGTCGATCAGGTCCTCCTCGTCCTCGAGGCCGACCGACAGACGGATCACGCCGGGCGTGACGCCGATGCGCAGCTGGGCGGCCGGCTCGAGCGTACGATGCGTCGTGGTCGCCGGATGGGTGGCCAAGGACTTTGCGTCGCCCAGATTGTTGGAAATGTCCACAATCTGAAGCGCATTGAGAAAGGCGAACGCCGCTGTGCGGCCGCCGGCCAACTCAAACGCGATCAAACTTCCGCCAGACGACATTTGCGACCGTGCGATGACGTGTTGCGGGTGATCGTCCCGACCCGGATAGATGCAGCGCGCGACCGCCGGATGGGCCGCGATCACATCGGCGAGCGCGGCGGCGGTGCGGCACTGGCGCTCCACCCGAAGATGCAGGGTCTCGAGCCCCTTGAGCGCGACCCAGGCGTTGAACGGGCTCATGGACGGCCCGGTATGGCGCAGGAACGGCTCAATGTGCTCGTCCATGAAGGCCTTCGCTCCAAGGATGGCGCCGCCCAGCGTGCGGCCCTGCCCGTCCATGTGCTTGGTGGTCGAGTAGACGACGACGTCGGCGCCGAGCGCCAGCGGCTGCTGCACCACGGGGCTTGCGAAGATGTTGTCGACGATCAGCCGGGCGCCGGCGGCGTGGGCGATGTCGGCGATGGCGCGAACGTCAGCGATCTCCAGCGTCGGATTGGCCGGGCTTTCCAGGAACAGCGATCGGGTCTCGGGCCGGATCGCGGCGCGCCAGGCGTCAAGGTCGGGCGTCGGCACGAGCGTGCAGCTCATGCCGTAGCGAGGCATCAGCGTTTCCAGCACCCAGCGGCAGGAGCCGAACAGCGCCTCGCCCGCCACCACGTGATCGCCGGCCTTCAGCGGGGCCAGCATCGCGGCGGTGACCGCGGCCATGCCGGAGGCGGCGAGCCGGCCGTCCTCGGCGCCTTCCAGCGCGCACAGCCGCTCGATCAGCATCGTATTTGTCGGATTGGCGTAGCGGCCGTAGAGGTAGCCGGGCGCGGTTCCCTCGAACCGGGCGTCGGCCTCCTCGGCGCTGTCATATACGAAGCCGGAGGTCAGATAGAGCGCTTCGCTGGTCTCTTTGTGCGGCGAGCGCAACAGTCCCGCCCGCACGCCGCGCGTGTTCGGCCCCCAGTCTTTCGGATCGCGCCCCATCTCGATGTCTCTCCTGCCGGCCGGGCAGTGGCCGACGCGCGCAGCGCGGTCAAGGCGCGCGAAGCGAAGCATTCAGTTCTTTCCGCTAAGGTTTGCCACAATGGGAGGGGGCGGTCATGACGGGCTGGACCGACGCGATTCAGGCCAGACTGGGCAAGCCGGCGATGGCGCCGGTGGTGCTGCTCAACCTCGCGCCCCTGATCGGCGTGATCTGGTTCGGCTGGGACGCGGGCGCCTTGTTGATCCTCTACTGGGCGGAAAACGTCGTGGTCGGCCTGTGCACGCTGATCGCGATGGCGTGGCGGTCGCTGCGCAGCCTTGTCGGCGGGCTCGGATTTGCTTTCAGCGCGCCGTTTTTCGTCGTCCACTACGGGTTGTTCTGCGCGGTCCACGGCCTGTTCGCCGTCGCCTTCGCCCGGGGCGGACTGACCGGCGAGACCAACGAGAGCCCCTTCGAAGCTGACCTCTGGCCCTGGGTGCAAGAACAGGGCCTGATCTGGGGCGTCGCGGGTCTGGCGATCGCGCAGTTCGCGAGGCTCATCATGCGGATCGCCTCCGGAGAGATCGCGCGCACGGAAGCGGACAAGCTGATGTTCGCCCCCTACGGCCGGATCATCGTCCTCCACATCACCCTGATCGGGGGCGCCTTCGCAGCCCAGGCGCTGGGACAGCCGCTTGGCTTCATCGTATTGCTGGTGCTGCTGAAAACGCTTTTCGAGCTGGCCGGCGATGATCTCTTCGTCCCGAAGACAAGGCCGCTTGCGAAGCCGGCGGTTCCGGATACAAGCGGCGCGGCGCAGGGGGCGCAGGAGCGCTGACGGGCGCGTCCGGGGGAGCGTGACAATGGAATTCGCGGATACGGACGTTCAGATCCTGAAGCGTCTGGCTGACGCCGGCTACGACCCCGCCACGATCTACGACATCGGCGCCTCGAACGGCGGCTGGACGCGCGCCGCGCTGGACGTGTTCCCCAAGGCCCGGGTCGAGTGCTTCGAACCGCTTGCCGATCACAGCGAGCCTTATGCCGCAGGCTGGGCCAAGGGCATGCCGGAGGGCTCGAACGTCAGGTTGCACAAGCTCGCGCTCAGCGACGATGTGGGCACGGCCAAGTTCTTCGTGCTCGGGACCTCCGGCGTCGGCTCGACGCTGATCGGCCGCAGCTATGAAGGCAAGACCGAGATCGAGGTGCCGATCACCACGATCGACGACATGATCGGCCAGGGCGTGATCGCCAAGCCCAACATGATCAAGCTCGACATCCAAGGCGGCGAGATGAAATCCCTGGTCGGCGGACGCGAGCAGGCGCTCGCCCATGCCGACGTGATCCTGGCCGAATGCTGGTATGCGCGCGGCTACGGCCGCACGACGCCGCTGGCGCTGGAACTGCAGGTGATGCTGGCCGCTTACGGCTTCCACGTCTGGGAAATCGGCGACGAGTACCGCAACCCGCAAGGGCTGCTGATGTGCAAGGACCTGTGGTTCGTGAAGGCGCGCTCGCCCATTGGCGCGTCGGTCTGGGGCTATCTTTCGAACTGGTTCTGACGCCGGTCAGTCCAGCTCTTCCTCGTCCTCGGCGGCATCCACCGCATGGGCGATCAGCGCCCCCATGGTCACAACCTCGAGCGCCTTGGCGTGGGTCGCCGCCAGCACCACCGGCGGCGCCATGCCCGCCTCCTCGGCCTCCGCCCAGCGCGACGCGCACAGGCACCAGCGGTCTCCGGGCTTGAGGCCCGGAAAGTCGAACTCCGGCCGCGGCGTGACGAGGTCGTTGCCGCGCGCCCGCGAGAAGGCGAGGAAGTCGGCCGTCATCAGCGCGCACACGTGATGGCGACCGCGGTCCATAGGATCAGCGTTGCAGCAGCCGTCGCGGAACCATCCGGTCATGGGATCGTTCGAGCAGGGCTCGAGCGGTCCGCCCACCACATTGAGCGCCGGCCGGCTCATGCCCGTGCGAAGACGAGGCAGGCGTTGGTGCCGCCGAAGCCGAAGGAGTTGCTCATCACGCAGTCCATGTCCTTGTCCGCGCGGCTGCGCAGGATCGGCAGATCGGCGAATTCGGGATCAAGGGTCTGGATGTTGGCGCTCTCGCAGGCGAAACCGCCGTTGAGCATCAGCAGCGAATAGATAGCCTCCTGCGCCCCGGCTGCGCCCAGCGAGTGGCCCGTGATCGACTTGGTGGAGGAGATCATCGGCGGCGCCGCGCCGAAGACGTCGCGCACCGCCTGCATCTCGCGGCTGTCGCCGACCGGCGTCGAGGTGCCGTGCGGGTTGAGATAGTCGATCCTGCGCCGGCCGGCTTCGCCCCAGGCCATGTTCATGGCCCGCACCGCGCCCTCCCCGCTCGGCGCGACCATGTCGAAGCCGTCGGAATTGGCCGCATAGCCAACAAGCTCGCCGTAGATCTTCGCGCCGCGCGCCTTGGCGCGCTCATACTCTTCCAGAACGACGATGCCGGCGCCGCCGGCGATGACGAAACCGTCCCGGTCCACGTCATAGGCGCGCGAGGCCGTGGCCGGCGTGTCGTTGTACTTCGAGGACATGGCGCCCATGGCGTCGAACAGGACGGTCATGGTCCAGTCGAGCTCCTCGCAGCCGCCGGCGAACATCACGTCCTGCTTGCCCCAGGCGATCTGTTCGGCCGCCGCCCCGATGCAGTGGGCGCTCGTCGCGCAGGCCGAGGAGATCGAATAGTTCAGGCCCTTGATCTTGAACCAAGTCGACAGCGTCGCTGACGCGCCCGAGCTCATGGCCTTGGGGACCGCAAACGGGCCGATCCGCTTGGGACCCTTCTCGCGCGCAATGTCCACCGAATTGACGATCACGGCGCTGGAAGGCCCGCCCGACCCCACCAGAAGCCCGGTGCGCTCATGGCTGATCTCGCCTTCCGCCAGACCGGAGTCGGCGATCGCCTGCTCCATGGCCACATGGCCCCAGCCGGTGCCTTGCGCGAGAAAGCGCGCCGCGCGGCGGTCCACGACCGCCTCCCATTCGAGCGTCGGCTTGGCGTAGACCTGACTGCGGAACCCGCGTTCGGCCTGTTCGGGCGCGAAGCTGATCCCGGACTTTGCCTCGCGCAGCGAGGCGGTGACTTCATTGGCGTTGTTGCCGATCGAGGACACGATCCCCAATCCGCTCACGACGACGCGACGCATCGGCGTCTCCCTACCCAGTTTGTGTCTCTCTTACATCTGTCCGGCGGCAAGCGCTTCCGGTTTGAACAAGCCGACCCGCAGATCCTTCGCCGTATAGATCAGCCGCTCATCGGCGAAGACCGCCCCGTCCCCGACGCCGAGCACCAGTTTGGAATTGAAAACCCGCTTGATGTCGATCTCGTAGCGCACGAGCTTGACGTCCTGCACCACCTGACCGGTGAACTTGACCTCGCCGACGCCCAGCGCACGGCCCTTGCCCGGCGCCCCGGTCCAGCCGAGAAAGAAGCCCACCAGCTGCCACATCGCGTCGAGACCGAGGCAGCCCGGCATCACCGGATCGCCCTCGAAATGGCAGCCGAAGAACCAGAGGTCCGGCCGAACGTCGAGCTCGGCCGTCATGCGGCCCTTCCCGTAGGCCCCGCCCTCGCCTGTGATCAGCGTGATCCGGTCCATCATCAGCATCGGCGGGAGCGGCAGCTGGGCGTTGCCCGGCCCGAACAGCTCCCCGCGCCCGCAGGCGATCAGCTCGTCATAGGCGTAGGCGTTCTGGCGTTCGGTCATGCGGGTGTCGCGGCTTTCTGCGCTGAATGAGGTCGGCGGGCGCTAGCACGGTTGCGCCCGGCCTCACAAGGACGCGCGACCACGCCGCCCGGTCTGCAGCCCCGATCAGTAAAGGTGCGCGTCCTTCACGAAGCGCCGGTTCGCGAACCAGACGTCGATGGCCGAGCAGGCGCCGTTGGGATCGCGGAACAGGTCCCCGAAGTCATAGGGAACAAAGCCGAGCGGCGCGAGAAACCCGATGATCTCGTGCAGAAGCGGCGTCCGGCGGCCATAGGCGCGCTGGACCCAGGTCTCCAGCATCAGGAAATGCACGTCCGGCAGCGTCTTCTCAGCGCCTTTCAGCGCCGCGAGCTCACCGCCCTGGATATCCATCTTGATGAGGTCGGGCGTGCCGGCGAGCCCCTCCGCGATCACCGAATCGATGGAGCGCATCGGCACCTCGACCGCCGTGGTGCCCGCGTCTGCGGGGACGTCCAGCGTCGTGGAGCCGGCCGGTGCGTCATACATGTTCATCTGGATCGTGCCGTCCGCCTCGCCGAGCGCGAAGGCGTGCATGCGCGAGTTGGCGTGGGTCGCTTCCAGATAGATCATCATTTCCTTGTATTTGGGATGGATCTCGGCCAGCGGCTCGAAGAGCTCGAAGCGGGCCTCGGGCCACACCTTGCTCATGATGTTCATCCAGGCGCCGTTCGAGCCGCCGACGTCATAGATCAGCCGGAAGTCATGGCCGCGCGAGGCGACCTGACGGCCGATTTCCTGATCCATCTTTCCGAACAAGACATTGTCGTACGACACAGCACCCATGCTCCGAGCCCGGCGCAAGCTTTTGCGACGCAGCGCCGGCCGGCGCAAGCGGAAGGGGCAGGCGCGCGCAACTTGCCGGGGTCAACGTCTCGCTGCGCGGCGACAAACGGCAGGTCATCACGTGCTTGTGTGGCCACGAGCTTGACCGCAGCGACCTGCACCCGTTGAGAAATCGATATTTTACTGGACTTTACGTCGGATCAGCGCCGTAATGCCACCCAAGATCAGGAGCTGTATCGGGATGCGGCCCGACCGACGTGTTCCGCGCGCTGTATTCGGGGGCTGACCATGGCGATCACCACCAACATCACTTTTCAACCCATCTGGGTCAGCCCCCAATCGCTGTCGAACGTTACAGTGTTCGGTCTCGACATCGCCCAGTTCAACACTGGCGATCTTTTCGTGACGATTGATGAGTCGACGCTCATCTATAACTCGATCCAGAGCAGTTTCGGGGCTTTCAACGGCTCAAGCTTCATCGCGGGCACGGGATCCGCAGCGTCAGGCTGGAACCCGCAGAGCGCGCGGCTCACAAGCGGCGAGATCGTCACGGTATTCAACCTGACGCCGGGCACGCCGGACGACATCGTGTTCCAGATCACCTCGCCCAACAAGACGGGCTCGGCTCCCACCCAAGTCCACTCCATCACGCTGGACGACCAGGCGCTGAGCGTTGCGCTCGGCGATGTCTCCGTGCCGTCTGTTGCCGCCTTGAGCGGCGGCGGCTTCGTCATCGCCTGGCAACGCAACGACGGCGGGATAACCGCTACCGACCGCCAGATCTACGCGAAGATTTTCGCCAATGACGGTACGCCTCTGGGCGGGCCGAGCGCTTTCATCACGATTGATGACAGCTCAAACGGCCGCGACGCGCGGTCGCCGCGCGTAGTCGGATTGACCGGCGGAGGCTTCGCCGTCGCCTATTCCGTGTACGACGGAACCGGATCGGACGATCTCTATCTCAAGATGTACACCTCAACCGGCACGCAAGTCACGAATGCGAATCTTCCCATCGCCGGCAAGCTCATTGATGAATTCGGTTTCCGGAATGGCGGCGACGACAACCAGAAGCAAGTGGTGGCCACGAGCGACGGCGGGCTGTTGATCGCGTATCGCGACAATGGTTGGTACGGCGAACTGTCGAGCGATCAGAGCGACATCACCGTCGTCAAAATCTCGTCATTGGGCGCGGCAGGAACTTTTCGGCGGCTTGGTCTGTTGGGCACAACCGCCGGCGACGACAGGGCGCCTGATATCGTCGATATCGGCGACGGCCAGTTTGTCGTTTCCTATGTGACGGACGGCGTTGTCCGCGCCCAGCTCGTCGACAGCACCGGCGCGCCGCTTCTCGGATCGAGCCCGACTTCGCTGAGCCCGGCGGGCAGTTTCAGACACCAGAGCCTGTCGGCTGACGTGACCCAGGCGCGTCAGTTCCATGCTGCCTGGAGCGCCGGCTCAGGCGGCACGGTCAACAAGTTTGAACCGGTGCTGACGGTCACCGGCGACGGGGCGAACGATGTCTACGACGTGTCGACCCCGCTTCGCGCCAGCATGGACGGCGGCGGCGGCAATGATCGGCTCACCGGCGGCATCCTTTCAGATGAGGTCAAGGGCGGCAGCGGCAACGACACGCTTGTGATGTCCACGGGCGTGGATGTGCTGATCGGAGGCGCGGACTTCGACACCGTCGACGCTACGACCCAGAATCCGAACGGCGTGACGTTTGATCTGAACATCGGCCGGATTCAGCAAGGAACGACCACCATCGCGGTCCTGAACACCATCGAGGCGGTGCTGGACGGGTCCGGCAACAACCGTCTGGTCGGCCGCGACGGCGTCTCTGCCCTCCTGGAAGGCGGCGTCGGCAACGACACGATCATCGGCGGGGGCGATGATTTCGGCAACTACGCCAACGACACCATTCTTGGGGGCGACGGGGACGACTCGATCGTCGGATCCCAGGGCTTCGACAGTGTCGATGGCGGGCCGGGCATCGACATATACAACGACGCCATGTGGGCGTTTCCAGTCACCGTTTTTCTTGGTTCGACCGGCACGCTGCGGAGAGGCTCCGATGTCATGCCGTTGCGGAACATCGAATACTACCTCGACGGCGGCGGCGCGAGCAGGATCACAGGCGATACACTCAACAACTATATCTTCGGCGCCGGCGGCGCCGATACGCTCCTTGGCGGCGGCGGCGACGACACGCTCGACGGCGGCGCCGGGGCGGACTCGCTGGAAGGCGGCGCCCAAACTGACAAGGACTATGTGTCCTACGCCTCATCGGCGACTGCCGTCGCGATCTACATCGACAACCCGTTGAGCAATCTTGGGGATGCAGCGGGCGACAGTTACGCCGGCATCGAGGGCTTCATCCTGTCAGATGCGGCCTCAGCGGACACCTTCTTCGGCGGCGTCACCGCCGAAACCGTCCTAGCGGGTCTTGGAAACGACGTCGTGTTCGGCAATGGCGGCGCCGATACGATCAATGGCGGCGACGGCAACGACTTCATCCTGCCGGGCGCCGGGGCCGACCTCGTGGTCGGCGGCAACGGGTTTGACGCGGTGTTTTATGGCGACAGCGCTGCGGCGGTAACCATCGACCTGGAGGTCGGGGCGGCAAACACGGGCTTTGCGCTCGGCGACACGTTTGCTCAGGTCGAGGCGTTCCTGCTCACCGAACAGGGCGACCTGATGCGCGGTCGCGACGACGCCGGCGCAGGCGACATCCTCTACGGCCTCGGCGGCAACGACTGGCTCGAGGGCAAGGGCGGGTTCGACTACCTCCTCGGCGGCGACGGCGCGGACACGCTGATCGGCGGCTTCGGCTTCGATCTCTATACGGGCGGCGCGGGCGCAGACCTCTTCATCTACAACAGCGGCTTCGAGGGCGGGGCCTTCGCGCTGGGCGGCGAGGTGATCACCGACTTCGAATCCGGCGTGGACCGCATCGCGTTCATCGGCGCCACGTCAGGATTTGCGAGCTTCATCGTCGGCAACAACCTGTTCCTGCAGACCACCGCCCCGACCGGGACGCAAGGGACCACGACGGGGCCGACCCTGATCTATGACCGCTCCGCCGGCGCGCTCTGGTTTGACAGCAACGGCAATCAGGCAGGCGGGCTCAATTATCTGGCGAGCGTGCTGGGCGCACCGACCCTGACGGCTGCGGACTTTGTGGTGATCTAGAAAAGCTCGGCGAGAACGACGCAAGGGGTCCCAATTCTGGGACTAGGTGGGGGCGCAACGGGCGACTAACGTGATCCCCGCGAAGGCTGGAACGGGTTCGTACCATGGCGATGACAACGAACTTCTCGTTCTTGCCGCTGCACAGTCAGCCGATGTCGGTGCTTACGGGCCTTTCCGCTGCAAACATCGCTGCCGCAGACGTTGATCTGGCGATATTTGGCAATGGCGCGATATACAATCCGGTGCAGTTCTCGAGCGGCGGCGCGCCGACAATTCAGGCATACTATCTTACTTCTTACGGATTGGACGTTTCTGGATATGCTTGGTATGCCATCTCTTTCCTTCATCAGAAGTCACAAATTGAAAGCGCAACGCTGAAGAACGGCAACATCGTCTCTGTTTTTCTGGCGAACGACGACCCGGATGACGTGCGATACCGCATCAGCACGCCCAGCGGCGGCGGGATTGTGATCGAAGCCGGCATGGTCTTCACCGGCGGGACCCGCAATCAGCCTTCGGTCGCGGCGCTGGAGGGCGGCGGATTTGTGGTGGCCTGGCAACGCAATGATCTGACCGACACCCAGATCTACGCCAAGCTCTACAATCAGGATGGCACGCCGGTCGGGGCCGACAACGCCTTCATCACGGTGGACGGCCCCGGCGGGGCGGCGGCGCAAAACGCCCGCGTGGTCGGACTGACCGGAGGGGGATTCGCCGTCGTCTATGAGCAGATCGACGGTTCGAGCGCCTCCGACATCGTCGCGCGGATCTACACAGCCGCCGGCGACCCGGTCGGCGGGCTCATCACGGTCGACAACTTCGGCACAGTCCAAGGCGATATCGCGCTCAGCTCCAGGGCCGACGGCGGCTTCACCATCACTTATCGCGACAACGGCTGGGTCGGTTCTGGGCCGACCGACATCACGACGATCTCCTTTTCGGCTACCGGATCGGTCGTGAGGAGCTGGGACGGGTTCGGCGCCAGCATCACCACCTCAGAGGACCCTGACCTTGCGCGGCTGTCCACTGACCACACGGTTCTGGCCTATACGACGTACCAGACGTCCAACGGGTCCGATCAGGACATCGTGCTGCGTCTGCTCAATCCCGACGGCTCGCCAAATTCCGCCCAGCTGACGATCGGCGCTGCCGGGGTCCAGCGCAATGCGTCTCTGGCAGCGCTCAGCGCGGGCCGCTTCGCATTGGCCTGGGTGGATGAGGCGGCGGGCGCGACCCTGTTCCGGACCTATGCGCTGGTCAACAACGCGACCGGAGACGGCACGGCTGACAGCTATGTCGGCCTCAACACGCTGTCCAACAGCATCTTCGGCCTCGGCGGCAACGACACGCTCAGCGGCGGTCAGTTCAACGACACGATCAACGGCGGCGACGCCGACGACAGCCTGTCCGGCGCGGGCGGCAATGATCTCATCGCGATCGGCTTCGGCTTCAACTGGGCCGACGGCGGCGACGGAGTCGACACGATCGATCTGTCGTTCTGGGGCGGCGGCGGCACGATCGATCTGGCGAACGGAACCTGGCGAACCGCGCCCGGAACGCCGCAGACCATCATCAACTTCGAAGCGGCGATCACCGGCGCAGGGATCGATTCCCTTCTGGGCTCGAACGGCGGCGATCTTCTGGACGCAGGCGCCGGCAACGACATCCTGTCGGGCGGCCTGGGCAATGACACGCTCATGGGCGGCGACGGCAGCGACGTGGCGTTCGGAGGAACCGGGGAAGATTCGATCATCGGCGGTCTCTTGAGCGACACCCTCGAAGGCGGCGCCGGGTTTGATACTCTGCTGGGAGGCGACGGCGACGACTCCCTGCTCGGTCAAGCGGACGGCGACGTGCTGGAAGGCGGCGACGGTAACGACGTGCTGGACGGCGGCGGCGGCTCTGACAGCCTCACAGGCGGCGCAGGCAACGATATCTTCTCGATGGGCACGAACGAGTCGGATTCCGATACGATCCGAGGGGGGACGGGCAATGATGCCGTCTTGATCTCGCTGGATCGGGGCGGCGGCGAGATCGACGGTGGAGACGGTGTCGACATACTGGACGTTGGACTTGTCTCAGGAAATGTCACGATCAACTTCCAGACTTCCCAGATGTTCCTGCCGAACAATCCTGAAGCCACCGCGGTCTCGAATTTCGAGTTTTTCTATGGTGCAGAGTTCGGAAATGACTCGATACGCGGGACCGACAGTTATCGGATGATCATTGTCGGGTTCGGCGGCAACGACTCGCTCAGAGGCGGCGACGGCGCTACGAACGACATCGTCAACGGCGGCGCAGGAGACGACGTCCTCTTCGTTTCGCAGGGCCACGACACGATCCAAGGCGAATTCGGCAACGATGTGATCGTGGTTGGCGCCAACATCGGCGGCGGCAACTACAGCGGCGGGGAAGATCGCGACACGCTCGACCTCACGCTATCCGGTCAGGCAGGTCTGTATACCACAATTGATCTGCAGGCCGGCCTGCTCCTCCTCCCTGGCGGCGACCCATCCACGATCTCCGGCTTCGAGGTCGTTGTCGGCGGAATTGAAAACGAATCCATCATCGGCGTGAACGGCGTTTCGACCCGGCTCGAAGGCGGCGGCGGGTCAGATATCATCCGGGGCGGCGACGGCCCGGCGGGAGGCTGGGCGAACGACACCATCCTGGCCGGCGACGGCAACGACGTCATCTTCGCTTCACTGGGCATCGACAGCGTGGACGGCGGCGCCGGCGACCTGGACCTGTATAATGGCGCGTTGTGGACCGTACCGGTCACCGTCAATCTCGGCGCCGGGACCCTGGTCAAGGGCGCCGACACCCTGGCGTTGCTGAACATCGAGTCCTACATCGACGGCGTCGGCGCCAGTTCGATCGTCGGGACGGCGACGCGCAACGGCCTCGCCGGCGGTAACGGCGCCGATACGCTGCGCGGTCTGGACGGGCAGGACACGCTGTCCGGCGGCGCCGGCGCGGACCTGCTCGACGGCGGAGCGGACTTCGACGCAGCTGTTTACTCGGAATCCACGGTTGCGATCACGGTGTTCGTGGACAATCCTTCCGCAGGAACCGGCGACGCGGCTGGCGATGTGTTCATCAGCATCGAGACGTTTCAGCTGACCAATGTCGCCGGCGCCGGGGACACCTTCTTCGGCAGCGCCAATGCCGAGACGGTCTTCTCGACCGGCGGCAATGACATCCTGTACGGCAACGGCGGCAATGACTTTCTTTTTGGCGGAGAGGGCAACGACTTCATGCTTGGCGGCGCCGGCGCGGACCTGCTCTCGGGCGAGGGCGGTTTCGATGCGGTCTTCTACGGCGACAGCCCCAACGCGATCATGATTGATCTGCAGTTCAGCGCTGTGAACACCGGTTTCGCGGCCGGCGACACCTTCAACTCGATTGAGGCGTTCCTGCTGACGCAGCAGAACGATCTCATGCGCGGACGCGACGACGCCTCCGCCGGCGACATCCTCTACGGCCTCGGCGGGAACGACTGGCTGGAGGGCCGCGGCGGCTTCGACTATCTGCTCGGCGGCGACGGGGCGGACACGCTGAACGGCGCCTTCGGCTACGACCTGTTCACCGGCGGGACCGGCGCCGATCTGTTCGTCTACAACAACGGCTTTGAGGGCGGGGCGTTCGCCGGCGGCGGCGAGGTCATCACCGACTTCCAGAGCGGGGTCGACAAGATCGCGTTCATCGGTGCGACCAGCGGCTTTGCGAGCTTCAGCCTGGGCGCCAACCTGTTTTTGCAGACCAGCGGGCCAACCGGCACGCAAGGGACGACCAACGGCCCGACCTTGATCTATGACCGAACGGCCGGCGCGCTCTGGTTCGACAGCAACGGCAATCAGGCCGGCGGGCTCAACTATCTGGCGAGCCTGCTCAACACACCAACCCTGACGGGGGCGGACTTCATTGTGATCTGACGGGCCGTCAGGTCCGCGCCAGTTCCTCGCCGACCTCTTCGGAGGTCTCCTCCGAGCCGGCCTCGATCGCCTCGATCTCCTGCTGCACGATGCGCAGGATGCGGGCGAGATACTCCTGGTTCCACAGGCCCCGCTCGGCGGCCTGGACCTTGGTCGGCTGGAAATCCTCAATGTCCGCACGGGTGATCGAGCCCTTGGCTTCCAGAAGCCGCTCGATCGTGTCCATGCGCTCGCGCATCACGGCAAGCTCACCCGCCACCGCCATGGTGATGGCCATGACGCGCTCCACGTCCGGGTCCTTCAGGAAGTACGGCCGCTTGCCCTTGGCCTTGGCGCCGGCGCGCGCCAGCGCAGCAGAAACGCTCATTGCGGCTTCCTCGCGCCGATGACGTGCCAGGCGGCCTTGCGGCCATAGTCTTCGACATCGTCCTTGGCCTGATCGGGGAACAGCTCGGCGTCCACGACCGCGGTCACCCCGCCATGGATCAGCGTGTCCTTCGGAAAGCCGGCTGCGACCATGAAGCCGTCGAGATCCAGCTCATGCATCTTCGTCCAGAACGGCTCGTTGTTGTAGAAGGCGTCCCAGTCGCGCATCGCCTGTTCGAATACCGGCATGTCATGGGCGTACTGCGGCTGCTCCACATGCAGCACCATGCCGCCGGGCGCGAGCACGCGGTGGGTCTCGCGGAAGATCTGCTGCATCGCCTTGAAGCTGGTCTCATGCAGGAACATGCAGGAGTGGATGAGGTCGAACGATCCGTCCGCAAACTGCGAAAGATCGGCCACATCGCCCTGCACGAACGACACGTTCTCGACCCCCAGCGCCTTGGCGCGGGCGAGACCATAGCGCAGCATCGGACCTGCGGCGTCCACCGCCACGACCTCGGCGTCCGGGAAGGCTTGCGCGATGGGGAGCACATTGTGGCCGAGCCCGGCGCCCAGATCGAGAATCCGCTTCGGCTTCAGGTCCGGCAGGTGCTTCTTGACCCATTTGACGATGGCGTGCCCGCCACCATCGTTGAAGCGACCCAGCCCGCCGCCTGTGGTGGCGAAGATGCCGAGATCATAGTTCGCCGGTCCGCCCACATCGCCCGGGATTTCCTCGGCGTGGTAGCTGCCGGGCATGCAGTGATGGTCGACCGCGGCGAGGTAGCGCGGCGTCTTCAGGTCCGGGTCCAGCTGCAGCCGCGAATCGCCGGCGGTGAGCGCGGCGGCGCGCGCGGCGAGGTCTTCGGCCTGCGCCAGCGTCACCCAGCGCCCGGCCTGCTGACGCATCTCCATGGTGTTGCGGCGCAAGGCGGACCATGTCTGGAACACAGGCTCGTCGAGCAGCGCCTTGCGCACCTCATGCCGGCTTTGCGGCTTTCGGCCATGGGCGCGGGCAAAAGCGGGCTCGACCCGTGCGTCATAGGCCTTCTTCACGCCAGGCATGACGCGGGCGGCCAGATGCCGGTTGAGATGGGCCAGGAAGTTCAGCCGCGCGATGTCGTCGTGGCGCAAGTCGGGCTGCATGGCGTGGCGGCCGACGACCCGGTAATCAGGCGGGCCGTCATAGGCCGGCGCCGCTTCGAGAGGGGCGTTGCCTGATCCGTCCATGAGGGTCCTCCATTGCGCGAGGCCTCGGCCCCGCTTGCATCACAGCGTCGAAGCCAAGATAGAACATGTCCGGACATGTTGCGAGGAGCAGGCGCGATGGCGGGACGGTTTTCGGGCAAGACGGCGGTGATCACAGGGTCCGGCCGGCGCAAGGGCCTCGGCGAAGCCATCGCCCTGCGGCTGGCGCAGGAAGGCGCGAACATCGTCCTGTCCGACATCGGCAAGGCCCGCGACGCCGCCACCAGCGCCGAGCATGTGGGCGAGATGGACGAGATGGCCGCGATCGCGGCCGACATCTCCGCCATGGGCGTCGGCGTGACCATGAAGGCCTGCGACGTGCGGATTCCGTCCGAGGTCGAGGCGCTCGCCGACCATGCGGTCGCCACGTTCGGTTCGCTGGACATCTGGGTGAACAACGCCGGCATCGGCTACATCATGAAGCCGTTCCTTGAGGTGACCGAAGCGGACTGGGACGCTGTGCTGGACGTGAACCTGAAGGGCTGCTTCCTTGGGATGCAGTCCGCTGCGCGCCGGATGATCGAGGCCGGCAAGGGCGGACGGATCATCAATATCGCAAGCCAGGCCGCCAAATCCGGCTTCCCGCACGCCCAGGCCTACACCTCCTCCAAGCACGGGCTGGTGGGTCTGGCGCGCTCGGCCGCCATCGAGCTCGGCCCCCACGGCATCACGGTCAACAACGTCTGCCCGAACCATGTGACCACCGGCCTCGGGGCCTGGCAGAACGAGTATTTCTCCAAGGTCGTCGGCGCGGCCAATGTCGAGGAGTATCTGAAGGCCATGGCCAACCGCATTCCGCTCAAGCGGCCCGGCCTGCCCGAGGACACCGCCAAGGCGGTGGCTTTCCTGTGCTCGGACGAGGCCGCCTACATCACGGCGGAAAGCATGAACGTGTCCGGCGGCGAGGAGCCGCACTGAGCGCGACAGCGGTCAGGTCATGGGGAATCCAGTGATCTCGGGCGGTGGACGCTGGTGACGAGCACGAAGCTCAGCAGCATCAGCAGATACCACGCGCCGAGCTTGTCCAGCGACACCATGCGCCAGCTGTCGCCCTGGTGGGGGTAAATCCAGGTTCTCGTGAACGTGCCGACATTCTCGGCGATCCAGATGAACAGCGACACCAGCACGAAACCCAGCAGGAGCGGCATCCAGCGCCGGGTGCTGTCCGGCGTGAAATGAACCCGGCATCGGAAAAACAGCACGACCGAGAGCGCAAACAGGCCGATCCGGATATCCGGGCCGAAATGGTGGGTGAAGAAGTTCACATAGGCCGCGATCGCGAGCGCCCAGGTGGACCAGACCGGCGGATAATCAGTGTAGCGCAGGTCCATCAGCCGCGTGACGCGGGCGATGTAACTGCCGACGCAGGCGTACATGAACCCGCTGAACAGCGGCACGCCGCCGATCCTGAAGAACGCCTCTCCCGGGTAGGACCATGACCCCATGTGGGTCTTGAACACCTCCATGATCGTGCCGACGACATGGAAGATCGCAATGACCTTGACCTCCTCGATCCGCTCCAGCTTCAGCGCGACCAGCAGGATTTGCAAAACGACCGCCGCGATGAACAGGAAATCGAAACGGCTGAGCGCGGCGCCCTCCTCCGGCCAGAACAGCATGGTCAGCACGAGCAGCAGGAGCATGGCGCCGCCATAAAGGCAGGCCCAAGCCTGCTTGATGCCGAACATCACGAATTCATAGACGGGATAGCGCCAAGGACGGCCGCCGGCCCAAGCGCGGGCGCGCTCGTGCACGCCCAGCGCATACCGCCGGACGCGATCATAGACGTGCAAGAGATCGGCCCAAGGCGGTTGTCCAGTCAGACGGCGCTGCGTCTGCTGCGGTTCCAGACCCGCGCATGAGAGCCGCCCAGATCACAGGTCTCGCGCGCTCAGCCAGTCCAGGATGTCCGCTGCCATCTTCGGCGTCGTCGGCTCGTCGATAATCCAGTGGCCCGCGGCGGGATAGGTCAGATAGGACGATCCCGGCACGCCGGAATACTTCGCCGCCACGCGCGCCACGCTCGCTTCCGGCGTTGCACGATCCTGTCCGGCGGCGATGGTGAGCATCGGGATCCGGACCCGCGCGGTGTCGATCACGGCGGTGCGGTTGGGATCCTGATCGGGCTGGCCAAGGTCGCGGTACACGCGTCCCGAATCGTGACGGGCCTGGGCATAGATGCCGGCGCGGCGCGAAGGCTCGACGCAATTGAGCACGCCCCAGTCGAAACCGGTTCGCCAGACCTTGTAGCCGCGCGTCGGGTCGTTTGCCGCAAGGATATTGCCGAAGGTGAACAGCACACGGGCGTCGAACACCCGGGCGTCGGTCGGCGCAGCCGGGGTCACCAGCACGCCCGCCGCGCCGATGCCGGCCTCGGCGAGCTTCTGGACGATCAGCCCGCCCATGGAATGGCCAAGCAGGACCGGCGCAGCGCCGGCTTCGGCTTCAAGCGCGCGGGCCGCCTCGGCCATCGCCTCAACGTAGTCCTTCAGCACCAGGAACGATATGTCCGAAGGCGGAGCTTCCACCGTGCGCTTTTCAGGAAACAGCGTCGGGGCCCGGCAGCTGCGGCCCTCCTGCTCGAACAAGCCGCGCAAGCGGTCGAAGGAAGGGCCGTCGCACCCGACGCCATGGATCATCAGGATGGGGCGCATCAGACCTCCGGCACGGCGAACCGGGCGAAGGCCTCGGCGACTTGATGATAGACGCCCTGCTTGAACGGCACCACCAGAGCGGGGGTCCGGCTCAGGCGCTCCCAGCGCCAGGTGTCGAACTCCGGCGTGTGCAGGTCGAGGCGGATGTCCGCATCGACCCCGCGAAACCGGAACGCGTGCCACAGCTGGGCCTGGCCGCGATGGCCGCGTTCATCGTGGCGCGCCAGCACCTCGGCGGGGAAGTCGTAGGTGATCCAGCGGTCAAGCACGCCGACCGGCTCCACATGCTCCGGGGCGACGCCGATCTCCTCGCCAAGCTCGCGCACTGCGGCCACAGCCGGATCCTCGCCGGCGTCGATGCCGCCTTGCGGCATCTGCCAGGCATAGTCCCCCCGGAACCCGCGCCGGCGGCCGATCCAGACCTTCCCCCGGGCATCGAACAGCGCGATCCCGA
>VYKN01000079.1_pt1 | contig 20845 bp, 14 predicted proteins | sample 5114581 | NCBI WGS metagenome assembly VYKN01 (sample SAMN12291810, study PRJNA351875) | freshwater metagenome | isolation source: freshwater lake | place: USA: Michigan, Baker Lake | collected 2011-08-08
GAAGTTAAGCCCGCCAGCGCCGATGGTACTAGGTTAAAACCCGGGAGAGTAGGTCGTTGCCTTTTTTCATTTATACAAGCAAAAAGCCCCTTAAGGGCTTTTTGTGTTTTGGGGAAACATCTCAACCAATCATGTTCAAATATCTAATCAACTAAGCCCGCCATGGGCTTTTGTTGTTTTAAGCCTCTGCCTCAACTGTATCCTCGCGTCTTTTACCATCCCTGAGTCAGCGGATATTCTTTTAACGTTTTCCTATTTTCTAAATTCAGAGGAATTTTATAATCGCTTTGTAACCTTTGAATCTTTATTTGGTAACTAACTCGGAAATTCAAACATAGGTGTTGTTAACAGACGAGCAAATTATGGAGGCCGTGAAAAATGGAGACCTGGGTAAGGCTTCTGTTTTGTTCGATCGCTATCATTCCCGAATATTTAATTTCCTTGCCCGACTCTGCATGGATCGGGATCTGGCTGATGACTTAGCTCAAAATGTTTTCTTACGACTGATCAGATACCGCAGTAGCTACCGGGAAGGAAATCGGTTTATGCCTTGGATTTACCAAATGGCCAGAAACACTTTTGCTGATCATTATCGGGCTAACAAGAACATGAAGAATAACTTTCTGGATGTAGAGAAAGTGGCTAACACGGCAACTGAAACCAACGAAACGATGGAGCAAGACGAGCGCGAGGCTTTGCTACACCGCTCAATGGCTAAGTTGAATGAAGAAGACCGGGAGTTACTAGTGCTCACGCGGTTTCAACACTTGAAGTATGAACAGGTGGCATCGATCTTAGATACAACTGTGGCGAACATTAAAGTGAAAGTGCATCGGGCGATTGGTAAGCTTCGCGAACATTATTTTGAACTTGAAAGGCAAAGTTGATATGGAACATGAAATCTTGGAGGGTTTATTAATCGATTATATCGATGGTCGATTGGATTCAGCAGAAGCTGATAAGGTGAATCAACTGTTGAAGGAAGATGCACACGCTCTTCAATTATTCAATCAATTGAAAGAAGTAATCACTCAGATGGAGCAGGCTAGCGAATTGGTTCCTACTTCTGAGGCGAAGCGTAAATTTTTAGTTGCTCTTGAAAATGAATTGCAATTGGAAACCAAAAGTGCCAAGCAAGTTTTCTTTTCGCCTTACATCTTAAAAATAGCTGCCGGGTTTATCATGCTGATGGTAATAGCTGGGATTGGTTATTGGCTAAATAAAACCAATGAGCAACAAAATCAAATCGCCCGATTACAGGAGCAAATGGATTCTACAAAGAATGTAATGATGGCGATGATTGTCAATTCGCAATCGGCAAGCCAACGAATGCAAGGAGTGGCTGTGTCGTATCAAATAAAAACGGCCGATGATGAGATTGTTAAAGCTTTGTTTAATGCCATGTACAATGATCCGAGTACCAATGTGAGGTTAGCTGCTTTGGAAGCGCTGGCTAAGTTCAGCGATCAACCGAACGTGAAAGACGGACTGATCAAATCGTTATCAAAACAAAAAGACCCCATGGTTCAGATTACGTTGATTCAATTATTGGTGGACATGAAAGAAAAAGCGGTCATCATTGAGCTGGAACGAATCAGCAGAGATAAGGAAGTATTGAAGGCCGTGAAAGACGAGGCGTATGCTGGCATCTTACGCCTTTCTTAACAGAGATAATAAATCATTTAAAACTCAAACTAGAAACAAAATGAAAAAGGTATTGATGGTGATTGGAATTTTAGTGGCAGCCATTTGCGTGGCAACGGCACAAGAATTTAAAGTGGCAAAAAGCTCTGGGCGACTGGAAATCCACTTGGGAAAAGCGACGATTGAGGGGTACAATGGAAACGAAATCGTCTTTACTTCTCTGGATAAAGACCGAGATGAAGATGAAGATAATCGCTCGAAAGGTTTACGTGCCATTAACAGCCTTGGATTAGATGATAACACTGGACTGGGGATACATGTTGCCGACAAAGGCAACGTAGTTGAAGTATATCAATTGAAGAAGATGAATTCACCTGAAATAAGATTACTCGTGCCAAAGGGAATGATCATTTCATACGAGCATTCTTCACAGTATGGTGATGATGTGAAATTTAAGAACCTCGAAAATGAAATAGAAATATCCACGCACTACAACAGCGTAGAATTGGAAAATATAACCGGCCCGGTTACTGCCAAGGTTATTTATGGTCATATCGAAGCAAACTTTAATCAAAATGTGAAGGGACCACTCTCGCTCGTATCGATTTATGGATATGTGGATGTGACGCTTCCGCTGGCAACAAAGGCAAATCTGAAGTTGGTGACTTCTTACGGAGAAATTTTTGTAGCACCGGAATACAAAATTGAAATCGACAAAGAAGGAACGATGGTGCGCTACAGCGACAAAGTAAGTGGAAAGATTAATGGCGGCGGAATGAATATTGATATTCGTTCCGATTATGGAAAGGTTTACCTACGCAAAAAATGAGAGCCTTCATTAGTATCGTGCTGATTGGCCTAGGGCTAAATGGATATGCACAAACCGCGATTAACAAAATCATTCCTGTGAAGGCTGGGCAAAACCTGCAACTTGATTTTGATTATCCGGAACTGATTAAAGTGACAACATGGGATCGAGATGAAATATCAATTCAAGGCAATGTAAGTATCAATGGAGGTGAGAATGATGATGCATTTCAATTGACCTCTTCATTATCTGGAAGCACGTGGCGCATAGAATCGGAGATTCGCAATTTGAAGAACTTGCCGCACCGAATTACAGTAATGCAAAATGGAAAGAAAATGGTGTTTAAAAATAAAGCAGCATTAAAAGCATACGACCCAGATAACTATAACAACTATAAGTTTTATTCGGATGGCGTGGATATGGATATTGTATTGGAGATTAAGATACCCAGAAACATGGTGACTGACTTACGATCTGTTTACGGAATTGTGGAAGTGAAGAATTTCGAAGGAGCACTGGATGTAGAAGCTACTTACGGAGCAGTGGACGCTACGTTGAATGAGGCAACCACCGGGCAACTGAAAGCGGAAACAAACTACGGGGAGATTTATACGAACCTTGCACTGAAGATTTCAAAAGGCGAGGAAGAAGATTTTCATACTTTGATTACTGCGAAGCTGGGAAATGGTCCAGATTATAGTTTCGAATCTAAATATGGAAATGTCTACTTGCGCAAGAATAATTAGTGATTGTTGTAAGAATATTTAAAACAGCACCTTTTCAACAGGGTGCTGTTTTAATTTAGTTGCTTATGAAAATATAATTGATAATCCGGAAGAAGATCGGGATAGGCGATTTTTACCAAGTCTTTTAAGATGAGATCGGGACGCAGGTAGCCAAGTTCAAGAAACTCGCTGCCACCTTTGACTCCGGTGCGTGCATTGTACGAATAAACTTTGTTGTTTTGAAAAGGCTTGAAGAGTGAATATCTTTTTTCGGTAGCTTTTAATTCTTCAAGTGAGGCGAATGAGCCAACGCCAATCCAAAGATCGGCTTCTTTGGCTTTCGCGTAAACAGATTCAAAGTTTAGTTGCAAAAAGCCATGAGTAGAATCTTGCGCCCATAAATAATTACAGCCGGCATCTTCTAAAAGTTTAGCTGCGTAATTTTTTCCTCCAGGAAGAAACCAGGCATCGCCATAGAGAATGCCACTTAGAACGGTTGGTTTGGTGGTAACAGTTTTCGTTAATTGTTGTGTGGCGTTATATTCTTTTTCAATTTCCCTAAATACTGAATCGGCCAATTTTTCTTTGTTGAAGAACAGTGCCATGAATTTGATCCACTCAGCGCGGCCCAGTGGATGTTTTTCTAAATATTCTGCGTTGATAATTACGGGTATGCCGGCTTCTTGAATTTTTTTTAGTTGTCCCAAATCTTTGGTCATGGTGTAGCCCATGACAACCGATGGCTTTAACGAAAAAACTAATTCGATATTCATGCCTTTGTCGATACCCAGTTCTTTGACGAAACCTGCATCGATACGCTCACGCATTTTAGTGGAGCTGATGTAATCGGTAGTGGGAAAACCGATGAGCTTGTTGGTTTCGTTGATGTAGTCGAGTAATGGAATATGTGTGGTGGATGTACACACAATATTATCAATTGGTGTGAAGATGATGGTGGCGTTGGTTGGATTTTCAGGCGCGGGCTCGCCCTTGGGAACTAGTAAATATTGATAACCTGATGTTGCGTTTTGATAAGGTTGAATGATTTCAACGAGTTTGGCATTGCCGACATTGGAAACTTTGAAGCCAGAAGCATATTTGATTTCATCGCTTGGATTATTTTCTTTTTTATTGGGCGAACTACTGCACGAGATAAGTAATGCTGTGATAAGTAATATGATAAACGATGTAGATGACGCGGCCAGGGATAGTAGCGGAAATTCCGCGCCTCGCGGAATTGAAGCGGATAGCCCGGTGCCAATCCCGCCTTTTTGCGGGATTGGCAGGCCGAAAGATAAAACAGAAGTGCGTGATGTCGATTGCTTTGTTATCATGATTGCAAGTTTGGAAAATTAATTATGTTTGCAACCGTATTACGGTCTCCGATTTTTATCGGAGTTAAAAGGGAACCCCGTGTGAACCGGGGGCTGTTCCCGCAACTGTAGTCCACGTGAATACACTAACTATCTGAGCCACTGTGCTGACGATACTGTCAGAATGGGAAGGCGTTAGTGAATGTGGAGAGCCAGGAGACCTGCCGAAATACGATAGTAATAAGTGCTTCGGGTAAAAGCGACTTTGATTCTTATGCTATTTGCTTGGCAGATTTTTCTGTTGGGTGAACAGTATCCGTTTCATTTCAGCCTTTACTCTTTTTTCAAAACCTTAAACTTTTTCAAATGAAAAAAGAGAGAAAAGTCTGGGCAATCACTTTAATTGTCCTTTGGTGGCTCGCACCAAGTAAAACAAATGCGCAGCAAGACTCAACGCGTACACTCGATGAAGTGGTGGTAACGGGCACACGATTTGATTTGCCCATCGAAAAATCAGGGAAATTTATTTTGCGATTGAATGAGCAACAACTGCGCGAGCAGTCCGGGCGAAGTTTTTCGGATTTGCTGAACTCGCTGGCGGGTATTCAATTAGATGGAAATTTTGGTACACCCGGATCGAACTTGAGTTATTATGTTCGAGGTGCACGCAACCGACAGACGTTGGTGGTGGTAGATGGTGTGCCGATGAATGACCCGAGTGGCATCGATGCTTTTTATGATCTGCGTTATATGGCGACTGATCAGGTGCGAAGTGTAGAAGTATTGCAAGGGGGATTGAGCACATTGTATGGTTCGGGAGCTGCGGCTGCGGTGATTAATGTGCAATTGAAAGAACCGGAGAAAGACGGAGTGCATGGCAGCGTTCACTTGAATGGAGGAAGTTGGAACAGCTTTGGAAGAGATATTGGGTTGAATGGACGAGAGGGTAAGTTTTCGTTTCAGTTGTTTTCAAATCAATTTGCGGCCGATGGATTTTCTTCTGCTTTGGATAAAAGCGGCACTGCTAATTTTGATAAAGATGGCTTTGAACGAAGAAATGAATTTATAAAAGTAGGTTATGCAGTCAACTCACGATTGACACTCGATTTTTTTGGTGGAAGAGATTGGTTTGATGTGAAGTATGATGATGGGCCATTTAAAGACGCAGCCAACAGCCAAGTTCAAACGCAAACGAGATTTGGTTTGAAAGGCACCTATAGGTATGCGAAAGGAAGTTTGCAATGGGTTGCGCAGCAAGTAACAAATACACGCGAGTTTAAGAGTTCGTTTCCTTCGGTATATGAGGGAAACAATTTGTTTGCAGAGGTAATCCATACGCAACAATTAGGAGCGACTGCGAAGCTTTTGAGTGGGGTGAGTTTTCAGCAGTTGAATTTTGAAGAGAAGGATGCGAACAAGGCCGATACTACTCAATTTACGATTGTAGATCCTTACACTTCGTTGTTTGTGGACTTTGCGAGTGGATTTCAAGTGCATGCAGGCGTGCGCTTGAACACACACAGTATGTATGGAAGTAAATTGTTGTATAATATTAATCCATCGTGGATAACGGAGCTAAGTGAAAACAGTAAATTGAAATTGTTTGCGAGTGTTTCTTCATCGTTTATAACGCCCAGTTTGTATCAATTGTATTCGCCTTACGGGAATAAGGAACTGAAACCCGAAGAGTATATCAATTATGAGTATGGAGTTTCTTTCACGCAAGGTCCGCTGGTTGTGAATGCTGTTAATTTTTATCGGGATGAATCAAATACGATTGGATTTATTTCACGCTACGAGAATTTATCTGCTACACGCAGAGTAAGTGGGGTAACTATAGATGCCGTATATCCGATTAATCAATTGTTAAGTGTAAGAGCGGATTATACCTTTCAATCGACCGACAATCAAAAAACATTTTATCGGATCCCATTAGAGAAGTTGGGTGCTAGCGTAACGCTGTATCCATATCAGGGATTTACGATGACGTTAAATTATTTACATACGGGTAATCGCACCGATTTGTATTATGATGAAAGTTTTAACGCGAATGAAATTGCTTTGCAAGCGTATGATTTGGTGAACATTCACCTGGCAAAAGAGTGGCAGGAGAAGAAATGGATGATCTATGGATTAGTGAATAATTTAATGGATGAACAGTTTGTGGGTGTTTATGGTTTTACTACGCAAGGACGAAACTTTACCATAGGTGCGCGCTATCGATTTTAAGAATGAGCCAATTGGATTGTGATATCTTCATTAAATTTTGGATTGTTAAAATAGCAGTTGTGAAGGAGAAACAGAAAAAAGAAGAGCCTGATTATTATTTCGAGAATGGGCTACTAGTTTTTACAGAAGCCTTTCATCGAAAGCGAGGTTATTGCTGTGGAAACAGCTGCCGACATTGTCCGTATGGTCATGAGAAAGTACCGGATTCCAAAAAGAATGATTTTAAACTTTAAAGCGACTCAAAATTTCTTGCATCAGTTGGCGGCTGGCATGAGGCGGTGTTATTTTCTTTTCAGCGATCGCACTTTCGAGTTGTAGTTTCTTTTCTTGGATGGTTTGATTAGAGAGAAGAAACGAGAGCGCATGATTCTGAATAGTTTCAGAAAACCATGACGCATCTTGTTTTTTTCGCTGTTCGTTGAGCCATCCATTTTGTATTGAGTGCGATTGAAACGAAATAATCATTTTCCAGACTTCATCAATGCCTTCTTTTTGAAGGGCAGAGGTGGTGAGTACCTGAGGTGACCAGCCTGAATCTGGGAGCTGAAACAAGTGAAGGGCATGAAGAAAATGAGCTTGTGCTTCGGTGGCTCTCTTCTTATTATCGCCATCAGCTTTGGTAATCACCAGACCATCGGCCATTTCCATAATTCCTTTTTTGATTCCTTGCAGTTCATCACCACTGCCGGCTAACATCAAGAGTAAAAAAAAATCAACCATGCCACGTACCATGGTTTCCGATTGCCCCACACCCACAGTCTCCACTAAAATAATATCAAAGCCGGCCGCCTCGCAAAGCAAAATGGCTTCGCGAGTTTTATGGGCAACACCTCCGAGTGCATTTCGTGAAGGAGTAGGTCGAATGAAAGCAAGCGGATCTTTGGCTAATTCTTCCATGCGTGTTTTGTCACCTAAAATACTGCCTTGGCTCACCGTGCTACTCGGATCGATGGCCAACACAGCAACTCGCTTATTTTGTTGTGTCAAATATTTCCCAAATGTTTCGATAAAAGTGCTTTTACCTACGCCGGGTGAACCCGTAATACCGATACGGATGGATTTCCCGGTATGAGCGAGAATCGATTCGATGAGTTCTTCGGCTAGTTGCGCATCTGATGAAAGCTTACTTTCTACCAGCGTGATGGCTTTTGCCAAAATGATCGGATCGTGCTGGATAAGGCCGTTTTGATACTCCTCTAATTTCAGTCGTTCGCGACTTATCTTTTTCACCGGTATGAGTTAGTGTTTAAATATTTATAAATTTACTTAGTAAAACTAAACCCCTGAAGATTGGCCGGAAAATACTTTGCATAGCGAAGTAATGAAAGTCGATCTTAAACCTAAACCTACCTTAAAGCAATGAAAAAGTTTTTGATACAATGTACCAGCGTCACCGTTTTTGTTTTTGTGATGATGGTGGCAGCAGATAAGATGACGGATTTTAAAGCTTTCAGTGCTTTTGATACCATCTCTCAAGCATTGTCAGATACCGAGTTAACAGATTACGCATTTAGTTCAATCCGACCGGATCCTACAGTTGATGAAAGAATTGTTCTGGTAAATTTTGGAACCCTCGGCAGAGGTGACATAGCACGTCAGATTCAAATCATCAGTCAGTTCAAACCAAAGGTAATTGCAGTCGATGCGCTTTTTAATTGCGAGGGTGGATTATATGATCCGATCAATTGCCCACAATTACTCGACACGCTCAGCAACTTAATGTTGGCCGATGCTTTTCGAGAAGCGGGTAATGTGGTGCTGGGTGAAAAATTAATGCAGACAGCTAAACTTTCTAAAGTTGATTCAAACGAAGCAGACTCGCTTGAAACGCCGGATCCGAATTTCAGAAGATATGCGCATTTGGGTTTTGTTACTTTGCCAACAGACGCAACACATCAAGAAGATGTTAAGATTTGTCGTACACTTTATCCACAGAGAATCGTTAATGGAAAACGCGAAGTAGCATTCTCCGTGCAAATTGCCATGAGATTCGATTCTCTCAAAGCCGAAAAATTCTTAGCCAGAAATAATGAAGAAGAGATCATCAACTTTCGAGGAAACATTGAAGTCCGTCAGCTTCGATTGAAAAGCCTGAAAAATGACGAAACCTCTTCCACAAATTTTGGAACGATGTTTTATGTGGTAGATGTGGAAGATGTTTTGTCGGGAAATGTTTCAGCGGATTTGTTTAAAGATAAAATTGTTATTCTTGGTTATTTGGGCGATTACGTAGGTGATCCAGCCTGGGAAGATAAATTTTTTACACCCATGAATAGTAAATTCGGAGGCAGAGCAAATCCCGATATGTTTGGCCCTGTAGTTCATGCCAATGCGGTTGCCATGATTTTGAATGAGGATTATGTAGATCAATTGCCTGAATGGGTAAAATTAGCCATCGCCATTCTTGTTTGTTTTTTGACTGTAGGCCTTTTCATTGTGATTGATGAAAAACTGCCTACTTGGTACGATGCGCTATCGGTTATCATTCAGATTGTACAAATCGTTATTATTATGGGTATAATCATCTATTTGTTTGCGAGTTTCAGCATCAAATTGGATTTATCTTTAACTTTAATTGCGACAGCTTTAGTTGGCCCATGTTATGATATCTTAAAGTCTGTTCAAAACGAACTTGACAATTGGCTTACTAAAAGACGACAGAAGGTATAAACTAAAAAAATAGTCGCATTTTGTGGCACGATTTTTTAGTACTTTAGTATCGAAAATGAACAAATAAACTTGAAATGGCCGTTATTAAGCTCTATGTTCAATGGAGTGATTATTTCAGCCATCTCATTTGACCTTTAAAAAACAATTATAAACAAATGAAAAAGAGCGGAATTTTAGTTGTAGTAGGCATTTTTTTGTCAGGTGTAGTGGCCGGTCAGGCCGATTATGCCTTCAAAGTGTTAGCTAACAAGGGCTCCAACGAGGTAAAATCGGGAGATGCATGGCAAGCAGTTAAGACGGGGGATCGCCTTAAATCAACCGATGAAATAAAGGTGGCCGAGAACTCGTACGTGGCATTGGTTCACGCAAAGGGTAAGCCCATCGAATTAAAAGAGGCGAAAACCTACAAAATCTCTGAATTGGAAGCGCGTGTGAACACAACTTCCAGCGTGGTTAACAAGTACACTGATTTCATTCTAAGCAGCAATTCAGCAGAAGCTAAAAAGAACCGTTTGAGTGCTACAGGAGCGGTGCACCGTGGCTTGGAGGATATTAAAGTTTTCTTACCTGAAAATCAATACTCCGACATTTACAACAACAATGTTATCATCAACTGGGAATCATCGAAAGGTGGTGGCCCGTATGTGGTTATTGTTAAAAACATGTTTGATGATGAGTTGATGAAAATCGAGACTCCTGAAAACATGGTACAAATCGACAGAACAAATGCGAAGTTAGCCAATGAGGATGCATTGTTGATCGAGGTAAAATCAAAAGCTGATACCAAGAGCAAGTCAGAGCAACACTTGATTAAAAAACTGTCATTAGCCCGCCACGAAGCAGTAGCTAAATTGTTAGGTGAATTTGGTGCTGAGATGAAAGAAGAAACTGCCCTTAACAAGTTTATCTTGGCTGGCTTTTATGAAGAAAACAAACTATTCATTGATGCCATCACCGCCTATGAAGAAGCAATTAAGTTGGCACCTGATGTACCAACTTATAAGGAAGCTTATGAAGAGTTTTTGTTGAGAAATAAATTAAAGTATCAGAAGTAATTCGGATTCAATCGAGAATTGTAAAAAAGCTGCTGAAAGGCAGCTTTTTTAATTACCTTAAAACCTCAAACCTACTCCAATGTCTACCTCCAGAAGAAAATTTTTGATTGCAGCACCAGCCTTGGCTGTGGCTGCGTCGGTTCCAGCATTCGCTCACGCACAAGAGAAGCAGTTGGTTCACCATGTTTATTTTTGGCTGAAAAATCCTAGTTCAAAGGAAGACTTGAATAAACTGATTGAAGGTATTTCCACGCTGCGCCCAATACCCACGGTTCGTCAATTTCGATTAGGTGTGCCCGCAGCCACTACGAAGCGCGATGTAATTGACGACAGTTATGCGGTATCACTTTTCACCGTGTTTGACGACATCAAAGGGCACGATGTGTATCAAGAACATCCTGTTCACTTGAAATTTATTGAGAAATATTCTTATCTGTGGGGCAAGGTAACGGTTTACGATTCCATGGATATCTAAATGAAAAAGGCCAACTCGAAGTTGGCCTTTTCAATTTTACAAATTGGGTTGAGGTGTAGTTCTCAAATACGGCTTGATCCGGTTATATCCTTTCGGGAATTTTGCTGCGATGTCTTCGTCTTTTACAGCAGCTGTGATGATGACATCCTCACCGTTTTTCCAGTTGGCAGGTGTAGCCACACTGTAGCCCGCGGTTAATTGCAAACTGTCAATCACGCGAATGAGTTCTTCAAAATTTCTGCCGGTAGAGGCTGGATAAGTAATGGTAAGCTTTACTTTTTTATCTGCCCCAATTACAAATACAGAGCGAACTGTAAACTTGTCGCTTGCTTGTGGGTGAACCATATCGTAGAGATTGGCCACTTCAAATTTTGGATCTGCAATAATGGGAAAGTTGACCACGGTGTTTTGCGTTTCATTGATATCGCCAATCCATTTTTTATGGGATTCAACATCATCAACACTCAATGCTACCACTTTTACATTGCGTTTGTCAAACTCGGCTCTGAGCTTTGCTACTGCGCCTAGTTCAGTGGTACAAACAGGTGTAAAATCCGCAGGGTGTGAAAATAAAATGCCCCAGCTATTGCCCAACCATTCGTGGAATTTGATAGTGCCTTCACTGGTTTCTGCTTGAAAGTCGGGAGCTATGTCGCCTAATCGTACTGCCATATAAAGTTGGTTTTAAATTTTTGTAAAAGTACGAATTCTCTACTTAATAAGTAGACTAATGAAAGATAAAAAAACAAGGTTTACCTTGTTTTCAATGACTTTTCGCGCTTTACAATTTTGGCGAGCGTGGAGTTTCCGAGAATCTTTAGAGTTTCATCGCGCACGGCGATAAGACTGTCGCGGATCCCGCAGGTTTTTTCGTTTCGGCATTCCTCGCATCGCTCATAATAATTGAGCGAAACACACGGCAGCAAGGCAATAGGGCCATCGATCAAACGCATCACTTGCATCAGGTTTACTTCGGCTGGGTCTTTAACCAGATAGTACCCGCCGCCTTTTCCTTTTTTGCTTTCCAGAATTTTGGCGTGGCGTAATTCCAGCAGAATGGCCTCCAAAAACTTTTTAGGAATATGTTGATCGTCTGAGATATCCTGAATTTGCACAGGTCCCTGATCATGCCGCTGGGCTAAGTAAACCAAAGCGTGAATAGCGTATTTACATTTTTTTGATAGCATGCGTAGGTATTAAGTTAAAACCAATTTATGCATTAGAAATATTGAATGCGTCAAATAATTGATGAATCCTTTCTGGCAGTACGGACCTATTCATTAGGGTTCATCAAATTATGCAATCAAATTCCGAATGCATAATTACGGTTAAATTTTTTAAGAATAACTTTACTTTTACAAGACGAAAATGCCGAGATAGCTCAGCTGGTAGAGCAACGGTTTCGTAAACCGTAGGTCGTGGGTTCAAGTCCCATTCTCGGCTCAATCAAGCCGTCCAACACATACATTCCGCGATCTTTGCTTGGAGTTTTCCTACTTTTGCGGAAAGTTCCGAGAAAATGATTGTTTCAAAACCGCCTGGCAGCACACTCACTTCGTTCACCTTGTTTTTAATCGTTACAGTGGTTGTCATTGGAATGAATGTCTTTGCCATTTTACAAACTCCTTCGCCGGCGTGGTATAATTACCTGATCATCGGGTTGCTTTTGCCCCTCGGTGGCTATGTGCTCTATAAAATTTTTATCCGCTACCAGATTGTTCGGTTCGGCAACAACCGCGTGGAGGTTTATCTGCCCGTTCTTCGTCAGACGGGCAAATACAACCTGGATCAAATCCAATTCTGGTTTGAAAATCAGGTAAAGACAGGCAAAAATTCAGTGTACAAAGAGTTAGTCATAAAGTTTACCGATAATCGCAAAGTAACATTAAGCCCCAAGGAATCAACCGAATATGAAAAGGTGGTACACTATCTCAAGCAAAAGGTGGCGAAAAAGAAAATTGCCATTCAGTGAGGCATTGGGAATGATTTAAAATACAATTACTTTTGCCCTCCTTCAAACTCATACGAGAGTTTTATGCCCAGGTGGTGAAATTGGTAGACACGCTACTTTGAGGGGGTAGTGCCGCAAGGTGTGCTGGTTCGAATCCAGTTCTGGGCACCAATTTTAAGCAACCGAATAGTTCGGTTCACTCTGATTTGAGTCAGTCCTTAATTGCCGAAGTGGTGAAACTGGTAGACACGCACGTTTCAGAGGCGTGTGGCGCAAGCTGTGCGGGTTCAAGTCCCGCCTTCGGCACTTTTCAAGTCCCCCTGTTAGGGTTTCCTATCGTATTGATAAGGTATTATAGTTGATCGATTGGTCTGTTAGACGAATACCACCATTGAATCCAGTCCTATGCATAACTCATCCACAATCAAGAATCTAAAAATTGGCTTTGTCTTCTTGTTTTTTGTTTTGAACCGAGTGGCGATAGCGCAAGTGGCCATTGGCACAACCGGAACACCTACTCCGGATACGAATGCCGTGTTGCTTTTGGTAGGTAATGGTAGCCAAGGATTAATCATACCTACTGTAACAACGCTTGGATCTTTTGGCAAAGCAGGTATGGTGGTTTATAATTCGAGCACCAAGTTTGTGTATTACCACGATGGTTCCGCCTGGAATCAGGTAGGCGGTACATCCGCAGGAGGCCAAGGGATCGCTATCTCTGGTAATACGGTGCAGCTTAATTCAACGCCCGGAGCTACATTCGGATTATCAAGCACAGCCCCCACCGCCAAAGGTCAGTTATTAGTTTGGGATGGGACGAAATGGGATGCCACAACGGCACCCACTACTACCGGGCAAACATTGACCTGGGATAACACCAATGGGCGTTGGATACTCGGAGCCTCCTCGGCAGCAACATTGGCTGGCGAAGTAACCGGATTGACTTCAAGTACAACTATTGCCCCGATAGCAGGAAATAGCATCGTAACGGCTATAAATAATGCAGCTACCACCAATAAACTTTCGCCCTCACAAATTGCCGCGGGCACGAATAATCAAGTGTTAACCACCAGCGGAGGTGTGCCTACTTGGGCCAGTTTGAGCACGCTTCCCGCATTGTCGGCAAACCAGTTGCTGTCCAACAATGGAAACAACACAGGCATCACCGTTGCCGGAGATTTGGGCTTATCCGTAGCCGGTACAACCGGAACATTTACCATCGCCAATAATGCAGTGACCAATGCAAAGCTGGCGACCGGAATTGACGCTTCTAAAATCACAACCGGCACACTGCCGGTCGCTCAGATTCCCGGTCTCGATGCCGCGAAAATAGCTACCGGTGTATTGCCAGTTGGTGTGGGCGGAACCGGCGCTACTAACCTATCGGGTTTGTTGCTTGGCAACGGTACCAATGCTTTCACCGCAATCAGCACGGGTAGCAACGGTCAAATATTAACTGTGAATGCTGGAGTTCCCAGTTGGCAAAATGCACCAACCGCCTCTGGTGTGGCCGGTGGAGATTTAACTGGAACATACCCAAATCCCACATTAGTTGCCGGATCGGTAACATCCGCTAAACTAGCAACCAATGCAGTGGCTACCGCAAACATTGCTGCGAATGCAGTAGATGATTCAAAAATTGCCAATGTAGCGCCAACAAAAATATTACAGTCAGGTGCGACTACCGGTCAAGTCTTAAAGTGGAATGGCACAGTTTGGGCTCCGGCAGCCGATAATGTGGGCGGCGGAGGTGCCCCAACACTTAGTGCCGGCCAAATAATAGTGGGAGACGGCACTACTAATTCAGCAGCTACCATAAGCCAAGATGCGGTGCTCAACAGCACCAATGGTAATCTGACTGTACAAGGTTTGCAAGGCAGGCCAATTTCTGCAACGGCACCATCTACTAATAGTGTTTATCAATATAATGGCACGCAATGGACTCCAGTAGTTTTAGCAGGCGGAGGCACAGTAACGAATATTGCCACAGGAACTGGCTTGCAAGGTGGCCCAATCACTTCTACAGGCACTATATCTATTGCCTCAGGCGGAGTGTCTTCAACAGAACTTGCCAATGGTGCCGTAACCAATGGAAAAATTGCGAGCAATGCAGTTAACTCTTCTCAGCTTATAGATGGATCAATTACCGATGCAGACATTAATGGTTCTGCGGCAATTGCTGTTAGCAAAATAGCTACTGGTACAAATGGACAAGTTCTGACAGTAATTGGAGGTGTACCTACCTGGCAAACATCATCTGCATTAACGAATCCCATGACTACTACCGGTGATTTGATTGCTGGCGGCCCGGCAGGTGTACCCGGAAGGTTGGGCATTGGCACGAATGGTCAGGTGTTGACCGTAAATGCAGGAATACCAAGCTGGCAAAATGCACCAGCGCCAACCGGTGCAGCCGGAGGAGATTTAGCAGGTACTTTTCCTAATCCTACTATTGCTTCGGGAGCGGGCACGAACATTATTACCGCCATCAATGGTGCAGCATCACTCATCAATGGATCACGAATCAGCCCTTCGTTTGGTTCACAAAGCATTTCAACAACAGGAACATTAGCGGCAGGAGCAATAACGACAACCAATCTCGCATCCATCAATGGAGCTACGTATTCTTGGCCCAATGCGAATGCAGCGGGTGTGCTCACCAACAATGGTTCAGGTACACTAACATGGGCACCGTCTGCGGGCCTCTCATCTTCTCTTACTTCTGCTAACTTTTTTGTGGGTAACTCCAGCAACATTGCGACGGGTGTAGCGATGAGTGGCGATGCCACCCTTTCCAATACGGGTGCGGTTACGCTTTCCTCCGGGTCGGTAACATCTGCTAAAATATTGGATGGCACGATCGCCAATGCGGACATCAATGCAGCAGCAGCAATAGCCGGAACAAAAGTGACTCCTGCATTTGGCGCACAAAATATTTCAACAACGGGAACATTAACAACTGGTGCTGCCACGGTCAATGGTTTAACCATAGGCACATCCGTGTGGCCAGCCAATGCTGGTGGAGTACTGACAAATAATGGCACAGGCACACTTTCGTGGGCATCTTCGCTTGCCAATCCCATGACGACTCCAGGCGATTTAATTTATGGAGGTGCGGGGGGAGTTGCTACTCGATTGGCTACCGGCACCGGATTTTTGAAAGGCGGAGCAACACCAACATATTCTGCGGTAGATATTTCAACTGCTGATGTTACTGGTACTTTGCCCATTACTGCCGGAGGTACAGGAGCGATTACTGCTGCCGCAGCCAGAACAAATTTGGGGTTAGGTACGCTGTCTACTTTATCGGCAGTGACTACGGCAGAAATCACAAACGCTACAATTGTAGATGCTGATGTGAGCGGAACGGCAGCCATAGCCGGAAGTAAAATCAATCCTTCCTTTGGAGCACAAAATATTTCAACTACCGGAACATTAGGAGCAGGAGCAACTACGGTTTCAGGGTTAACCGTTTCAGGAGCAACTACAACTTTGAATACTGTTGGATATACCTGGCCGGCCACACAAGGCACAGCCGGAACAGTATTAACGAATAACGGAACGGGGACGTTGAGTTGGACAACATCATCAGGGCTTTCGTCTGCCTTAACTTCGGCAAATATTTTTGTGGGAAATGGTAGTAACGTCGCCACGGGAGTTGCATTGACTGGCGATGCTACCATTACGAATGCGGGTGTTCTTACCATTGCCAATGCGGCTGTTACCAATGCGAAACTTGCGAGTGGAATTGATGCTACCAAAATTACGACGGGCACCTTGCCAACAGCACAAGTGCCTAATTTAGATGCCGCAAAAATTACCACAGGTACGCTTCCTATTGCTCGTGGAGGAACCAACTCTACGGCCACTCCAACCAATGGAGGTGTGGTCTTTGGAACAGGAACTGCTTTCAATTTTACCGCTGCGGGAACGAGTGGACAAGTATTGCAATCCAACGGAGCAGCAGCACCTACGTGGGTAACACCAGTAGCATCAGGCGCAGCCGGTGGAGACTTAGCCGGAAGCTATCCGAATCCAACGATTGGCGCGACCGCAGCAACAGGAGGGAATGTGATTACTGCTATCAATGCGGCGTCTACTTCTATCAACGGAGTTCGCGTTAATCCAAATTTTGGAGCGCAGGCAATAACAACAACGGGCACGCTTACTTCCGGCACTACCGGTCAGTTTTCAATTAATGCAACAGGCAATATCACTAAAATTAATAATGTAGCTACGTCATTCCCTGCCGCTCAGGGTGTAGCTAATTCGGTACTCACAAATGATGGTGCAGGATCACTTTCATGGACTCTGCCACCCGCTACTTTTTCTACAGCCAATCTAGTTCCACGAGGTAATGGCACGAGTCTGGTAGCTTCTAATATTTTTGATAATGGAACCAACGTGAGCATTGGCACGCAAACTCCCGATCCCGCTGCAACCACTGCTTACAAATTTTTGGTGTATGGCGCCAATGAGTCCATAGGTGTAAACAACAGCGAGATTCGAATCGGTGATGTGATTGGAAATGCTTTTGGAAACTATTTCTTAACCGATTTTGAAAGCCAACCACGGTTTTCGTTTATGAATGCCAACACAGGATTTGGAATACTTAATCCGCTATACCCAGTAGATATTCGAACACCGGCAGCTGCATCGGCATTTGGCATGAATCATTCCGATGGTACGATCACTATGAGCACGTATGTTGGTAACGGCGGCCCTATCGGCGGCTCCATAGGTACTCAATCAGATCATCCATTTTTTATTTACACGGCTAATGGTGGAGCCCGACTTACTGTTTTAGGTGATAATGGAGGTATTAATTCTGGTGGTGTGGGGATAGGCACATTTGCTCCCAATTACAAGCTAGGCGTACATAATAACTTAGCTAACGATTCGTATATTCAAATTACTTCTAATTTGACAGGCACAACAGGTGTAGATGGTTTTATTGTTGGTACAGGAATAGCCGGTGATGCCGCGCTCATCAATCGTGAGAACACAAGCATGTTGTTCTTTAACAACAACTCAGAACAAATGCGAATAAGTCCAATTGGCAATGTAGGTATAGGCACATCGAATCCATTAGGCAAACTACATATAAATGATGCCGAATGGTCAATCAATCCGGTGATCATTAGTTCTACAGGAATTGGTGCAGGTAGTACGTTACGTTTTAGTAATGCAGCCGTGTCCAATCATACGTATGATATCATTGGTTCTACCGGCCCTGGCTCCACGCCGGGAACCGGTTCATTTGGAATTTGGGATGATACAGCAGGCGATTACCGAATGGTTATCAGCCCAACCGGAAATGTTGGACTAGGAGTAGCATTACCTACGCAAAAGCTGGATGTAGCTGGCAGTATTAATTTGTCTGGAAACATCACCTCAGCCGGAAACATTACGACCTCAGGTTCATTGAGCACAGCCACCTATGTGTATTTCCCGGGTGCAGGCGGTAGCCAATACATCTTTGGATTGTCGACTTACTTTGGAGTCAACAACCATTGGATTCCAAACAACGGCAATACCTATGATCTTGGAACGAGTACATACAGGTGGAGAACCTTGTACACCAACAACGTGGTGAATGTTTCTGACTTTAGATTGAAGAAGGACATTCAACAATTGAAGTATGGTTTACCCGAAGTGCTGCAGATGCGCCCAGTTAGCTATACGATGCGCGACGATCAATCGGGAGAAGTTAAACTGGGTCTAATTGCGCAGGAAGTTCAGAAGTTGGTTCCCGAAGTTGTATCCAATGACGGCAGCAAAGACAATTATTTGGGAATGAATTATACGGAATTGGTGCCCGTGCTCATTAAAGCAATTCAAGAGCAACAAAAAGTAATTGATGACTTGAAAGCAAAGTTGCAAGATGAGAGTAAAACCAATACTTCTGAGCTGGAACAGTTGAAAGCCGAAATAGCTCAGATCAAAAGATTGTTAACTGCGGAGGCTAAAAAACCGTAAACACGCCCTCTTTTCTCGTTGGAAAAAGCCGACTTATTATATCAAGTCGGCTTTTTTATTGCGAAAGCAGTTTCTTACCACTCTTGGGTTTCTTATCTTTTTTGAGGCGTATTATAGGCTAACTTTACTATCTTTAATTTTGGTAAACCACCCTCACTATGATACGCCTAAGAATTTCCTTCTTTCAGGTAGCTTTAATACTCTGCTTGTATTCTGTAGCGGATAAAGTATTCGCACAAAATTCCGTTTCCATCGGCGCAACCAATACCAACCCAAAGGCTGTGCTTTGGCTGAATAGTGCCGGATTGAATCAAGGTTTAATCATACCCATTGTATCCAATAAATCGGTGGTGGCGGCCGCAACCACCGAAAAAGGCATGATTGTTTTTGATGACAGCGATAAAAAAGTGTACTATTTTGATGGCACGGCCTGGAATCAAGCTGGTGGAAGTGGAGCAGGCTCACAAGGAATTACCATCGCGGGCAACACTGTTCAATTGAACACAACACCTGGCTCTACTTTTGGGTTGTCAAGCACAGCGCCTACTGCAAAAGGTCAATTACTGGCGTGGGATGGAGCTAAATGGGATGCCACGGCAGCTCCAACCGCTACGGGCCAGATACTTTCCTGGGATAATACGAATGGCAAATGGGTACTATCAACATCATCTACCACATTGGGTGGTGATGTAACGGGCCCTGCCGGAACCAATAGCATATCTACCTCGGCAGGTAACAGCATTGTTGCTGCCATCAATAATGGAGCCACCAACACTAAAATAGCACCCGCTCAAATAGCACCAGGCACAGCCAATCAGGTACTGACTACCAGTGCCGGCAATGTAGCAGTCTGGACGACTCTTCCTGTAGGTAGCGGAACGGTAACAAATTTAGCTACCGGCACCGGACTAACTGGCGGGCCCATTACCACTACCGGTACCATAGCGTTAGCCAATACGTCTGTAACGACTGGCACCTATGGAACCACTACTTCAGTCGGACAATTTACAGTCGATCAACAAGGGCGAATTACGGCTGCATCCAATCAATCTATTCCAACAGCGTCAACTACAAATTCCGGATTATTATCATCTACCGATTGGAATACCTTCAATAATAAATTAGCAACAACCACTATTGCCAATGGCGACCTATCAGGAAATCTAGTATCACCGACAGTAGCAAAAATTCAAGGCCAAAATGTTTCTGCCACAGTGCCATCAGCTAATCAAGTATTACAATTTGTAGGAGGGGTATGGACACCCAGCACATTGTCAGGAGCCGGGACCGTAACAAATGTGGCAACGGGTACCGGACTAACAGGAGGTCCGATTTCAAATTCAGGTACCATTTCGTTAGCGAATACGGCTGTAACTACCGGCACGTATGGAACAACAACTTCAGTCGGACAATTTACTGTTGACCCTCAAGGGCGAATTACAGCTGCATCGAATCAAGCAATTCCTACAGCTTCAACAACAGTTACAGGTTTATTGACTTCCGCAGACTGGAATACATTCAATAGTAAATTAAGTACTATTCCTGCCCTCGGCGGGGATTTGAGCGGCACAGTTACAGCATCGTCTGTTGATAAAATCAAAGGCACCTCTGTTTCCGCGACAGCGCCAACGGCCAATCAGGTATTGCAGTTTGTAGGGGGTGTTTGGACACCCAGCACATTGACCGGAGCAGGAACTGTAACCAATGTTACCACAGGCACAGGCTTAACAGGTGGCCCGATTACAAACACAGGCACCATTTCATTAGCGAATACATCCGTAACTACCGGCACGTATGGAACCACAACTTCAGTAGGTCAGTTTACCGTTGACCAACAAGGAAGAATCACAGGCGCATCGAATCAGGCAATTCCAACTGCAACTACATCGGTAACAGGTTTGCTCACATCTGCCGATTGGAATACATTTAACAGTAAACTAAGTGCTGTACCTGCCCTTGGCGGGGATTTGAGTGGTACCGTAACGGCAGCAACGGT
>VYKN01000081.1_pt1 | contig 20753 bp, 18 predicted proteins | sample 5114581 | NCBI WGS metagenome assembly VYKN01 (sample SAMN12291810, study PRJNA351875) | freshwater metagenome | isolation source: freshwater lake | place: USA: Michigan, Baker Lake | collected 2011-08-08
TACCGCAAGTCCTTCGTCATCGCTGTGCTTATCTAAATGGTTGCCTTTTTTAACTTTTTTATTGAGATCATTAAGCATTTCTACTTATTGCAAAGGTGAGATGCTCCCAATTAACACTTACTTTAATGGTAATTTTCTATTTTTAATTTAACCAAGCAAAATATCGGTTACTGATAGGGTTAACTGCTCTAAATCAGAGAGAACAGTTAAGGATATGGTCTTGTTTTGTTTACCTGCACATCGCTTCGGTTAGCATCGTTCAGGTTTTTATCAGCTGCTTTCGCTCTTCCTACATCATCCAGATTAGCCATCGTCTTCTCCTTAATTTAGAGTACATGAAAGGTTCACTTTGCTATGATTTATCCAAGAGATTTATTGAGATATAAGTAGTTAGGTGTTAAAAACTTTATTCCCCCCTTATTTCCCAGGGAAGGGGGGTTAGGTCATTCGGGCGATTTTTCATGTTGGCAAGGTCATATTCTGGTTTCATGGTTTTATTATCGATAATGTTTACTTTCGTTTTTACCCGTAAAAGTCCTCATTTAGAATCTGTTCAGGTGTGAAAGGACAAGCGAGGGGATACTCACTTTCTTGGGGAATACGAATACCAAATTGAGCGCGTTTACCCTGTTTGATGGCGACTTTACGAGCGCTGGAATAGGCTTGTGTGATGGAGATTAAGAGATAAGATTTAAGAGAGGGAGTCTTAAGTAAATCATCTTGAACGCGCTGGCGATGCTCATCTACTGAATTATACCAACTTGCTTTCATTGTCTCAGGAGCATCATGCTGTATCTTTAATTTGAGTAAGTGAATCAACAAGACCATTAAGTTGCTCTCTAAGGCGCGTTTCTCTGACTTACCCAAATCTTTTAACTCCTCAATTAAGTTTTCTATATCCAGTTGTTCAAACTGTCGATTCTGTAATTGATGAATAGTTTGCTCAATCCACAACTGAAGATCTTGTTCGTAAAGTGTTGTGGGATTTTCTTGAATGTCCGATTGTTTTAATAAGTTCATTTGGCTTTCATTAAGTTAACGGTAGATGAATAATTTGGTCTTTATATTTATTATTATACTTGATCTTTACCAGATAGTGTGATCGCATTGGGTTCTTAATTATTGACCTCTCCCCTGGCCTTTCTCCTACAAGGAAAGGGGAGAGAATTTAGCGAAGGGAGCGCAACAACAAACTAGGTTTGTTGTCAAGGCTCTAGCCCGAACAAGTTTAACCTGTTTTCTTTAGGTAGTGAGAAGCTAAATGGACATAACCCTATTGCCCAAATTGGGTAACTTATCTAGAATAAGTATATGAAGAGAGGAGGAGACGTGATGGAGTATCAGAATTTTTCGCTCATTAAAGAAGATATTCAGGCTGATGCTTGCGGACGGATTAGCCTTGGGACTGAATGTAGCAACCGTCACTATCGAATACTGATGAATGCAAGCGGGGAACTTCTTTTGGTTCCCATGGTGGCGATTCCAGAGGGAGAACTATGGGCTTTTCAGAATCCTAGTGTCCGCGAGTCGCTCAAACGGGGACTCGCAGAAGCCCGCACGGGAGATTTCGCTGAAGAAACAGTCGATTTAGACGCTATGCTTGAGTTTGCTGCATCTATTCCTGAAGAGGTCGAGGAGTAGGTGAGTTTTTCTTTACGACAGACACAGGAAGCTCGAAATACTCTATCTGAATTGCGAGCAGAAGCGGAACAGGCTCAAAAGACTCGCCTGGCTCAAGGTAGGACAAAAGCATCGAAACAAGAGGGTCTCTACAAACAGGTAACAAAAGCCCTCAAGCTCCTCAGTACAAACCCAAGACATCCAGGACTAAAAACCCACGAATTTCATTCCCTCGACAACCCTTATGATTCAACACAGAAGGTTTTTGAAGCCTACGCCCAACAGAATACACCGGGAGCCTATCGAATTTTCTGGTGCTATGGACCTCATTCGGGGGAAATCACCATTCTCGCTATTACACCTCATCCGTAGATCACAACATTGTAGGGGCGAAGCATTCGGGCAATAACCTATCGCTGAAACCGTAGATTTCCTATCCGAATGCTTCGCCCTTACTTTTTCAGCAAGCCCGAAATAGTTAGAGCTGAAGCGCAACAACAAGCCAGGTTCGTGAGGGAGTGAGGGAGGATCATCACCCCATCACCCCCCCATCACCCCATCACCCTCTCTTTTTAAAGCCGGATTTAGTATTAGGGGGGAGTTAGACCAAACCCCGCACCTCCTCAACCCCAACCCCCAAAATATCAGCCACAGCAACGAAAATCTCCTCATCTTGCGTTTGCTGATAAAGAGCAACAAGACGAGGCAAAGAATAGGTTTGTACGCTGTAATTATCGTTAAATTCTGCCAAAATTTGTAAGGCTTGCAGGTAATAACTTTTGGCTTGGCTCAATTCCCCAACTCCTTCCGCTACCCTTCCCAAATTGTGCAGGGTGCTGGCTTGCTCGTAGCGGGCGCCATATTTAATCTTGATCTCAAGAGCTTGCCGGTAGTAGCTTCGGGCTTGCTCCCATTCCCTCAATTCTTGGGCTACGATTCCCAAATGGTGCAGGGTTCCGGCTTGCTCATAGCGGGCGCCATATTCAATGAATATCTCAAGAGCTTGCCGGTAGTAGCTTCGGGCTTGCTCCCATTCCCTCAATTCTTGCGCTACCATTCCCAAATGGTGCAGGGTTCCGGCTTGCTCATAGCGATCGCCATATTCAATGAAGATCTCAAGAGCTTGCTGGTAGTAGCTTCGGGCTTGCTCCCATTCCCCAACTTCTTGCGCTACGATTCCCAACTGGTGCAGAGTGCTGGCTTGAGAGAAGCGATCCCCATATTCAATCTTGATCTCAAGAGCTTGCTGGTAGTAGCTTCGGGCTTGCTCCCATTCCCTCAATTCTTGCGCTACTCTTCCCAACTGGTGCAGGGTTCCGGCTTGCTCATAGTGGGCGCCATATTCAATCTTGATCTCAAGAGCTTGCCGGTAGTAGCTTCGGGCTTGCTCCCATTCCCTCAATTCTTGCGCTACCCTTCCCAACTGGTGCAGGGTTTTGGCTTGCTCGTAGCGGGCGCCATATTCAATGTAGATCTCAAGAGCTTGCCGGTAGTAGCTTCGGGCTTGCTCCCATTCCCTCAATTCTTGCGCTACCGCTCCCAAATTGTGCAGAGTGCTGGCTTGCAAAGATTGCTTAAATTGACTGTAACTTTCACTAATTGGCTTGAGTAATTCGAGGCTCTTTTGGTAAATCTCTTTCGCTTTCTGATAATTTTTACTTTGTAAATATTTGCTTCCTGCCTCAGCAATTATAGCAATGATTTCTAGTGCCATCTGCCCTTGTTTGGCTTCAGGGGGATAGTTTTCAAAAGTTTCGAGAACGAACTCTAGGAGCTTTAAATTAGCCTGAGTATCTTGGGTTAACTTCAGATAACTATGCAAGCAAGCAATAATACTAAGTACGCTTTCTTGCTGATTGAGGGCGATTTGCAACGCATTAAACAGATTTTCATACTCCCAGCGACAGAACAATATCCCCCACTGCTTCTCTTGCGGATTTTTGGAATCTAGTAAGTTCTTATAAGAACCTGCCAATCCTCGGTAATGATTCTTAAAACCCTCCCAAATTGCTGCTTGTGTCTCTGGTGCTAATTCCTTTAATTTCGTCTTCAAGAAGTAGGGAAAAATGGGCTGAATAGTCAAGAATCTCGACAATTCTTCACTCATCGGCGAAAGCAAACCCCAATGAATCGCTTCTTCAATCGCTGCATCAAATTGGTCAAATTGATAGCCTTGTAAAGGTTCTAATTGCTGTAGTTGTTGGCTATATTGAGGAATAACAACCCTGTGAATAAACCCACTAAAAGGCGCTAAACAGAGTAACAACTTCTGCGCCTCCTCCGACAAATTACTGTGGGAATATTCCACACACTTGATGATATTATTAGTCTTATTCTCATCCCCCACATTAACTAATTCCGCCAACTGTAACCCTTGCCAAATCTCCTCCGGTGACTGTCGCTTCAGATTCGCTAATACCACTTCCATCGCCAACGGATACCCCGCCAACAACTTCATCAAGCGTTTAAAATAATCATCCTTTTTAATCGCATTTTTCCGACTCTTCGCCTGACGTTCTAAGATTCTCTCCGCTAATTCAGTTCTCGACTCTTGGTCTAATCCTTGTAAGTGATAGATATTCTCCTTAAAAGTCCTGCGTTGCAGCCAAGTTTCCTCACTGCGAGAACCCAAAATCACCTTCGTCTTTCCCCCGACCAAATTCTTGAGAAATTCGGCGACTGCTTCCCTCTCATTCTCCGGTAAAGTATTCTGAATTGCTAACGGTTGTCCCGTCACCGACTCCAGATTATCTAAAATGAGAATATACGCCTCACTGCGGAGTTTTTGTTCTAGTTTCCTCACCCGCGCTTTCAGGTTCATCGCTTGGAAACTCGCCTGTTCAAAGCGATTATAAATTCCCTGACCGATTTCATAGACAATCTGTTCTAACGTCCAAGCTTTTTTATCATAACCAAAATAGAAAATATGGGTCGCCCAGTTGGTTTTTTGCCACCATTCTCGTAGATAATTGAGTAAAGTAGTTTTTCCTGTCCCTCCCATTCCTTTGAGTAAAAGTATATTATGTTTCAGTAGAGCCTTTTCCATCTTGAGAATTTCTAAATCCCTGCCGACAAAGCCGTATTCTGGTAAAGGAAAGACATATTGATTGCCGATATGTTCCCAGTATTTTTCCTCCTCTTCTGGAGTAAATGGACGCAAATTGAGATTAATTTTACCGCGACAATAAATCACCGGTAATAACCAATCTTCTAAATCTATTATCGTATTATAATAGGCGCGGCGTTGCTTATTATTGAATAACTCTAACCGTCCTTTTCGCATCGCTTCCGTTAGGTCTTTTCCGTTCAATAATTGCTGATAAATTGGTTTCATCATCAACTTAGCTGCAGAAACCGTCACCGAATATCCCATCGCTACCACAGCTTGCATTCCCGCAGTCATCAAACGACTCCCTAAACTGGTTTCCCGATAGTCTTCTGATTCCTGGGAAATTTGCTTTGCTGACTGACAAGCATTGAGAATACAAATAGGGATATTTTTCCCGGTGAGTAAATTCGCTAATTCCGTCGCTTCTACCGGAGTCGCTTGACCTTTTTCTTCTCCTTCCAGAAACAGAAAAGCTTTTACTCCCTCATATTCTGCTAAATCCTCCAGTCCCCATCCCCTTTGATAGCGCCAAGAGTCCCCGTGAACCTGTCTTTCGTACTGTTCATACTTCATCAATCCGCCATGAACATCGAAATGAATAACATGATAGTATCCTTCTCCCTTCTCATCCAGATGTCTGGTTAGTGATTCATAAGTTCCGGGACGCAAAATATCAATTTTTACTGGTATTTCACTACTATTTACCAGTTCTACCAAAGGACGGGAAATCGTGCGATAGTTAACATCAGATTCCTCATTAGGACGCGCAATCACCACCAGGAGATTGATAGTAGGATAAGTGGCCATTTGCACCGGGACAACTGTAGCCCCTCGACGCTGGCGGGAGATGATACAATCTATAGAAAAGGGACGCGGTAAATCAGGATCTTTCAGCGCTTCCCAATGTAAAGCTTGAAATTCTGGCGACTGACTTTCGATAATAATTTGCAGTTGACTTAACTGCTTTCGCAAGTCTCGATATTCCCCATAAGCATTTAAATTAGTCTGGAAAACCTGTTTAAATAGGTTTTCGCCATAGTTTTGGACACTGTTGGCGGCTTTTTGCGCTTTATCCCTGTCTAGGGTGGGAAATACTAACCATTCCTCAAAGTACCATTCTAGTTGTTTTTCTTCTTGGTTAGTAAAGGGGTCAGTAACCGTAATTGGGTAGCTGTTACCGCTATCAAAATTGAGACTAGCAGTAAAGCCACCATCGTTCATTCCTTCTTCGCGGATGGTGAGGACTAACATAGAGATAAGTTGAGAATTGTTCTATTACAACTCTTCAGCAGTTTAACGGTATTATACTGGGAAAAACCTATTGCTTTGAGCCTATGGATGTTCGAGCGGCAGTTGCCCTAGAAGCGGGAAAACCCCTAACTATTGAAACGGTACAATTAGCAGCACCGCAAGCGGGGGAAGTGTTAGTAGAAATCAAAGCCACGGGAGTTTGTCACACCGATGCCTATACTCTCTCTGGGGCCGATCCTGAAGGCTTATTTCCCTCAATTTTAGGTCATGAAGGGGCAGGAATCGTGGTAGAAGTGGGAAAAGGTGTCACTAGCCTGAAAGTGGGCGATCCTGTGATTCCCCTATACATTCCCGAATGTCGTCAGTGCGAATACTGTCTCAGCTTTAAAACCAATCTCTGTCAAGCGATTCGTCTTACCCAAGGTCGGGGAGTAATGCCGGATGGAACCAGTCGTTTTTCCCTCGATGGTCAACCTCTTTATCACTACATGGGAACCTCGACTTTTGCTAATTATACCGTGCTGCCGGAGATTTCCCTGGCCAAGATTCGCCCCGATGCTCCCTTTGAAAAAGTCTGTTATATCGGCTGCGGAGTCACTACAGGTATCGGTGCGGTGATTAATACCGCTAAAGTGGAACCGGGGGCAAAAGTGGTGGTTTTTGGTCTGGGAGGCATCGGTTTAAACGTTATTCAAGGGGCCCGTTTGGTGGGGGCCGATATGATTGTCGGGGTCGATATCAATCCCCAGAAACAAGCTTTAGCGGCAAAATTCGGGATGACTCATTTTGTTAATCCCCAAGAAATTGAGGGGGATTTAGTGGCCTATCTGGTGGATTTAACTAAAGGTGGGGCCGATTATAGTTTTGAGTGTATCGGCAATGTCCAGATTATGCGTCAAGCTTTGGAATGTTGCCATAAAGGTTGGGGTGTTGCCACTATTATCGGTGTAGCCGCGGCAGGCCAAGAAATTAGTACCCGTCCTTTTCAATTAGTCACCGGACGCGTCTGGAAAGGTACGGCTTTTGGTGGAGCAAGAGGTCGTACGGATGTACCAAAAATAGTCGATTGGTACATGGACGGCAAGATTAACATCGATGATTTAATCACCCATGTTCTGCCTCTGGCAAGAATTAACGAGGCTTTTGACCTGATGCGACAAGGGGATTCTATCCGCAGCGTGATTACATTTTGAGCAGGGATAATGTCAAATTACGTTAAGAAATACTTGACAAAAGACTCTTAACTATATGTCTGCGCCAGTTTCCTTTCCCGAAATCTCGATCGCCGCTATCACGGAACCAATTATCTATCGCTATTTTCAAAGGCTAAACGCGGGCGAATTTGCCGAAAATGCAGGATTATTCGCCGAAGATGGCATTTTAATCGCACCCTTCGAGGAGGGGGTGCGCGGCAGACAGGCGATCGCTAATTATCTCCATGAAGAAGCGCAAGGATTAACCGCTTTTCCCAGTCAGGGAAGCTTAGAAACCCTAGAAGATCACTCCACCCGGATTACCATCACCGGCCAAGTACAAACCGCTTTGTTCACAGTCAATGTGCGCTGGCAATTTCAATTGACTAATTTGGGAGAAATTGCTGCTGTGGAAGTAAAACTCTTGGCTTCTCCGCGAGAATTAATCAATTTGCGCCAATTTGCCTAGGGAACGTACACGGGTTGATTCAAGGAGCGCATTAAGGCTTTTCTCCCCAATTCTAGGTCTTTTTCTGCGGGGAGCCAATCGGGATGGGCAGCCATGAGGAGACTTTCCATAGTTTCGCGATCGAATAAATGCCAGACTAGGGCGCTGTCCACCCTTGCTTCGATCGCATAACAATTACTGCTCACACAATGAATCTTGCAGCTGCCGACGATTCTTGCTAATTTTAGGCTTTCTCCAGGCTGTAGCGATCGAAACTGACCGATAACTGTTCTCAATTCCTCTATGCTAGAGACTATCAAACCGGGGATAATCACCGGCAGCTGTCGATCTCCATTCACCCATAACCAGTAATGACGGGAAGGATCGATTCCTTCTAACCAATTGGCTGCATCGAGAGAGTAGCGGGGGAAAGGACAAGGGACTCTAACATCAAGTCAGCAGTAGATAACAGGAGAGGGACTACAGAACTTTTAATCGGAACTATTAGCAATTCCTATCAAAGCTCTGTGAGGGATTCTTGCTGAGTATTTTTGAAAAATCAAGGCAAGTTAACAAAAGTTAAAATTTATCCGATCATTTACTCCTATTTTGTTAAGATATATTGCGGATTACCTTAACTTTAGTAAAGAGAGGAGCTAAATCACCTAGTATTGCGTCCTTTTCAGTGAACAGTGAACAGTAACCAGTGATCAGTAAACAGTAACCAGTAAGCAGTGATCAGTAAACAGTGATCAGTAACCAGTAAGCAGTGATCAGTAAACAGTGATCAGTAACCAGTGAAAAGACATTAGGAAAGTGCTATTTGAAACCGCTCACTTAATACTCCTTACTTAAAACTCAAATCTCATAACTGATAACTGATAACTGATAACTGATAACTGATAACTGATAACTGCCCTAATAACTTTTAAACTTTTAACTTTAAGCAAATGCGTAATAGCGGACTCCTATCAAAAACCAAAGTCAAACTGAAACCGAAAAAACCGCTCACCTCGCCGACGCGGCCATCACCGAATAAATTACAGAATAAAATCAAAGATAAGGAGCGTCTAGTCGGTCGTCAGCGTCAGTCATGGCTAATTATGGGATTAATTAGCATTGTCTTGCTAGGAGGAGTTGGCTCACGCTTGGCCTATTTACAACTGCAGCAAGGACAAATTAACCGAGAAAGGGCAGAAAATAACCGGATTCGCATTCTTCCCAAACCTCCGGTCCGGGGCAACTTATTTGATCGCAATGGCAAAGTTTTGGCCACGGCCCGCTTAACCCATGCGGCCTATATTTGGCCGAAATCCCAGCGTAATCCCGCTCAAAAACTCAATCTTGACCGTTTAGCCAGTATTTTAGGCATTCCCAAAAGCGACCTAGAAAAACGCATTAACGAAGCGGACGAAAACCCCTCCACCCTGATCCGCATCGCTAGGGGTTTAACTCCAGGCCAAATTATCGCCCTAGAGGAATACAAAGACGAATTAACCGGCATTGAAGTGGACGTGGAATCAGTGCGCTACTATCCCAATGGTAAAATTGGGGCGCATATTCTCGGTTATACGGGGGAACTAACCCCGGAGGAATATCAAGCCAAAAGACCCCAGGGCTACCGATTGGGAGATGTCGTCGGTAAAATGGGTGTAGAAGCCGCCTACGAGTCAAAATTGCGGGGAGAATGGGGGGGAATGCAGTTAGAGGTCAACGGATCGGGACAAGTAATCCAAATTCTCGGCCAAAAAATTGCTAAACCGGGGCAAGATGTCACCCTGACACTAGATTTAAAACTCCAAAAAGCCGCCGAGGCCGCTTTAGGAAAACGCAAAGGTGCGATCGTGGCGATCGATCCCCGGGATGGTTCCGTGCGGGCCATGGTCAGTTATCCTAGTTTCGATCCCAATGTGTTCTCGGCCCCAATTACCACCACCACTTGGAAAAAACTACAAGCGGAGGGCAACCCTTTTGTTAACCGCGCTCTGCAAGGATTCCCCCCCGCTTCCACCTTTAAAGTCGTCACTGCCACTGCCGGCATGGAATCGGGTAAATTTCCCCCCAATACGGTCTTAAATACCTTTGCCGCCCTTTATGTGGGGGGGACAGCTTTTGGAGAATGGAATCACGCCGGTTTTGGGCCGATCGGTTTTGTCAGGGCCATGGCTATGAGTAGTAACACTTTTCACGGTCAAATTGGTCGCGGGGTGGGGGGTCCGGCTTTAATTGCCATGGCTCGGCGCTACGGTTTCGGTCAGAAAACCGGTATAGAATTAGCGGAAGAAACTCCGGGGTTAATTGCCGATCGCGATTGGAAACTGCGTAATTTTAAAAACTGGGATTGGTCCGTAGGGGATACGATTAATATGTCGATCGGTCAAGGATTTACCCTCGCAACTCCCCTACAAGTAGCTGTGATGTTTGCTGTCCCCGCTAACGGTGGTTTTTTGGTGAAACCGCACCTTTTACAGGATGCCCGCGATGTTAAGGAATGGCGAAAGTCTTTGAACATGAAACCTAGCACCCTAGACACCCTGAGAAAGTCCCTGAGAGCCGTGGTAGCGGAAGGAACGGGGCGGGCCCTATCGGACTCCGCTTTACCGCCCGTAGCGGGCAAAAGCGGCACGGCAGAAGCACCTCCGGGGAAGTCCCACGCTTGGTTTGGAGCTTTCGCGCCTTTCGACAAGCCCGAAATTGTCGTGGTCGCCTTTGCGGAACATTCCGGCGGTGGTGGTGGTAAAGTGGCCGCACCTATGGTACGTCAGGTAATGGAGGCTTATTTTAATGTGAAGCCGAAAGAAGAAAAACCAAAGCCTTAGGGACCTGTGGCGGTAAGTGGCACACAGCGTACGGTAATTCCCGTGGCCGTGGCAATTTTTTGCGCCCAAATTGCCAATATTTCAGCGTTTACGGGTTTGAGAATTTGCATTCCGTCGGCAGCGGTGAGGGGATTATTACCGCGGGTTTCTAATTGTCTTTGTCTTGCCCGGGGACGGGTCGGGGTGTTAAGTTGAATTTCATCCGGTTGTAGCTGTTGCATCAAATCGATATACTGGTCTTGATCTTGGGGCGACCAAGAGGCCAGCACCATGGTTTGAATTGCTAGTTTTCCCGACCATTCTTGGCGAAATTGTCTTAATCCCGACCAAAGAATCTGCCAATCCAGGCCGGGGACTGGACGGTTAACCCGTCGCCATTGGGCCTCGGAAACAGCATCGATTTTAGCGGCGACGATATCAGCTTTGCTCAAGTCTTGACGCACTCGGGCATCTCCCAAGAGGGTACTATTGGTTAAGACCGCCACCGGCCGCCTGGTCATTTCCTTGACGGTGGCCAGTATTTCCCCTAAATTGAGGGCGAGGGTGGGTTCCCCGCTACCACTGAGAGTGACTATATCCACATCCCAAGGAGCAAAAGCCCTTAAATCCCTGCTAATTTGTTCGCTGGTGATAAAAGTTTTTCGTTGCTCGGTTTTTTGCTCAATTTCTCCTAACTGACAGTAGGCACAGTTAAAGGAACAGGTGGAAACTAAACCAATCGGATCAATGCCCAGGGAACTGCCGAAACGCCAAGAGGCAACCGGACCATATACGGAGCAGAAATAATCATGGCGAGCAGTCATCGAACATACCGAAAAAACACGGAGAGGGAGGGATTCGAACCCTCGGTACGGTCTTACGATTCGTACAACAGATTAGCAATCTGCCGCATTCGACCACTCTGCCACCTCTCCAAGATGACATTATTTTATTCTAACATCAAATGCCGATTTTTGGCAAGTAATTTTTGGGCAGTTAATCGCTTAAACGACCATCCTCCATATTGACAATACGATCGGCGATGTCGAGAATCCGGTTATCGTGGGTGACAAGTAAAATCGTGCAACCTTGTTCTTTTGCCAATTTCTGCATGATTTCCACCACATCGCGCCCAGATTGTTTATCTAAGGCCGCGGTCGGTTCATCAGCGAGGACTAATTTGGGATGACTGACGAGGGCGCGAGCGATCGCAACCCGTTGTTTTTGTCCCCCTGATAGATCGTGGGGATAGTAATCAACGCGGTTGCCTAAACCCACTGACTCTAGAATTGCCGCCGCTTTTTGATCGAGATCTTGTTCTAAAAACTCCTCGTGCAGTTCCAAAGACATCCTCACGTTTTGTTTCGCTGTCAGGAATTTTAGTAAATTATGTGCTTGAAAAATATAGCCAATTTGACGGCGAATTTTCAGCATTTTGCCCTTAGCAATTCCTAACATTTCTTGGCCGAGAATTTTTAAACTGCCCTCTTGTGCCGATCGCAAACCTCCCATTAAACTCAATAAAGTAGTTTTCCCCGATCCCGAAGGACCGGTCATAATTACTACTTCCCCCGCTTTAATTTCCAGATCGATATCGTATAAAACCTGTTTTTTTAATTCTCCCGTGCCAAAATAGTGATTTAAGCCTTTAATGGCAATTACGGGTTCATTAGGGCTAAAATTCCCTAATTCTCGCTCTTTTTGAAAAATCAGCATTATTTCACCCTTGATAGCTTAGAAAATATCGGCCGGATCTGCTGTCCTTAATTTGCCCATAGCGACAATTCCAGAGGCAATACACATAATAATTGTTAGGATTAAAACTTCGATCGCCCTAGCGGTAGTCATCACTATCGGTAAAAGTGTAGCGGAGGAAGCGAGATGATAAACACCAAGAGAAACGATAAACCCCGGTATATATCCCAAAACCGCTAGTAATAAAGCCTCTTGCATCAAAACCCCGACTAAATACCAATCACCGTAACCCATAGCTTTTAGGGTAGCGTATTCGGGTAAGTGATCGGTGACATCGGAATAGAGAATCTGATAGACAATGACGATACCGACGATAAAACCGACTACTGTACCTAAACCAAAGATAAAACCAATGGCTGTACCATTTGCCCAATAGGTTTTTTCCCTTTCAGCAAATTCTTTTAAAGTAAGGACTATTACTTCATTTTTAGGTAGAAGTGCCTGTAAATTGGCTTTTACTGCCTCTATATTTGCCCCCGGTTGCAGTTTCACCAGTCCTATATCGATTTCGTGGGGTTGGCGTTCGGGAAAGAGCCTTAAAAAGGTAGAATCACTGCTAATGACGTTACCATCGGCAGCAAAGGAGGCACCAAGGGTAAAAATTCCCGCTACCTGGACCTCTTTTTTATTTAACTGAACTGTCAAATCGGGGTTTTTCTGGAGTAAATCGGCAATTGGACCGAATTCTGGTCTTCCTGCTTGATCGTACAAGACGCGATTTAACATCTTCAGATCACTGGATTTTTGATTAACTTCCGGGAGAGTAAAAACCCGTTGACTGGGATCAAAACCAAAGACTAAAGTAGTTCTTTCTAGGGCAGTTTCGGGATTGCGCCACTGGGCAGAAGCAATATAAACTGGGGCTATAGATTGAATGCCCTCGACTCTTTTAGCTTGGTACAAGCGATCGCGAGAGAAACTTTTCACAGCAAAGAGGGTATCAAATTGGGGATTAATCAGGACTAAATCCGCATCGAGGACATAATGGGGTTTAACGGAAGCATCAAATAAGGCATCCCGAAACCCCAACTGCGTGAAAATTAGGAAGTCTGCAAAAGCAATCCCGGCAATAGCCACGATCAAACGGGTTTTCTCTCGCGTCACCTGTAACCAAGATAGGGGCGTTTTTTTGAATAGATGGGTTAGTTTCATTGGGTGTTAGGTGATGGGGGTTGGGGGTTGGGGTGTTGGGGTGTTGGGGTGTTGGGGTTTTGGGGTTTTGGGTGTTGGGGTGTTGGGGTTTTAGGGTTTTAGGGTTTTATTTGAAATTCCCCACTTCCCCACTTCCCCACTTCCCCACTTCCCCACTTCCCCACTTCCCCACTTCCCCTAAAACCTACTCATTGATAGTTACAGTTACTTGGGAATTGGTTAAACCTGCCACTTTTTCACTGTTTTCGCGATCTAAGGCAATGCGGACAGAGATAACTTTGCGATCGAAGTTTTCTCCTGGTTGATTGCTGAATATATTTTGTTGGTCAACTTTTAAAGCAATTAAGCGCACTTTTCCGCTAACTTCGCCCTTAAACGCCGATCCGGTAATCGTGGCAGTTTGTCCCTCGCGAATTTTCCCGATATCGCTTTGATAGATTTCGGCAATTACTTCCATGCGCTCGGTTTCAGCGAGGTCAACAATTCCTTGATCGCTGATTTGTTCCCCGATCCGGGTATTGACTTTAATCACTTTGCCGGTAATTGGCGATCGAATATAGGCCTGATTTAACTCGGTTTGGGCTTTTTTAACGGCAACTAGGGCAGCATTTACCTCCGCTTGGGCTGCCCGCACATCGACTCCCCGCACTTCTGAGACTTGATTTAAAGTGGATTTGGCCTCTTTGATCTGCTGTTGACCGGTGGATTCAATCCGGGCTAGGGTAGTCTTGGCTTCTTGTATCTCTTGTTTGCCGGTGCGTTCAATCCTCTCTAGGGTAACTTTTGCTTCTGTGAGTTGTTGATTACTGGTTTCTAAATTCAGTCTTTTACTATCAAAACTAGAGGCGGAAATTGCTCCTTCTTGATAGAGTTTTTCGTAGCGATCGAATTCAGCTTTGGCATTGCGATATTCTGCTTCTAATTTGCCAATTGTCGCTTTTTGGGCAGCCCTATCCCCGTCTAATTGCGCTGTTAATCTTTGGATAGTTGTCCGTTGGTTTGCTTGATCCCCTAACCATTGTGCCTCGATTTTCCGCACGTTAGCGGTATTAGCATCGATTTCGCCGACTTTTGCCCCAGCTTTCACCTGTTCTAGTTTGGCTGCGGCTACTTTCACCTGTTCTTGTGCCTGTCGCAGGTTATCCTCTAATCTTTCCTGACTTTCGAGAATGGCGATTATTTGTCCCGTTTTGACGCTATCTCCTTCATCGACTAATAATTGCTTGACTCGATCGGAATCAAGCAACATCGGGGCAGATATGCTGATAATTTCTGTCCTTGGTTCAATTCTGCCTAAAGCGGTGATTTTTTGCGGTACGGACGACGCAACTACAGGGGTTTTGGTTTCGGGTTTGGGGGCGACTTGGGAAAGGCTATAAAAGGTGGTTATTCCTAATAATCCTGTGCCTAATACTATTAACCCGATTATTAACTTTTGATTGGGTTTCACAAAAGTTTTACCGTTCATAGAATTTCTGTTAGTAATTTTGCAGTTAATAAGCGATTGTTGGGGGTTAACAGTTTTTCTGTAAATAAGTAGTAAGAATTTTACCTAATAATTCCATTTGTTCATCGATCGCAATTTTTGCGATCGCCATCTAAGGGTAAGGGAGCGTCTAGACGGATAACCTCACTTTCAGGTTCTAATCTTGCCAACGCAGCTACTTTCATAATACGGGGTGTTGTTGCTTTTGATTGAGAAATAGGTGAACTTACCCCATCTCCAGGGGAAAACTTGATAAACTATCCCCACACTGGTAACAGTTGTTGTCATAACGGCAAGGGAAGGGCTAATATCCAGCGTAAAGGATGAGAATGCTTGGATAATGAATTAGGTTTCATCGCTATTTCTTGAGAGTTATTTTTGTTTTATATAAGCGGCAATCATGTTTTTATATGATGATGCGATGTGCAACTAAAAACGACAGAATCAGGGTTCCAGAGGATACTTTATCTCGGCTGATTTCTGAGAGCCTTGTAAATCAAGACTAAAAATATAGTTGCACACGGGGTTAGTATGGACAAAAGACAATCTGTATCCTTTTTCAGTAAGAACTACCGATACAGAAAAACCCTCCTAGCTATAAAATCAAATAACCAATTTGGCAATAACCAGTTTATCAAAGCCAGAGCTTTAGCATCAAGACCGATACGATAGCGAATTTTGGGGTTCCTGCTAGTTAACGCGTGCAGAATGGAGGGTACAACTTGTTCTGGTGATGTGGCAATTTTGTAAAATAAATTGGTTTCCGATCTCGACTTTTTTAAAGCTTCCGACCAAGATGGATAGTATAACTGAAGAGTTTCCATCGATACATATTTCGGTAACTCTTCAAAAGCCTCTTGGGTTTTTTGCCACAAAGGGGTGGCGATCGCTCCTGGTTCGATGATCGATACTTTAATTCCCCAAGGGGCTAATTCCATACGAAAAGCATCCGACATCGCCTCGACAGCATATTTTGCGGCGCACCCTGTGCCAACACTCGGAAATACGATTAGTCCATTGATAGAACTAAAATTCACGATCCGTCCTCGCGACTGCCGCAGAAGTGGTAAAAAAGCTTTGATAACTGACAAATAGCCTAAATAGCTCACCTCCATTTCTTGACGGGCGAACTCGATTGGCAGGAGTTCTAAAGGCCCGTGAAACTCGTGACAGGCATTGTTAATAATACCCAACAATTTCAGATTTTTTTGGCTTAATACTTCTGCCACCTGAGTAGCGGCCGAGATAATGCTATCTTCTTTCGTAACATCAAGCAGGATCGGGGTTGTATTTCCCCCCGTTTCTTGTTGCAGTGATCGGGCTTTATCTAAATTTCTTAGTCCGGTAAAAACCCAAAACCCTTTTTCTGCAAGAATTTTTGCACAGACCCTACCAACTCCCGACGAACTGGCAGAAATAAACACCGCCCCTTTGATTTGAGATCTCGAATTCTCAAATGAAGAAAGAGAAGTCATCTTAATTGTTTCACTCCCATAGTAAGAAAAAATACACCAAAAGCGATTAAAGATAAACTAATAGTGATATTCAGAATGAGGTAAAGCAACTTAAAATGTCTAGATAGCCATGTTTCTAAAGGCTTCTTCTGCCAGATTCCAGCCAAATTGAAAAGAATAATGGGCAAGGTATAAATCGTAGCATAAAGACCTAAGTAAAATGGTAAAAACACGAAAGGAGTTGCTAGTTTTCTGATTTCAATAATAGCCAGAATCAGTAGGAATGCTCCCGGTGTCTCCGCGAGGGTTGTCGCGCTACCAAAAGCTAAGAATTTGAGTCGATTTGCGTAATCTAAGGGGGGGAGAGAGTCCCACCTCCTTAGATTCGGAATTTCCTTTCTATGACACCAGCGATATAATCCATAAGCACTGACCACCCCTCCAACAAGAATTAACAGCCAGCCCCAGTTAACAGAAGATAGGTGTTGTCTCGATATTATCTCTTGCAGTTCACTTAATCCGAAGTAAAAAACGAATGATTGAATCAAAGTAGTCAAGAAAATACCATAGACGTAAGCCCAAACTCCCCGAGTCCCCCGATACAAAAATATCAGGATAGCGATGGCAATAGGGGTGGGATTGATGCTATCAATAAAAGCCAGCCACAAAATGGTCAAGGTAAGCATTGGATTAAGACTAGAAATAGGATTGTAGCGTCCCTCGACGACGGATATCCAAGGTAGCGCAGTGGAAAGAGCCACCGAAAGGCGCGTAATTCATGAAAGGGCAGGGAATTGGCTCAAATCCATGATCTTTGAGAAATCGAATCATCGTTTCTTGATTTTTTTCAATGATTACCCTTTTCTCATCAAGCATTAATACATTCATGCTAATCCATAAACTACACATACTAGCATTGGCATTGAAAAAACCTCCTGTGACAATATCGGGTTTAGGAGCAATGAGAATATCCCAAGATTTAAAAATGTCTGGGATTTTAGCAACATCAATATAATCTGGGTTCACTAATAACTTTCCAGGAGCCAGAGGCATGAAACTAGAATCAATGTGCATCGGTTGTCGGCATTTACTTTCGACTCTATGAATATTAAATTTATCCCCAACATGACGTTCTAGCCATTGAATTCCCATCTCATTTGTCACGTTACTTCTCGTAACAAAAATGTCCTTACCACAGCGAATAAAATCCGCCGCATCAAAGACAGGTTCGCATTCCGTGATTACGTAGCGAATCGGTTCCCCTTCTTGAGGTATCTGATAGTTGCGATCATAGAGTCGATCGGTTAACTTGGGTTTCGGTGCGGCAGTCCATCGTGCACCTTTTTGAAAATATTCAATTAATAATGTTTGGTAAGCGTGGAGTTCAAAATATCGAGAACGCCATGCCATCGGGGTTTCAATAATTTCGTCTCCCAATACTAACAAACCATCTCGCGGACAAGCAGTACATAACCCTTTTGATTTCCAATCGGGGGTTTTGTAGGTCACGCTAAAATCCATAACATCGGGACGACGGACGGTAACTCCTTCAGATTCTAAAATATGGATGAAATGTTCTAAATCCTTACTCGCTTCTTCTATTAAAAATTTTGGATAACGTCGGCTACCAAACAACATCAGTATTTTTGATAAACTTTGAGGAATTGTGGCGTGAACACTAAGATGATTCGGAGGAAACACCGCATTATCTAAACTTCCAACGATTACCTCTTCTAAAGGATCCCATTCATTATAAGAGTTGACAGTGGCGTTAAGAGTTGAGCATTTTTCTGCTTGTAAAGTATTGGCAATCATCATTTTTCTCCTTTTTGTTTTGTGAATCGGGGAAGTTACCCATTTTTTCTAGTTTTGTGATGGTAACTTAATTGACAGAAGTTGGATATTTTCGGCTTTAAAATTGATAGTGCTCTCGTGTTTTTTTGAGAGCTTCAACAAAAAGATTAATATCCTCATCAGTATGCTTATTGTTGATCATCAAGCGAATTAAAGCCTTGCCCCGCTCAACAGCAGGATAACGGAATATAGGAATACAATACCCCATGTCCAGTAAGTCTCGTCGTACTTGTTCAGCTACTTCATCCTGACCAATAATAATTGAAGCAATGTAAGAAGGTACATCATTGAGGTGAAAACCTAAATTAATTAGAGTTTCTCGCAATTGTAAACAGCGTTTTAGATAGTCATCCATAATTTTTGGATTTTTCTCCAAGTGCTGTATAATTTCCAGATTCGTAGCAGCCGTTGGTGGTTGCATAGTTGCTGTAAACAAGGAAGTACCAGAGAGAATCTCAAAAGATTTCACAAATTCTTTCGGTCCACTGATTGCTCCCCCTTCAATACCGACAGCTTTGGAGAAAGAAACCATGATAAAAGTAGCTCTGCGTAAAGCTTTGTACTCCTGATAGAAAGGTCGATTAGGAGTGCCATAAATCATAAATCCGTTAGCATCATCAACGTAAGATAAAGCTCCATAACGCTCACAGATTTCGATTAATTCACCAACAGGAGCTACACTGCCATCAGAAGAATATACTGTTTCAAAGACGACAATAACCCTCGATGATTTAATCTTCTTTAACACTTGCTCAAGAGAAGAAGGATCATTATGCTTAAAGGCAAATACTTGAGAACCAAACTTTCGGTTAGCAAGCGGATTCCATAAACTCCAGTGACAATCTCGATCTAAAACAAAAACAACATCCTCATTATCTATTGTGACAGTTGCATCAAAGCCAAAAGAACTGGTCATAGCATTAATAAAACCAATATTAGCTAAAGCTCCTGTCCCAAAGGTTAAAGTATAATCTTTTTGCCAAATTTCGTTCATCTTTTGTTCCAGTAAAAGATGGGGACGGGAAACTCCTTGAGTAAGACGAGATCCTCCCGTAGCTAAACCATATTGGCGGGTATTTTTACAAAAAATCTCAACGAATTGCTCTTCTTGTTGTAGTCCGAGAAAATTAATCCCTGATAAATTAATCATTTCCCGACCATCACGTTTAATGCGAGAGCCACTCATCCCGTCCATAACCGGAATACCATCACCAAGAAGAAATCCAGCTGCCTCAGCGTCATCGAGAAATTTTTCATTACCCCATTGGCTAGGATTTTTCGACGGAGACATATAGTCAGATTTTTCTGAAAGTAGTTGTTTCAAAAGATTGCGCTTTTGAGCAGATGAAAGCGAATTTAGAGTATCAATATTGGTAGTCATGATTCAATTGTCTCCTATCTATTTAGATAATATGGAACTGAGTAAAGCATCTACTTCTTCATCATTCATTTGGTCTATTTGTTCCGTAGACTTCCAGCGAGTCTCTGATATTTTGTTAGTCAAAAGTGCTGTTAAACCAGTAACACTAACACCTTCAATAAAATTATCTATAGGGATTTCAACTCCCCAGTTAGTGTTAAAGAGATTATTCAATTCAGCAGCTACCAAGGAATCAAATCCGATATTTTGTCGAATGTCTATGTTCTCATACGTCGTTTCCTTTAGTTCGGCGAATTTAGCAATTAACCACTGTTCAATGTCTTCATCAATGCGGAATAAGGATTGATTAGTGTTGCCCTCAGATGATTCTGATAATTGCGAAAAAGTTTTCAATTTTTCTAACAAATGATTAACATCTGATTCTAGTTTTATGAAGTCCTTTTTTTGAGATGGAATTTTACTCCAATCTCCAATCACATCAAGAGTTCCTGCGAGGAAAGCAGTCCGACAAGCTATTCGTTGAATTTTACCACTAGAGGTTTTAGGAATACTTGCTGTCTTAAGAAGTGCTACGGCATAAACATCTAGTTGATGTTCTTCGGCAACAGAGCTAATAATTTGCTGAATTACGACTGGATAGTCTAATTTACGCAGATAACTCCGCTCTACCTCTTGGACAACCACTAGCCTCTCTTGACCGGCTATTTCAATAGAAAAAGCAGCACCATAATCTTTTCGCAGCGCCGAGTTACTTTGTTGGACTGTGGCTTCAATATCTTGAGGATAATGATTACGTCCTTGAACAATAATTAAATCCTTGAGTCTTCCTGTGATAAATAACTCCCCAGCTAGTAAAAATCCTAAATCTCCCGTCCGCAGAAATGGCCCAACCTGGGTATCAGCTAAATAAGCTTGGAAAGTTTCTGCTGTCTGTTCGGGTCGATTCCAATAACCCTGAGCTACACTATCACTAGATACCCAAATTTCTCCTATTTCCCCATCTCGACATTCAGTTAAAGATTCAGGATTCACAATTACAATTGTTTCTGATAACCAAGCGTGACCACAACCAACTAATAATTGAGCATTCGGGTGTTGAGAGTTAATAGTAACGGCATTATTTTCTAAAAGAGCTAATTTATGGCTCTTCGTTACCCTTTATGCTAAATCAACAGACAAGATGCCAAGACAACATACTTCTAACCCAAAAATTCCGAAAGTTTCTAAAGCCATAGCCTCTCCGTTTTATTAG
>VYKN01000082.1_pt1 | contig 20731 bp, 16 predicted proteins | sample 5114581 | NCBI WGS metagenome assembly VYKN01 (sample SAMN12291810, study PRJNA351875) | freshwater metagenome | isolation source: freshwater lake | place: USA: Michigan, Baker Lake | collected 2011-08-08
TGGTGCGCACGCTGGCGCCCCGCCTCGTGCGGGCCGCGGCCCGCATCCTGGGCGACACGGCCGAGGCCGAGGACGTGGCGCAGGAGACCTTGACGCGCGTCTGGACCAAGGCGCCGGGCTGGAACCTGTTCGGTCCGGCGCGCATCGAGACCTGGGCGCACAAGGTGGCGATCAACCTGTCGGTCGACCGGCTGCGCCGGCGCGCGCGGTTCGATGTCACCGATTCCCCGCCGGAGCAGGAGGACGACGGCCCCGCCCCCGGCGCCGCCATGGAGGCCCGCGAGACGGCCCTGCAGGTGCAGGCCGCCATCGCGGGACTGCCGGACCGTCAGCGGGTCGCCTTGACCCTGGTCCATTTCGAAGAGCTGCCCGGCAAGGAGGCCGCAGCGGCGCTGGGCGTCACGGTGGAGGCGCTGGAAAGCCTGCTGGCGCGCGCCCGGCGCACATTGCGCACGCGGCTTGCACATGTGAATGGAGACCTGTCATGACCGCCGCCCTTCCAGAGCACCGCGCGCGCGAGATTCTCGCCGCTTACGGCGCCGATCCGGCGCGCTGGCCGGAAGCCGAGCGCGAGGCGGCCCGCGCCGCCATCGCAGCATCGCCGGCCCTCACCATCGCGCAGGAAGCCGAGCGCCGGGCCGACGGTCTCCTCAGGCTTGTCCCCGACGCCTCGCCGTCCGCAGCCTTCCTGGGCCGGGCGCTCGCGTCAGCCCCGAAGCCGGGCCGGCGGTTCGGCCTGTCGCCCTGGATGCTGGCCGGCGCCACGGCGGCCGTGCTGGTGGTCGCGGTGTCCGCAAGCTGGCAGATCCAGCGCGACGCCATGATGCGGGACGCCGATGAGGCGGTGGAGCTTCTGATCACCGATATCGGCGACCACTCATAGGCCCCGTCAAACGGCGATCGGCGCCTTGATGGCCGGGTGGGCCTGATAGGCCTCGAACGCCACGTCGCCCACATCTAAGCCGTCGATGCTGCGCACCGCAGGGTTCAGCACAAGGCGCGGCGCCGGGAAGGCGGTGCGCGCCAGCTGGGTCCGGGCCTGCTCCACATGGTTCAGATAGAGGTGCGCGTCGCCCAACGTGTGGACGAACACGCCCGGCTTCAGGCCGACGACCTGCGCGACCATGGCGGTGAGCAGCGCGTAGCTGGCTATGTTGAACGGTACGCCGAGGAACACGTCGGCCGAGCGCTGGTAGAGCTGGCAGTTCAGTGCGCCCGACGGTGAGACATGGAACTGGAACAGGCAATGGCAGGGCGGCAGCGCCATGTCGTCCACCTCCGCCGGGTTCCAGGCCGACACCACATGGCGGCGCGAGTAGGGGTTGGTCTTCAGCCCCTCGATCAGCCCGGCGATCTGGTCGATCACCCGCCCGTCGGGCGCGGCCCAGGACCGCCACTGCCGGCCGTAGACCGGCCCCAGTTCGCCGTCTTCGTCGGCCCACTCGTCCCAGATGCTGACGCCGCGCTCCTGCAGCCAGCGCACGTTCGTGTCGCCGCGCAGGAACCAGATCAGCTCGGCGACGATGGATTTCAGATGCAGCTTCTTGGTGGTCAGCAGCGGGAAGCCGGCGGCGAGGTCGAAGCGCATCTGGCGGCCGAACACGCCGAGCGTGCCGACGCCCGTGCGGTCCTCGCGGCGTTCCCCGTTCGCCAGGATGTCGGCCAGCAGGGCAAGATAGGCCGTGTCGGCAGCGTTCACGACAGGGACTTCGGCGAGGTCATGCATGCGCAACGCTCCAACCATGTCAGCTTGGCCGATTCTAGGCTGGACGCAGCCGGAGCCGGCAGTCAGGCCGACAGATCGAAAGACTTCTTCACAGGTTCCGCCTGGGCCCGGGCCAGCAGCAGTCGCGCGGCGGCGAGGTCCTGCGCGATCACGCCCAGCGACTTGTAGACGGTGATCTGGTCCGGGCTGGTGCGGCCGGGCCGCGCGCCGGTGAACACCTCGCCGATCTCGGCATGGATGTGGTCCTCGCCCACAAGTCCCGCCGCGATGGCCCGGCGCAGCTCGCCCGCCGCCGCCAGCGCCGCCTCGCGCCGGTCCACCACGAAGACCGACTTTGCGACCAGCGCCTCGTCGACCTCGGCCGTGTCCGGGATGGCAGAGCCCACCAGCGTCACATGGGCGCCCGGCGACACCCAGGCGCCGAACAGCACCGGCTCCTTCGCAGAGGTGGTGGTGCAGATCACGTCCGCGCCCCTGGCCTCGGTCTCCAGATCGCCTGCGACGTCTACGGGTCGGCCCAGCGCGCCCGTCAGCCGGGCGGCCAGCGCACCTGCGCGGCCCGCATCCCGGCCCCAGACCGCGATGCGTGCGAAGTCCCGCACCAGCGCCAGCGAGAGCCCGTGGCGCCAGGCCTCCTCCCCGGTCCCGATGATCAGCAGCCGTTCGGCGTCCGGCCGCGCGAGGGCGTCGGTCGCGGCGGCGCTGGCTGCGGCGGTGCGGATGGCCGTCAGGGTCCCGCCCTCGATGAGGGCGCGCGGCAGGCCCTCATCAGCGTCGAACAGCATCACCGCGCCCACATGGCTGCCGTGCGGGTCGCCGGGCGGTCGGGGGTACTTCGAGACGATCTTGACGCCGAACACATCCGCGCCGCCGGCTCCCTGCAGAGCACCGGGCATGAGCCCCATTTTCCCGGCTGTTCCCGGCACAGGCATGAATTGGCGCAAGGGTTGGACGGCCGCGCCCGCGGATACGGCCGCCATGGTCTCCCTCATCAGCGCGATGCAGTCCCCCATCGGCAGCAGCCGCTCCACATCGGACGCTGACAGCAAGATCACGGCGAGACGCCCGGCGGGCGCGCCAGCGGCGGCAGGAACCGCATCTGGGCCTGGATGTCGGAGACGTTTTCGGGACGGGAGAATTTTTCCGGCATCGGCTCGCCGGGGGTGCGCGGCCGGCCGATGGCGTGGAACCAGTGTTCCAGCCCCGGCGGCATGAAGACCCAGAACAGCTTCATGTCGACGTCGCCGTCATTGACCAGGAAATGCCGGCAATAGCGTCCGAACAGCACGGTCGTGCCCGGCGCAAGCCGGTAGGTGTCGTGGTCGATCGTGCAGTAGCCGGTCCCCTCATAGATGAAGATCAGCTCGTGGTTCTGCTTGTGGCCGTGCTCGCGCACGCTGCAGCCCGGCGGCAATACCTGAATGCCCGACGAGAAGGTGTCGTAAGGCATGTTGTCGGGCGTGAGATTGACGCTGACATAGCCACGCGACGGCTCGGGCTGCCAGTAGCTGCGCCCCTCCTCCGGGCCGATCACCACATGGCTCGGCTGCTGGAAGGGGCCGGGGGCGGGCTCGGTCATGGGCGGCTCCGTCAGGCGTCGAGGAAGGACCTCAGGGTCCGGGCGTAGGCGTCGGCCACGACGATCGGCGCGAAGTGGCCGCCCTCGGGCAGGATCTCCAGTCTGGCGCCGGGAATCGCGCCCGCAAGGTCCGTCGACATGCCCATGGGCGTGATCCCGTCGTCGCGGGCGCAGACCACGAGGGTTTCGGCCCGGATGGCGGCGACGGCGTCGCCGAGGTCATGGGCCATCACCGCCTCGATGCGCGACAGCTCGGTCGCCACGCCCGGGAACGCGGCGACCCGGTCGGCGAAGAAGGCCTGGGCGTCGGTGAAGCGCTGCTCCAGATACCAGGCGGGCTGGGCCATGAAGGTCCCCTGCCGCAGATAGGCCTCCGGCCCCATCTGTTCGAGCACCGCACGGCGCAGCCGGAAAAGCTCCAGAAACAAAGGGGTAGGTTGTCGCCATGTGGCCGACAGCACCAGCTTGCCGATCCGCTCCGGCGCCATGAGCGCAAGGTTCTGGGCGATCGCCCCGCCCATGGAGTGGCCGACCACGTCGGCCTCCCCGACGCCGAGCGCGTCCAGCATGGCGAGGGTGTCGCGCGCGAGATCGGCGGCGGACTGGGGCCCGTCGCTCGCGGCGCTGCGCCCCGTGCCCCGGTGGTCGAAGGAGATCACCCGGCGTGTCGGCGCGAACGCGTCGAACTGGGGTTGCCAGAACTCCGCCCGGCCGCCGAGGCCGACGATGAAGACAAGCGGTCGTCCCTCACCGGCGCAAACCGCGTGCAGGACCGTGTCGGCGACCGACACCTTGCGATGTTCCAGTTCGATCATGGCGGCAACCTGTGCGGGCCGCCGCGCGCAATCCAGTGCAACCGCCAAGCGGAGAGATACGCCGGCCGCATGGCCGCGCCCGCTTGACCCGCTAACCATGCACCTCACTCATTGCTTCGGGTATGGCGGAGGCGAGCGACATGGAAATCCGGCACTTGCGGCACTTCGTGGCGGTGGTGGAGACCGGCAACCTGTCGCGCGCCTGCGAGCGGGTGCACATCAGCCAGCCGGCGCTGACCCGCTCGATCCAGAGCCTCGAAGCAGCGGTGGGTTCGCGCCTGATCGACCGGTTGCCGCGCGGCGTCGCGCCGACGCCGGCGGGCAAGCGGCTCTACGAGCACGCGCTGTTCATCCTGAACGAGTGCACGCGGGCGCGCGCCGAAGTGCGCGGCATCGGGGCCGGGGGCGGCGACCGCGTCGCGATCGGCTTTGCGGCGATGTTCGCCGACCATGTGGTCGACAGGGCGGTGGCGGAGGTCTGCGCCGAGCTGCCGGGCGCACGTGTTTCCGCCCGGCTCGGCTTCTGGGAGGAGCTGGTGGACGATCTCTCCCAGGGCGCGCTGGACCTTGTGTTCTGCAACAAGCCGGGCGGCGGTCTCAGCGCCGATCTGGTGTTCGAACCGTTGCTGGACATCACTGCGCGGGTGTTCTGCCACATCGACCATCCCCTGGCGCAGAAGGACGAAGTGACGCGCGAGGACCTCGCCGCCGCACGCTGGATCGTGGTCGACCAGATCCATGCCCGCGAGAACCACGACGCCTTGTTCGCCGAAACGGCCCTGAGCCCGGAACCGGTGGTCGTCACCAACTCGCTGAACATGATCCGGGCGCTGCTGGCGCAGGACGACTTTCTGGCGCTGTTGCCGGAGCATCTGATGCGCGCCCAGGTCGCCAGCGGCGTGCTCACCGCGCTCGACGTTCCGGGCTTCGTGGTGCAGCGCAAGTCGGGCGTCATGTATCGGGCCGGTGCGCCGCGGGCGACCGCGACCGAGCGTCTGATCGCCCATATCCGCAAGATCTGCGCCCGCGGGGTGCCCGGCGACGGGCCGCTGTCGATCAATCACGCTGCACTGGTTTGAGCGTCACGCCCCGGCGTAGCGGGCGGCGTTCGACAGGAAGTCCGGCGTGCCGATGAGGGCGTTGACGCCCTTGGCGTCCAGCGCGGCTTCGGCCGACCCTTCCGAAGCGAGCCGGGCCAGCGCATCGCGCATGGCGGCCGCCGCTGCTCCGATCGCCACGCCGGGGTAGAGGACCAACCGGTAGCCCAGTGCGGCGAGAGCGCCTGCGTCGGTGGCGGCGCCCGGTCCTCCGTCCAGCGCATTGTGCAGCACCGGCGTCGCGCCGGCCGTCGCAATCAGCCGCGCCATGTCGGCTTCGGCCTTCAGGCCCTCGGCGAACACGATGTCCGCGCCGGCCTCGATGCAAGCGGCGACGCGCTCGAGGGCGTCGTCGACGGACGTGGTCAGCGCGGCGTCCGTCCGGGCGCTGATCAGGCAGGACGAGCGGGCGTCGAGCGCGGCCTTGATCTTGCCGACCATCTCCGAGGTTGAAATCAGCGGGCGGGAGGCCAGCGCCGCGACCGGCTTCTTGTCCCACTGGTCCTCGATCTGGATGGCCGCAGCGCCGGCCCGCTCCAGCATCCGGACTGTCCGTGCGACGTTGGCGGCGTTGCCGTGGCCGGAGTCCGCATCGACCAGGACCGGGATCGACACCCGGTCGGCCACCCGCATGCAGGCGTCCGCGACCTCCGTCATGGTCACAAGGCCCACGTCCGGCCGCCCCAGACCGGTGTAGGCGAGCGCCGAGCCGGACAGGAAGACGCCCTCGAAGCCGGCCTGTTCGGCGAGCAGCGCCGACAGGGCGTCGAACACGCCCGGCAGGCGCAGGAGCCCGGGACCGGCGAGACGGGCGCGCAGGGCGGCTGCGGACATGGGCGAGGCTCCTGAAATGGCGACGCCGGCTGTCTCCAGCCGGCGTCCGTCCGGTCCATGCGCCCCCACGCAGAGGAACCGGACAAGGGCGATGAGGGGGATCGGATCAGAAGATGTCGACCTTCAGGGAGACGCCGTAGGTCCGCCCGTTGGTGTAGATCGGATCGAACACGGTGCGGAAGTTGTTGAGCACCGGGTTGAACAGCGCGTTGGTGGGCGACAGGTCGTCCAGCGCATTGTCCACATAGGCCGTAAGCGTATAGCGCTCGTTGCGGATGCCGATGTTGGCGTTGACGATGTCGCGCTGGCCGCCCTTGATCAGGTTGTTGATCGTGAAGAGCTGCGGACCCTGATGGCTGTACTGGACGCGGCCGAAGGCCGTCCAGGCGCCGCCGAACACCGGAGCCTCGGCGTCGACCGCGATGTTCCAGGTCTGGTCGGCGGTGCGCACCGTGCGCAGTCCTTCGAGCCGGATCGCGCTTTGAACCTGGGCCGGGTTCGCGGTCGGGATCGTGGTGATGCGCGGACGGCACCAGGCGATCTGCGAGCAGGCCAGCACGGCGCCGCCCTGGACGCCGGTGGTCAGCGGATTGGCGCCCGCCGCAATGATCGCGCCGCCGTTGGTGTCGAAGCTGCCGGCGCCCCATTGGGCGTCGTTGATCGACATGCCGCCAGTCACGCTCACATAGTCGGTGAGGGCGTAGCGGAAGTCGAACTCGAAGCCCGAGCTTTCGATCGCGCCGATGTTGCGCACCACGTTCACCGGGCTCGTCGAGCCGGCGCTGGGCGGTCCGTTGATCTGGGCGTCCGTCCAGTCGACCATGAACACCGCGCCGTTGAACAGCAGCGCGTCGTCGAGCCAGCTGGTCTTCACCCCCAATTCGTAGGTGATGTTGGTTTCCGGGTTGAAGGTGAAGTCGGTCGCCACCGTCGCGCCGGTGTTGAAGCCGCCGGCGTTCTCGCCGGTCGCCACGGACCCGTAGATCAGGAACGTGTCGGACAGGCTGTAGTCGGCGGTGATCCGGTAATTGGTGTATTCCCAGGTGTTGGAGAACCGGCCGAACGGCGCGGTCAGCGGGCGCCCGCCGAGCGGACCGTTGGTGGCGCCGTACTGGATGTCGGTCTTGCGGGTTTCCTCGGTGCGCCGCACTTCGCCGCGCAGGACGAGCTTCTCGATCGGCTGGAATTCGGCCTGTGCGAACAAGGAGTTCTGCTCGACCTCGGTCTCCGAATAGGCCGACGGAATGTTGCTGTTGGTGTCGGCGCGGCGGACGCTCCACAGGTTCACCGCCGAGGACACGCCGCCGATCACCGCATTGGTCGCGGCGGCGAAGGCGCCGGGACGCAGATTCGCCGGGATGCCGGATATGTCGAGCGTGATCGGGTTCCCGCTCCAGCCTTCGGACTTGTAGACGAAGCCGCCCACGGACCAGCGGAACATCTCACCGGAATCATCGGCGATCCGCAGTTCAAGGCTTTGCTCGCGGGTGCGCGACCGGGTCGTGTTGTAGGTCTTGATCAGCGCCGTGCCCTGCGAGACCGCCGGAGCGAACAATGGCGCGGTCAGCGACACCAGCGGGAACGGGATGCCGTTTGCGGTCCGGTCGGAGGTGTTGGTGGCCTCGACGTCCACCGTGTTCTGGCCGCCGATCAGCGAGACGGTGATGTCGCCGAACTCCTGCACCACGTTCAGGAAGTGGTACTGCACCTCCCGATCCGTGCCGTTGATCAGCGGCGAATTCGGGCGGGCGACCGTGACGCTCTCGCCTTCCGGCATCTTGCCGCAGAAATACTGCGGGATGTTCGCGGCGTTGAAGGCGCAGGTGTTGCCCTGCAGGGCGATCGCATAGGGGTCGAGATTGTCGTCGGCGAAATAGCCGCGGTAGCGGATCGTGGTGCTGTCGGTCGGCGTGAAGGCGATCGACAGGGTGCCGCCCTTCTTGTCCCAGCCGGAGAAGTCCGCGCCGTTGACCGCGCCGGTCCAGGTCCCATCAAACTGGTCGACCGCAAAGGCAGCCCGCACAGACAGCACGTCGGGGATCAGCTCGAAGCCGCCCGAGGCTTCGACCCGCACCTTGCCGTCCGAGCCGAGTTCGGCGCGGGCCACAAGGTCCGGCGCGCCGCCGGGCCGGCGGGTCACATAGTTGATGGCGCCGGAGAAGGAGTTGCGGCCGTAAAGGGCGCTCTGCGGGCCCTTCACCACTTCGACACGTTCCAGATCGAGCACGCCGATATCCACGCCGGCGTTGTCGGAGATGTACACCCCGTCGATGAAGGTCGCGACGTTGCGGGGGCCGAACACGTTGGCCTGGCTGAGACCGCGCAAGGTGGGCGTGGCGAACAGACCGGCGGCGATGTCGTCGAACGTCATGCCCGGCGTCAGCGCTGCGATGTCGCGCAGGTCAGTGACGTTGGCGCGCTCGAGGTTTTCGGCGGTGATCGCCGTGATCGAGAGCGGAACCTCCTGCAGGTTTTCCTCGCGCTTGCGGGCGGTGACGACGACCGTCTGGTTGCGCGACGTGGAGGTCGAGGCTTCGGCGACCTGGGTCTGCGCAAGTACCGGCTGAGCGGCGAACAAGGTGGCGGCGAGCGGTGCTGCAAGCCAGTAGGCGCGGCGGGCCATGATGATCTCCCCAATCGGCGCGTGCTTCCCCTGCGCGCGCCTGGTCGCCAGACTGTCACGGCCTTTGAAACTGCGCCAAGACGCCATCATGCATTGGACGCATAGCGTTGCACCCATGTCACAATGGCGATCGGCCCGCTCCGGCGGGTCAATTATCTGATTCCGAACGGTTTATGTCGCCAATTCCGATGTCGGACTGTGTGACCGCCAAGGGGTCAGGTCTTTCGCGCGACGATGCTCTGCAGGAAGCCGTTCGTGGACTTCGGTCCTTCGGACAGTTCGAAACCCGCCGCGCGCAGCAGGCCGTGGAAGTCCGACGCCACGAAGTCCGGCGACCAGGGCTCGCAATTGTCCTGGCTGTCCACGGCCACAAGGAAGCGCTGGGCCGGCGGCATGCCGTTCACGGCGTTCGGGAACTCGTGGATCGACAGCACGCCGCCCGGCCTGAGGATGCGGTGGATCTCCGCGATCACCTTCGGGATCACGCCGATCGGCAGCTCATGGAAGATGATGTAGCTCAGCACCATGTCGAATTGGCCGTCCGGATAGCCGGTGGCATCGGCCAGCGCCTGGCGAAAGGTGATGTCGAGCCCGGCCTGCACCGCCCGGTGATGGGCGTAGCGCACCATGGGCTTTGAGACGTCGAGCCCGCTGACTTCGGCCTCCGGAAACCGGCGTTTGAGCTCCAGCGTCGCCTGGCCGATCGAGCAGCCGATGTCGAGCACGCGGGCGACCTTGCCGTCGTTGGGCTCGACGGCGAGCCGCGCGAACTCCTGGTGGTGTTCGTCCTGGTTGTTGGCGCCCTGGTAGAAGATCTTGGTGCCGTAGTGATGGACGAGCCCGCCGATAGGATCGTCGGTGTAGCCGCCGGGCTGGAGATGGATTTCGCGCCGGGCGTAGTCCGGGACCACAAAGTCAGGATCGATCTCCAGCCGGCCCGGGCCGGAGGCGTCGCTGCGCGCAAGATCCGACATGTGATCGTCCGCGACCCGCAGGAAGCTCTCGCGGGTGCGCCGCCACAGCATCTCCTGCTGGGTCCGCAGGAAACGCCGCCAGATCGGCGCCTCGTCGGTGGCGTTGAAGGCGTCGGCGATCACGGCGTCCGACGGCTCGGTCAGGCTGAAAGGGTGGCCGGCGGCGCTCAGCCGCGCCTGGCCGGCGGCGGCGGTGGCCGGGAACAGGCGGAACACCACCTGCTCGCGGAACGTCTCCACGAAGTCGAGGTAGCTCTCGTCCTCGAGGCGCGTCGGGCGGGGCAGGACGCCGGCGTATCCACGGTCCATGGTCTGGCTCCTCACGCTGAAGGCGGCTGTGCGGGGCCGCGCAGGAAACCGTTGAAGATGCGGGCGACGAAGGCCTCGCGCTCGGCCTTGCGGGCGGCGGCCTGCTCGGGCGTCGGGCGCCATTGCTCCACCCTGTCGCTCAGGTCCGCCTCGCCGATGACGCGCTCGAGTACATATTGCCGGTCCTTCACCGCCCAGAGCTCGGCGGCGAGCTCGGCGACCGCTTCCATCAGCCCGTCGATGGCCGGCGGGTCGAAATAGGTCCGGCCCGGTCCGCCGATCTCTTGCGGCGACAGGGCGCGCGGATCTTCGGGCGGCGGCGGCAGGCTCATGGCGCGGGGCTCCGGGCTTCGGCGTCGGCGTCTTCCAGAATGCGCGCGATCGGCCGCACGCCGAACGCCAGGATGATGATGGCGAGCACCGACAGGACCGCCGGCGCGGTGGCGAGACTGTAGCGGATCAGCATCGGGTCCTTGAGGATCGTGTCGGTCACGAAGGCGACGGACCACGGACCCACCCCGCCGCCGATCAGATTGGCGACCAGCAGATAGAGCGCGGTGAACTGCGCGCGCATCCGGTTCGGCGCCACCATGGGAATGGCCGCCGTGCCGGCCCCGAACGGAACCGCGCCCAGCACGCTCAGCGGCGCAACGAGGATCAGCGCCAGCGTCGGGTCCGACACCAGCGGGAAGGTCACGATCAGCGGCAGGGCCAGCACCGCCGCGCCGATCGGCACCAGGAGGTTCGCCCCGCGCACGCCGCGCGCCTGCAGCGCGTCCGCGATCCAGCCCCCCAGCACGATGCCGAAGGTCGACAGCACCGTCATGTAGAGCCCGTAGATGTAGCCCACATTCTCGGCGGACATGCCGTGGGTCCGGATGAAGAAGGTCGGGATCCAGCTCGTCAGCGCGAATTGCGACGCCGCCATGATGGAAAAACCGAACACCACCGGCCCGAGCACGCCGACGTTCCGGACCATCCATCCGAACACCGCCGACAGCGGCACGGCGTCGGCCGCCACCGCCTGCCCGCGCTCCTGCCGCGGCGGCTCGCGCACGCTCAGCATCAGGGCGGCCATGGCGATGCCGGGCAGCGAGGCGAGGATGAAGGCGGCCTGCCAGTCATGCACCGTGCCGACCAGCGGCAAGGCGACCGTCTCGGCGCCGTTCAGCTGGCCCAGCAGGAACCCGCCGCCGATCAGCGCGAGGCCGGAGCCGGCGAAGCTCATGCCCGTGAAGATCGAGATGGCGCGCGACAGCTGTTCGCGCGGGAAATAGTCCGCCAGCAGCGAGTAGCCGGCCGGCGACAGCGTCGCCTCGCCGACCCCGACGAACATGCGCATCACGAACAGCATGACAAAGCCGGTCGCCAGCCCGCAGGCGAGCGTCGCAAGGCTCCATACCAGGATGCCTGCAATGATGACGTTGCGCCGGTTCGTGGTGTCGGCGAGCCGCCCGAGCGGGATCGCCATGAAGGCGTAGAACAGCGCAAACGCGAAGCCCTGCAGCAGGGAAATCTGGGTGTCCGAGACCCCGAGCGTGCGCTTGATCGGCTCGACCAGCAGGTTGAGGATCTGGCGGTCCACCGCGGAAGCCAGCGCCACAGCGCACAGGGCCGCCAGCACATACCAGGCGTAGCCGTCGCTGCGGAAGGCGAACGCTCCGTTACGCGCCGTGGTCACAGTCGCCATGTCGTCCCCTGTCTGTCTGAGGCTAGCCTAGCGCGGCAGCGCGCATTGTCATGACCGGGGCGCAAACGTTCCGCGTGCGCCATGATCCCGGCGCATGACGAAGGCCGATGCGTGGATCGGCCGCGCGGGACGATTGACCGACTGTCGGTCAGCGAAGGGCGAGACGGATGGTCGTTCCCCCGCCCGCACCCCCACCTTGGGTGCAGTGCATCATCTGATGTCGGAGGGGTCCATGAAGCGCATCCTGCTCGCCACCACGGTTCTGGCCGGCCTCCAGGCGGCCCCGGCGCTCGCCCAGTCCGCGGACGGCGCAACGCCGCGCCGGGTCGATACGGTCATCGTCAGCGCCCAGCGACGCGACCAGGACATCCAGGCGACCCCGGTCGCGGTCACCGCGGTCAGCGAGGCGCAGCTGGAGCAGCTCAGCGTCACCTCGACCCAGGACATCGCCAAGGCGGTGCCGAACCTGACCCTGAACCCGGTGACCGCCAACCCGTCGACATTCCAGATCGGCCTGCGCGGCGGGTCCGAACAGACCGGCGGCCTCATCGTCTCCGAACCGGTCGTCGGCATCTATGTGGACGACGTCTATCGCGGCCGGCTGCAGGGCTCGAACGTGCAGCTCTCCGACATCGAGCGGATCGAGGTGCTGCGCGGTCCGCAAGGCACGCTCTACGGGCGCAACACCTTCTCCGGCGCGATCAAGATCATCACCAAGACGCCCGGCCAGAACAATGAGTGGCTCAACGCCTCGGTCGGCGTCGGCAGCTTCGGCGAGATCCGGGCGGACGCCTCGATCGGCCGGGCGCTGTCCGACACGCTCGCCGGCTCGCTCAGCGTCATGTGGCGCGACCAGCAGGAGGGCTGGATCCGCAACCGCGCCACCGGTCGCGAGATCGGAGCGGAACGCAACGTCGCCGCCCGCGGCAAGCTCGTCTGGGAGAGCGGGCCCTGGACGGTGACCGGCTCGGTCGCCTGGACCGACGATGACAACGACGGCTACATCCCGGTCAACGTGCTGTTCAATCCGGATGCGGCGCGCACCAATTTCGCCACCCGCGTGCGCACCCGCGACGCGGTTCCCGCGACCCGGCTCGGCCCCTACGTCACCTCGTCGCCGACGATCTCGGCCGGCGCCACCGAAGTGCTCAGCGCCAGCCTGACGATCGAGCGCGAGCTCGGCGAGAACCTCACCTTCAAGTCGATCACCGGCTTTGTGGACACCGACGATCTGTTCCGCTGGGACCTTGCGGCCGGGTTCCAGCCGACGCCCACCACGTTCCGCTCGACCTTCGACCGTCTGGCGATCGCGTCCGCGCAGCAGTGGAGCCAGGAACTCCAGCTCTCCGGCCAGTCCTTCGGCGGGGATCTGAACTGGATCGCGGGGCTCTACTATTTCACTGAAACCGGCGACCAAAGCTTCCTCGACACCATCGCGCTGTTCGGCCTGCCGACCTTCCCGCTGTTCCTGCAGGCCACGGACACCACGAGCTGGGCGGCCTTCGTGCATGGCGCCTGGAGCCTGTCGCCGCAGACGGCGGTGACCGTGGGCCTGCGCTACACCAGCGAGGACAAGGACTTCGCCGCCCGCATCCTCTCGACGCCTGCGGTCAACGTCCGGCTCGGGCGCACCGACGATGATCTGTCGCCGAAGCTCGGCATCGAGCACAGCTTTTCCGACACCGTGTTCGGCTACGCCAACGTCCAGCGCGGCTTCAAGGCGGGCGGCTTCAACGGGCTCAGCCGCGACCCGCGGGTGCTGGCGCTCTCCTACCGGCCGCAGACGGTCTGGGCCTATGAGGCCGGCCTCAAGGCGGACCTGCTCGACAACACGCTGCGGGCCAACCTTGCGGTCTTCCTCAACGACATCACGGATCTGCAGCAGACGACCACGCGTCCCGACGGCACCTTCCCGCAGGAGAACGTCGGCGACGCCACGGTCTGGGGCTGGGAGCTGGAGCTAAACGCAACCCCGGCCGACGGGCTCGACCTATTCGCCGCCATCGGCTTCATGGACGACCAGTTCGACCGGCTGGATCCGACCTCTGACGCCCGGCGCGCCGGGTCGCAGAACCTGCCGCTGGTGTCGGACTGGACCGCCCGGATCGGCGGCTCCTACGCCTGGGACGTGGGCGAGCGGCTCACCGGCAAGCTGGGGGCCAGCCTGGCCTACACCGGCGCGTTCGACGCGACAGTGACCAATGTGCTGGAAATCTCCGACTACACCCGGTTCGACGGCTTCGCCTCGATCGGCACGCGTGACGGCAAGTGGGAGCTGGTCGCCGCAGGCCAGAATCTGACCGACGAGGTGACCTATGTGTCCGGCATCGTCGCCGCGCCGTTCCCGCCGGCGCTGACCGTGCTCAAGCCGCGCACTTGGACCCTGACGCTGCGTTATCGCGGTTGAACTGCCGTCCCGTCGCCCGGCGCAGCCGGGCGACGGGACGGCCGACGCCAAGCAAAAACTTGGATTTCTCTGTCGCAGGCATTTGTCTTGCTGGTGGCGCCTTCGTCTTTGTGCTTATCGTCTTGAGCCGATAGTCAATCGGTCGCTTCCGAATGCCCGAGACGATTCATGGCCGTAACACGAACTTTCGATTTCAACCCCGTCTGGGCTACGCCGGGCGTCTTCAGCCCCGGCGCTGGTGGTGTCGATTCTCTCAGCATAGCCAAGTATGCGAATGGAAATCTGTTGATCCCGTTTGTGGACTCTACGTTCGTCAAATATGTGGGTATTAATGCGGGAACAACGATAACGTCTGGTCGGATCAGCAATGATCCTCCTGTGTTCGAACTTTTCTTTGATCCCGAGAGCACAGTACTGCTCAATGGAAACATTGTGACTGCATTTTCGATGGCGAACAGCGCGGTCATGTTCCAGATTACGGGCCCGACCATTCTGCCGGCCTCGCCCGTCAATGAGTTCTCCCCGGTCCGCGAAGACACCACCGTGACCGCAACAGGAACGGTGGAGAAGCCGACGGTTGCGGCCCTGTCAGACGGCGGCTTTGTGGTGACCTGGGGCCGCACCGACGGCGCAGACCGCTCGATCTTCGCCCGGCGCTACAATCTGGACGGCAACGCGATCGGCGGGATCATCACGGTCGATGACATCGGCAACGGGATCAATGCCCAGAACGCCAGGGTGGTAAGCCTGTCCGGCGGCGGATTCGCGGTCGTCTATGAGCGTGTCGTCAGCGGCAGCAACGACATCTGGTTCCGGCTCTATGACTCAAACGGCGCCGTCGTGCAGGTCGGCGGCGAGGACGATACGGTGATCGACGCCGTCGGGAGCATTCAGGGCGACATACGTGTTTCGCCGACTGCTGCGGGGGGATTTGCGGTCGCCTACACCGACAACGGCTGGTCCAGCGGTGGTACGGGCGCGACCGATGTGACGGTGGTGACCTACAACGCTGCCGGTGGCGTCGTCACCTCGTTTCAACGTCTGGGCTCGCTTGGAACAAGCGGCGGACTGACGGACGAGGCCGAAGACATCATCCTGCTGCCATCAGGCTATCTTGTCGTCGCAAACGCCGTACGTCTGAGCGTGAACGACATCGATATCCGGTTCTCGGTCCTGAGCCCGACCGGTCAGCTGCTTGCCACCAATCTCACGGGTCCTGGAACCAGTCCGGCCATCGCGCGACTGACCGCGGCAACCGGCGATTCCATCGCGATGGCCTGGTCGACTTCGGAATTCGCCAACGGGTTCCTTGGTGCGGTCCAGACCTTCCAGATCATCGAGCGTCTGACCGGCGACGGCGCGAATGACGTCATCGTGGCGCAGGGGCCGTTCACGGTCGGGGCGCTCGGGGGCGGCGGCGGCGACACGATCACCGGCGGCCAGCTCAACGACACGCTGGACGGCCAAATCGGCGACGATTCCGTCTCTGGCGGGCTGGGGAACGATTCGGTTCTGGGCGGGAACGGCAGTGACGCGCTGTTCGGCGACGCCGGCGCCGATACGTTGCTGGGCGATGTCGGCAAGGATACGCTGCTAGGCGGCGACGCCGATGACGTGCTCTACGGCGGTGTGGACGCGGACGTGCTGGACGGCGGCGCCGGCCGGGACGCCGCCGCCTACAACATCGGAACGCTCGCGCCCGTGGTGATCTATCCGGACGCCCCGGTGAACAACTCCGGCGATGCGGCCGGCGACAGCTATGCAAGCATCGAGGTGTTCTTCCTCACCAACGCGTCAGCGGCCGATACCTTCTTCGGCGGGGCGGCGGGCGAGGAGGTCTTCGGCTTCGACGGCAACGACGTGCTGTTCGGCAACGGCGGTAACGACACGCTGAGAGGCGGGAACGGCGCCGATTTCATCCTGCCGGGCGTCGGGGCCGACGTGATCGACGGACAGGCCGACTTCGACGCGGTGTTCTACGGCGACAGCGCGGCCGCCATCTCGCTCAATCTGGCGACCGGCGCCAATTCGGGCTTCGCGGCCGGCGACACCTTCGCCAATGTCGAGACCTTCCTGATGACGGGTTTCGCCGACACCGTGATCGGCGCGGACAACGCCGCCGCCGGGGACATCCTCTATGGTCTGGGCGGCAATGACAGCCTCGTCGGCCAGGGCGGCTTCGACTACCTGCTCGGCGGCGACGGCGACGACACGCTCAACGGCGGATTCGGCTTTGATCTGTTTACCGGCGGACTCGGCGCGGATCGCTTCGTGTTCAACAACGGGTTCGAGGGCGGGGCGTTCCTCGGCGGCGGCGAGGTCATCACCGACTTCCAGTCCGGCGTCGACAAGATCGCCTTCGTCGGCGCCACGTCCGGCTTCGTCAGCTTCACGCTCGGCCAGAACCTGGTGCTGGGCGCCGTCAACGGCGGCGGCTTCAATGGCGGGACCGGGGGCCCGGTGCTGATCTATGATTCCAGCGCCGGCGCCCTCTGGTTCGATTCCAACGGCAATGGCGCAGGCGGGCTCAATTATCTGGCGAGCCTTCTGGGCACGCCGGCCTTGGTCGCCTCGGACTTCATCGTGATCTAGCGCCGATCGGGCGGGGAGCTTGGCGCCCCGCCCGACAGGCTTCAGCGCATGCCCGGCACGTGCAGGGCGGCTTCGGCGCGTGCGGCGTCCGCAGCGGCCTTGCCGGCGTGCTTGCCCAGTTCCAGCTGGGCGATGGTGCGGCAGTGCACCTCGTCCGGCCCGTCCGCGAGGCGCAGCGTGCGGATGTTGGCGTAGGCGCGGGCAAGGCCGTAGTCCTGGCACACGCCGCCGCCGCCATGGGCCTGGATCGCATCGTCGATCACCCGCAGGGCGACGCGCGGGGCGGCCACCTTGATCATGGCGATCTCGGCGCGGGCCACCTTGTTGCCCACGGTGTCCATCATGTAGGCCGCCTTCAGGCACAGAAGCCGGGTCATCTCGATGTCGATGCGGGCTTCGGCGATGCGCTGCTCCCACACCGAGTGGTCGGCGATGCGCTTGCCGAAGGCGACGCGGCTCATCAGGCGCTGGCACATCTTCTCCAGCGCCACTTCCGCTGCGCCGATCGTGCGCATGCAGTGGTGGATGCGGCCCGGTCCGAGGCGCCCTTGCGCGATCTCGAAGCCGCGTCCTTCCCCGAGGATCAGGTTGGAGGCCGGAACGCGCACGTTCTCCATCAGCACCTCGAAGTGCCCGTGCGGCGCGTCGTCATAGCCGAACACATGCAGCGGGCGCACCAGCGTCACGCCCGGCGCATCGAGCGGCACGAGGATCTGGCTCTGCTGGGTGTATTTGTGGGCCGACGTATCGGTCTTGCCCATGACGATGGCGATCTTGCAGCGCGGATCGCCCACGCCCGACGACCACCACTTGCGGCCGTTGATGACATAGTCCTCGCCGTCGCGGCGGATCTCGGTCTGGATGTTGGTGGCGTCGGATGAAGCCACCGCCGGTTCGGTCATCAGGAAGGCCGAACGGATCTCGCCGTTCATCAGCGGACGCAGCCAGCGCTCCTTCTGCTCCAGCGTGCCGTAGCGCTGGAGCACTTCCATGTTGCCGGTGTCGGGCGCCGAACAGTTGAACACCTCGGAGGCGAAGCCGATCCGGCCCATCAGCTCGGCGAGCGGGGCGTATTCGAGATTGGTCAGGCCAGGCGCCTCGAACTGATACTCCTCGTCCATCTGGGCATGGCCCGAGGACGGCGGCATGAACATGTTCCACAGGCCCTGCGCCTTGGCCTTGGCCTTAAGGTCCTCGACGACCTGGATGACCTTCCAGCGCTCCCCGGCCTCGTCCTGGGCCTGATAGACCGGAACCGCCGGCTCGATCTCCTCGCGGATGAAGGCGCTGACGCGGTCGATCCAGTGACGGGCTTTTTCGGAGTGTTCAAAGATCATGGCGGCGCCTCCCTTTGGGCCGGAGTTCAAGGTTCTTGTCTGGAGCCGAACCTAGAGCCTCGCTGCGCGAAGGGGAACCCGTGGCGGGCGGGATTGATGGGCGCGCGGGCGTTTCGGCGCCGGTGGCCAGACACCCGCGGCGCAGTTAGAAGCGACGCCATGTCGGGCTATCTTGAGTTCTCCCTGCATCGCCTCCAGCTCGCGCTGACGCCGGAGCCGGTGGACATCCGCGCCAACGCCGATGCGTTGATCGAACAGGCGGCGGCGACGCTGGTCCTGTCGGCGAGCGAGGCGGCCCCCGGTTCGGCAGTGGCCGACATCGCGGACTTCACCGCGCGCATCTTCGCCGAGCGGGCACGGGCCAAAGCCCAGCTGTTCCAGGACGTCTGGGCGCTGCACGAGACCGGCGGCCTGACGGGCGGCTTCTTCGTCGAGGTCGGCGCGGCCAACGGCGTGGACATGTCCAACACCCACCTGCTGGAGACCGCATTCGGCTGGACCGGCATTCTCGCCGAACCCGATCCGCGGGTGCATGACTCGATCCGCGCCCACCGGTCCGCGGCGCTCGCCACCGAATGCGTCACCGACCGGACCGGCGACACGGTGCGCTTCCGCTGCGCAAAAGTCGGCATCTTCTCCACGATCTCGGACTTCGTGGAGGCCGACAATCACGCCCAGACCCAGCGGAAGGCGGACTATGAGGACATCGACGTGCCGACCGTGTCGCTCAACGACCTGCTCGCCCGGCACGACGCGCCGAAGGACTTTGCCTATCTGTCGGTCGACACCGAAGGCTCCGAGCTCCTGATCCTGTCGGCGCTGGATTTCGACCGCTGGTCGCCGCGCCTGATCACGGTGGAGCACAATTACACGCCCGCCCGCGACAGCCTGCACGCGCTGCTGACCGCCAAGGGCTATCGGCGCAAGTTCGAGCGCTTCTCGCTGTGGGACAGCTGGTATGTGCGTCAGGACGCCGAAGCCAGCGCGCGGGCCCCGGCGTAGTCGGCCTTGCCGTTCGGCGCCCTCGGCACCTTTTCGACGAACACGATCCGCCGCGGCGCCTTGTAGCCGGCGAGCCTTGCCTTGACGTGGGCGACCAGCTCGTCGGTCGTGGCCCCGGTCGTCTCTACCACCGCCGCCACCGTCTGGCCGAAGGTCGGGTCCGGCAGGCCCACCACCAGCGCGTCGTCCACCGCCGGGTGGCTCTTGAGGGCCTCTTCCACCTCCTCGACGAAAACCTTCTCGCCGCCGGTGTTGATCACCTGGCTGCCGCGCCCGAGCAGGGTGAAGGAGCCGTCCGCCTCAACGGTCGCAAAGTCGCCCGGCAGGACGTAGCGCTTGCCGGCGATGGTCACGAAGGTGCGGGCGGACTTTTCCGGGTCCTTGTAGTAGCCGATCGGCGCCGGGCCGCCCCGGGCGATGCGCCCGACGGCGCCAGAGCCGGGGGCGACGTCATTGCCGTCGTCGTCGATCACCCGGGTGTTGGGGTCGTAGCGGAACCGGGTCGGCGCGCCGGCGTTCGCCGCTGTGGTCACCGAGGCGCCCATGCCCAGCACTTCGGATGAACCCAGCGCGTCCATCACCATCAGGTGCGGCGCATGGCGCACAAGGCCCGCCTTCACGTCCGCCGACAGCATCGCGCCCGACGAGATCACCATGGCGAGGCTGGAAAGATCATGGGCGCCGGGCGCGGCGTCCAGCGCCTTCAGGAGCGGCCGGCCGAAGGCGTCGCCCACCATGGCCATGATCTGCGGGCGCTGGGCGGCGATGGTGGCGAGGGCGGCTTCGGGTTCAAAGCCCTTGCCAGGCGCTGTCACCACGCAGCCGCCGCGCAACAGGCCGCTGAGGCCGATCATATAGCCCGCGCCATGCATCAAAGGCGGCAGGATCAGGGCTTTCGCGCCGCCCTGGCCGGCCTTGATGAGGTCGGCAAAGGCTTCCAGCGTCGCCGGCGGCGGCATGCCGGGGGCCGGCGCGCCGCCGCCAAGCGCCGAGAACATGTCGGCCTGGCGCCACATCACGCCCTTGGGCAGGCCCGTCGTCCCGCCGGTATAGATGAAGACCAGCTCCTCCTCGGGCGGGGCGACGGCCGGCGGCGCGGCGCCGGAACCGGCAAGGCTCTCAAACCCGGCGGCGAAGCCGTTGGCGGGCGTCCCGTCGCCCACTTCGACGAACAGCTTGACCCGCGTCAGCCGGTCCCGGAGCGCGGCGATCTGGGGCGCGAAGTCCGCGTCATAGACAATGGCCGCCGCGTCGGAATTGTCGAAAATGTGGAAGAGCTCGTCCGCCGTGTAGCGGTAGTTGACGTTGACGTGGGTCAGCCCCGCGATCCAGCCGGCGGCCGAGGTGGTGATGTAGGCCGGGCTGTTGCGCATATAGTGGGCGAGCTTGTCGCCCGGCGTCAGGCCTGCGGCGACAAGGCCCGCCGCCAGTGCGTCCGCCCGCGCGCCGAATGTCGCCCAGTCGAGCACGTCGGACCCATGCGCCAGCGCTGGCGCGGCGGGGTCCACCACGGCGCGGGTCGCGGCCAGCACCTCGCGGAAACTCCAGACCATGGCGCGTCCTCCCGGTTATTGTTTGGGCTGAGAGATCGTTCGATCCAGCCAGAGATCAATCAGCCTGCCGCCGAGCAGGCCCCCCTCCGTCAGCTTCGCTGACACCTCCCCCGTGAACGGGGGAGGACGCAGATGTGCCTGCGACGGTGGTGAGCTGCATCCTCCCCCGCCTGCGGGGGAGGTGGTCGCGAAG
>VYKN01000083.1_pt1 | contig 20721 bp, 14 predicted proteins | sample 5114581 | NCBI WGS metagenome assembly VYKN01 (sample SAMN12291810, study PRJNA351875) | freshwater metagenome | isolation source: freshwater lake | place: USA: Michigan, Baker Lake | collected 2011-08-08
CAGCGCGACGTCGTGCGCCTGGTGCGCGAGGCGGTCCTGCCGGCCTACCGGCGCCAGATCAGCGCGATGCAGACCCTGCGCCCGCGCGTGACGTCCAACGCCGGGGTCTGGGCCCTGCCGGACGGGGACGCCTATTACGCCGCCTCGCTCGGCATGTGGACCACTACCAAGATGACCCCTGACGAGGTCCACCGGCTGGGGCTGGACCAGGTCCGCAGCCTCAATGCCGAGATGGACGCCGGGCTGAAGAAGCTCGGGATGACGCGCGGCACGGTGGGCGCCCGCATGCGCGCCATGGGCCAGGACCCGCGTTTCCTTTACGCCAACGACGACGCCGGCAAGGCGCAGCTTCTGGCGGACCTCAACGCCCAGATGGCCGCGCTCGACAAGCGCCTGCCGGAGGTGTTCCGCACCCTGCCAAAGGCCAAGGTGGAGGTGCGTCGGATTCCGGCCTTCACGGAGGCGGGCGCACCGGGCGGCTACTATCAGGGGCCCGCGCTCGACGGCTCGCGCCCCGGCGCCTACTACATCAATCTGCGCGACACGGCCGACTGGCCGAGATGGTCTCTGCCGACGCTGACCTACCATGAGGCTTCGCCGGGCCATCACCTGCAGGTCGCGATCGCGCAGGAAGCCCAAGGTCTGCCGCTCATCCGCTCGAGCCTGTTGTGGTTCGGGGCCTATGGCGAAGGCTGGGCGCTCTATGCCGAACAACTCGCTGACGAGATCGGCATGTACGCCGACGATCCGCGCGGCCGGCTCGGCTATCTGCAGTCCATGGCGTTCCGTGCGGCGCGCTGCGTGGTCGACACCGGACTGCACGCCAAACGCTGGAGCCGCGACCGCGCCATCGCCTACATGCAGGCCGTGACCGGCGACACGCTTGGTTCGGTAACCACCGAAATCGAGCGTTACTGCGTCTGGCCGGCCCAGGCGACCTGCTACAAGGTCGGCCAGATCGCCATCAACCGCATGCGCGACGCAGCGCGTGCGCGGATGGGGGCGAAGTTCGACCTCAAGGGCTTCCATGACGCGGTGCTGGTGGAAGGCGCCATGCCGCTCGACGTGCTGGACCGGGTGGTGGAGACGTGGTCGCGCACGGCCTGAGGCCCGCGCTCACGAAATCTCAGCAAATCGGTCCCATGGTGTCGCCCGCTTGCGAGCGTGGAGACCATGGCGGATTACAGGATCAAGGTGCTGGTCGCGGACGACAACCGGGGCATGCGCAGGATCGTCTCGAGCGTCCTGCGCACGGCCCGATTCGGCGACGTGATCGAAGCTGTGGACGGGATCGAGGCCTGTTCGGCCATCATCCGCGTTCAGCCCGACCTCCTGATCTGCGATCTCGAAATGCCGATGATGGGCGGCCTCGATGTCGCGCGCTGGGTGCGGAGCGCTGCTGAAAGCCCGGACCCGTTCCTGCCCATGATCCTGATGACGTCCGTTGCGACCAAGGCCGGCGTCGGCGCAGCACGGGACGCCGGATACGACGAAGTGCTCGCAAAGCCGCTGACCGCCGAGGCGCTTTACCGCCGGATCGAGGCCGTGACGCTGCGCCGCCGCCCGTTCGTGCGGATCGGCCGTTACTTCGGCCCGTGTCGGCGCCGGGGCGTGGCGCCCAACAACGAAGCGGTGGGCGAACGGCGCGGGTCGGCGGACACGCTGGAGTTGACGTAGCGGCGCCCACTTGCGCAGTCCGTCGCAGCGGCGCACCTGCCGCGCGCCATGATCCTTGACGACGCCAATCTCACGGCCCCGCTGGCCGCGCTCGCCGGGGCAAGCCCCGAGCGCCCGGCCTGGGCCGAAGCCGCGCTCGCCCGGCTGCCCGAACGTCTGACGGTCGCGGTGGAGGGGTGCCCGATCGAGGTGCTGCGCTGGGGACGGCGCGGGGATCGCGGCGTGCTCCTCGCCCATGGCAACGGCGCGCATGCCGACTGGTGGAGCTATCTTGCGCCGCTGCTGGCGGACGAGGGCTGGAACGTCGCCGCGCTCAGCTGGTCCGGCATGGGCGGATCAGGCTGGCGCGATGCCTACGCGATGGAGACCTTCGTCGCCGAGTTGATCGCGGCGGCCGAGGCGGCAGGGCTCTATGAGCATGCGCTGGCGCCGGTGTTCGTCGGCCACTCCTTTGGCGGATTCCCCGTGATGGCCGCCGCCGCGCGCCATCCGGAGCGTCTCGCCGGGATCATCACGCTCGACAGTTCGATCGAGCCGCCGGACGAGATGTGGGACGGCCCGCCGCGCCGCAGCCGGGCCAATGCGGTCTATCCGACGCTGGAGGCGGCCCTTGCGCGCTTCCGGCTGGCGCCGCCGCAGCATTGCCCGACGCTGTGGGCGCTCGACCACATCGCCCGCACCTCGCTGAAGCAGGTCGAAGACGGCTGGACGTGGAAGTTCGATCCGTTCTTGTGGAACCACTTCCGCATGCCCGATCCCCTCGGCTGGACGTCGCGCATCACGACGCCGTTCACGGTGATCCGGGGCCGGGAGTCCATGCTCGCGACCGATGCGATCTGGGCCTACATGCGCACCATTGCGCCGCCGCAGACCCGCTGGGTGAGCGTCGCCAATGCACGTCACCATTTGATGCTCGACGAGCCGCTGGCGACCCTTGCCGCGCTGTCCGCCGCCCTTTCTGTCCAGTTCTCTTGACACGCGGGGCGGGTTTTCCGATCGTCGCAGATGCGCGGCATGAGAGCGCACCCTTGCGTCGGTCTGTCGCAACCCGCTATGACCGACCTGCGGAGGATTCACACATGGGCGCGCACGAACACGCCGACTACACGCACGGCTCCATGCCGATCGCCGACCAGAAGCAGACCTTTTCCGGGTTCATGCTGGTGACGCAGTGGGCGAGCGTGCTGATCGGGATGCTGGTGCTGTTCCTGGTGCTGGTGTTCTCCGTCGGCGCGCCATGGGTGGCGGCGCTGTTCGGCGTCGCGGCGCTCGGATTGCTGGCGGGCCTCGTCATGCGGATGGGCGGCGCTTGGTATGCGACCGTGATCGGCTCGGCGATTGCGTCGCTGCTGATCGGCGGCATCGTCTCGCTGATCGCCAATCTGGCCTGATCGTCGCCTTTCGGCCTTTCGTCTAACGGCGGATAGCGCGGCTCTTCCCCGACGTGCCCTGACAATCTAGGTTCCCCTGAAATCGAGGACGAAGCGGCGCAATCCGCAGCTCGTGCAGGGGAACGCATGAAGATCGCCATCCTGAAGGAACGGCGCGACGGGGAGACCCGGGTCGCGGCGACCCCCGAAACCGTGAAGAAGATTTTGGCCCTGGGCGATTCGGTCGTGATCGAGGCCGGCGCCGGGCTGGCCGCCGCCGTCGTTGACGCGGCTTACGCCGAAGCCGGGGCTGAGATCGCGCCGGACGCCGCCGCTGCACTCCAGGGCGCAGACTTGCTGATGAAGGTGCGCCGGCCGACCGACGAGGAGATCGCCGGCCTGAAGCCGGGCGCCGGCGTGGTTGCGCTGATGGCGCCCTACGCCGACAAGGGTCAGTTCAAGGCCTATGCCGCCCGCGGCGTGGACGCGCTGGTCATGGAATTCGTGCCCCGCATCACCCGCGCCCAGTCGATGGATGCGCTCTCCAGCCAGGCGAACCTTGCGGGCTATCGCGCCGTGATGGAGGCGGGCGGCCTCTACGGCCGCGTCTTCCCGATGATGATGACCGCGGCCGGCACGGTCGCCCCGGCAAAGACCTTCATCATGGGCGTCGGCGTCGCCGGCCTGCAGGCCATCGCCACCGCCCGCCGCCTCGGCGGGGTGGTGACGGCCACGGACGTGCGCCCGGCCACCAAGGAACAGGTCGTCTCGCTCGGCGCGAAGTTCATCGCGGTCGAGGATGATGAGTTCAAGGCGGCCGAGACCTCCGGCGGCTACGCCAAGGAGATGAGCCCGGAGTATCAGGCCAAGCAGCGCGCGCTGGTGGCCAGCCACGTCGCCAAGCAGGACATCGTGATCACGACCGCGCTGATCCCCGGCCGCCCGGCGCCGGTGCTGGTCACCGAGGAGATGGTCGCGTCCATGCGCCCCGGCTCGGTGATTGTCGACCTTGCGGTGGAGCAGGGCGGCAACTGCCCGGTGTCGAAGCCGGACGAACTCGTCGTCACCGGCAACGGCGTGAAGATCATGGGCTTCACCAATCTGCCGGGCCGGATGGCCGCCGATTCCAGCGCCCTCTACGCCAAGAACCTGCTCGCGCTCCTGCCGCTGCTGCGCGACAAGGAAACCGGCGCCTATGCTCCTGCCCGCGATGACGAGATCATCAAGGCCGCGCTCGCGGTCTCGGGCGGCGAGATCCTCAACTCCAACCTCGCGTCCTGAGAGGCCAAGGCCATGGAAGCCGTTGATCCGCTTGTGTTCCGCCTTGCGATTTTCGTGCTGGCGATCTTCGTCGGCTACTATGTGGTCTGGAGCGTGACCCCGGCGCTGCACACCCCGCTGATGGCCGTCACCAACGCGATTTCGTCCGTCGTGATCGTCGGCGCGCTGATCGCGGCGGCCGCCACCCTGCCGGACGGCGGCGCCGACGGCGGCACCTGGGCAAGCCGAGGCATGGGCGCGGTCGCCGTCGCGCTGGCGGCGGTGAACATCTTCGGCGGCTTCCTTGTGACCCAGCGCATGCTGGCGATGTACAAGAAGAAGGAAAAGCCGGCAGCAGCGAAGGGCGCACACTGACATGGACGCCAACATCGCAGCACTGCTCTATCTCGTCTCCGGCGTCCTGTTCATCATGGCGCTTCGCGGGCTCTCGAGCCCGGAGACCAGCCGCCAGGGCAACACCTACGGCATGGTCGGCATGGCGATCGCCGTGGGCACGACCCTGCTGTCGGTCAGCCTGGAACCCGCCACCATCGGCCTGATCCTCGCCGGCGTCGCGGTCGGCGGCGGCTTCGGCGCGCTTCTCGCCCAGCGCATCAAGATGACGGACATGCCGCAGCTGGTGGCGGCGTTCCACAGCCTTGTGGGCCTTGCCGCCGTGCTGATCGCAGCCGCCGCGCTCTACAGCCCGGATGCGTTCCACATCGTGGACAAGGACGGTTCGGGCCTGAAGCTCGCCAGCATGATCGAGCTTGCGATTGGCTCGGCCATCGGCGCGATCACCTTCACCGGCTCGGTCATCGCCTTCGCAAAGCTCAACGGCAACATGAGCGGCGCGCCGATCATCCTGCCGTTCCGCCACATCCTGAACATCGCCCTCGGCGTCGCCATCGTGGTGCTGACGGTGATCCTGATCCAGTCGGGCGGCTCGGCGATATGGGCGTTCTGGGCGCTGACGGCGCTGGCCTTCATCCTCGGCGTGACGCTGATCATCCCCATCGGCGGGGCGGACATGCCGGTCGTGGTGTCGATGCTGAACAGCTATTCGGGCTGGGCGGCGGCGGCCCTCGGTTTCACGCTGGAGAACAACGCCCTGATCATCACCGGCGCGCTGGTGGGCTCTTCGGGCGCGATCCTGTCCTACATCATGTGCAAGGGCATGAACCGGTCCTTCATCTCGGTGATCCTCGGCGGGTTCGGCGGCGAGACCGCCGCGGTCGGCGGCGCCAAGGAGACCCGTCCGGTCAAGCAGGGCTCGGCGGACGATGCGGCCTTCATCATGAAGAACGCCTCCAAGGTCATCATCGTGCCGGGCTACGGCATGGCGGTCGCCCAGGCCCAACACGCCCTGAAGGAAATGGCCGACAAGCTGAAGGAAGAGGGCGTGGAGGTGAAATACGCCATCCACCCCGTCGCCGGCCGCATGCCGGGCCACATGAACGTGCTGCTCGCCGAGGCCCAGGTGCCCTATGACGAGGTGTTCGAGCTGGAGGACATCAACTCCGAGTTCGGTCAGGCGGACGTCGCCTATGTGATCGGCGCCAATGACGTGACGAACCCTGCGGCCAAGACCGACAAGTCGTCGGCCATTTACGGCATGCCGATCCTCGATGTGGAAAAGGCCAAGACCGTGCTGTTCATCAAGCGCGGCATGGGCTCGGGCTATGCCGGCGTCGAGAACGAGCTGTTCTTCCGCGACAACACGATGATGCTGTTCGCCGACGCCAAGAAGATGACCGAGGAGATCGTCAAGGCTTTGTGAGAATGTCGACTGGCCGGCTGGCGGGTCACCCCGCCCCCAGCGCCCGGCCCGCCACTGCATCCAGCATCGCCAGCCGCGCCGGATCGCGCGACGCCGGCGCGGTGATCAGCGCGCCGTCGAGGCAGGTGTCGATGGGCGAGGGGGGGCGCGGCGTGGTCGCCAGCGTTTCCAGCAGCCCCGCGACCGTCGCCTTGGCCTTGGCAGCATTGGCGTGCATCACCTCGATGATGTGGGAGACCTCCACGGCGGCATGGTCCTCGTGCCAGCAGTCGAAGTCCGTCACCATGGCGAGGGAGGCGTAGGGCAGCTCGGCCTCGCGGGCGAGCTTGGCCTCCGGCATGTTGGTCATGCCGATCACGTCGCAGCCCCAGGACCGGTAGAGCTCGCTCTCGGCCTTGGTGGAGAACTGCGGACCTTCCATCACGATGTAGGTTCCGCCCTCGACCACACGGGCGCCGGCGGCCCGCGCCGCGACCGTGGCCAGCGCGGAGAGGCGCTCGCACACCGGGTGCGCCATGGACACATGGGCGACAAGCCCCTTGCCGAAGAAGCTCTTCTCGCGGGCAAAGGTGCGGTCGATGTACTGGTCCACCGCCACGAAGCTGCCCGGCTCCAGCGCCTCGCGCAGCGAGCCGACGGCCGACAGGCTGAGGATATCGGTGCAGCCGGCGCGTTTGAGCACGTCGATGTTGGCGCGGTAGTTGATGTCCGTCGGCGAGACGGCGTGGCCGCGGCCATGGCGCGGCAGGAACACCGCCCGCACCCCGTGCAGCACCCCGTCGAACACCGCGTCGGACGGCTCGCCCCACGGGCTCTCGATCCGCCGCCACTCGCCTTCCAGGCCCGGGATCTCATAGAGCCCCGACCCGCCGATCACGCCAAGCACCCAGTTCGTCATGCCGCAGGGTTTGGCATGGGGGCGCGGGGAGGGGAAGAGTGCGGGGCTTGCCTGCTGCCTTCAGGATGATCGAGGCGTCGCATGGGTCGCGAGATGTTTTGGTGCGACCTGTGTCGCACGCAAAACATCTCCTTGATTTTCGGAGGGGTTCAGGGCCCGTCAAGGATCGATTTTCGAAGAAAATCGACCGCAAGGCGGCGCGCTTCGCGCGTCCTTGACGGGCCCTGAACCCCTCGCACACTGGCTGAAGCGCTTTTGGGCAAGCGATAGCGCGCACCAAAAGCGCTTCCGCGCCCCTTGCGGCCTCAGATGCCGGCGGCGTCCGATGGAGAGCAGCGATGCGAAACGCCAGCTGAGGCGGTGGTCCTAAGCCAGCCCCTTCACCCCTTCGCCGCGCGATACCGGTCCAGCAGTTCCCGCGCGGCGCGCTCGGCCTCGCGCACCGGCGGATAGGCCCAGCGGTCCACCCGGCCAAGGAACCAGCGCGCTGCGCCGGCCGCCTCAAACCCCTTGTGCAGGGCGGTGAACTTCTCCGAGCCGCCGTCCAGCGCCATCAGATGGATCGGCAGGCCGAACCAGGCGGCGTCGCCAATCATGTTGGTGGAGTCGGCCGTGATGATCGCGGCGTCGGCATATTGCAGGAAGCCCAGATAGGGGTTCGGGGCGTCCTCGTCCGGCGACCACCAGGCAAAGCCGTGACGCTTTGCAAACGCCTTGAAGCGCACCCGCGCGGCCTCCGGCGTGCGGCGAGAGGCGGTGAGCCACAGCCGCACGTCGCGCTTGGCGAGCATCTCCAGCTGTGCCTCGATCTCGGCGGCCCGATGGGGGGTGAGCTTGTAGGCCTTGGAGTCCCCGCCCAGCACCACCATGCACTTGAAGCCCGGTTCCTCGCCCAGACGGGCGAATTTCGCCCGCGCCTGGGTCAGGGCTTCGGCGGGGAAGTGCACCGGCGCGCCGAGGATGGGGAACACCGTCTCGCCGCGCAGGTCGTCGTGGGCCGGCGGGATCACCATGTCGAAGCGGGCCGGGTTCAGCCGCGGGTCCTGGCACTGCACGACGAAGGTGCGGCCCTTCGACCAGCGCTTGACGCTGAGCGAATAGGGCAGGGACCGGCGCCCGCAGGCGATCCAGATGTCCGGCCAGGGCTCGGCAAGTTCGGCGCGCTGCGCCCGCGGCAGCGCGAGCTTCGGCAAGGGCTGGAGGTCGGCCGGCAGGTGGGCCTGCAGCCCGCGCGGGGCGAGCCGCTTGACCGAGACCTGCGTGTCCGGCGCGATCTCGGCCAGCGCATAGATCAGGCTGAGCACCTGACGCTCGATGCCGGCGCGCCCGTCGGACACGCCCCAGACGCTCAGGGCTTCATCAGTCATGGGATGATGATGGGCTGCTTCGCAGCTCAGGCCCAGACGATCCTGACGATCTCATAGGACTTGGCGCCGCCGGGCGCTGCGACCTCGACGACATCGCCCTCTTCCTTGCCGATCAGCGCGCGGGCGATCGGCGAGGTGATGGAGATCTTGCCCACGGCGACGTCGCTCTCGTCCTCGCCGACGATCTTGTAGACGCCCTCGGTCTCGGAATCCTCGTCGAACACGGTGACGGTCGCGCCGAACTTCACGGTGGAGCCGGACAGGCGCGTGACGTCGATCACCTGGGCGCGGGCGAGCTTGTCCTCAAGCTCGGCGATCCGGCTCTCGATGAAGCTCTGACGCTCCTTGGCGGCGTGGTACTCGGCGTTCTCCGACAGATCGCCGTGACTGCGCGCTTCCGAAATGGCTGCGATCACTTGCGGACGCTCTTCGGACTTGAGACGCTTCAATTCTGCGTCGAGGGCGGCGTGGCCCTCCACGGTCATTGGGACTTTTTCCATCAGGGGGAGACTTTCGATCCTTCAGGGAGGATGGTGACCGCGCAAATGGCAGGCCGTCAAGTATAGGCTTGCAAAGGCGCCACGTCGAGTGTCCCGTCGCGCTGCGCGGCCATGGCCTGGACCGCCGCGCGGGCGCCGGCCATGGTGGTGTAGTAGGGTATGTCCTTCACCAGCGCGGTCCGGCGGATCGAATAGCTGTCCAGTACCGACTGGGCGCCTTCGGTGGTGTTGATCACCAGCTGGACCTGCCCTTCCGACATGGCGTCGACGATGTGGGGCGAGCCGGCCGCGACTTTGCGCACCCGGCGCACCGGCACGCCGGCCGATTCCAGCACCTCGGCGGTGCCGTCCGTCGCGACGACCTCGAAGCCGAGGCCGATCAGATCGCGCGCGAGGCCCGCCACGCCCGGCTTGTCCCCGTCCTTGACCGAAACGAACACGACGCCGGACGCCGGCAGACGCACGCCGGCGGCGATCTGGCTCTTCAGGAACGCTGCGCCGAAGGAGCGGTCGAGGCCCATGACCTCGCCGGTGGAGCGCATCTCCGGCCCGAGGATCGGATCGACGTTCTGGAAGCGCGCGAAGGGGAACACCGCTTCCTTCACCGCCACATGGTCGCCGGTGAGGCCGTCGAGGTCCTGCGCGGCCAGCGGCTCGCCGGCCTGCAGCCGTGCGGCGATGGAGGCGATCGGCAGGCCCACGGCCTTGGCGACGAACGGCGCGGTGCGCGAGGCGCGCGGGTTCGCTTCCAGCACATAGATGTCCTCGCCCTGCACCGCGAACTGCACGTTCATGAGGCCGCGGACCTGGAGGGCGCGGGCGAGCGCCACGGTCTGGTCCTTGATGCGCGCAATGATGCCGGCCGACAGCGAATAGGGCGGCAGGGCGCAGGCGCTGTCGCCCGAATGGATGCCGGCCTCCTCGATGTGCTCCATCACGCCGGCGACGAACACGTCGGTTCCGTCCGACAGGGCGTCCACGTCCACTTCGATGGCGTCGCGCAAGTACTGGTCGATCAGCACCGGCGTGTCGCCGGACACTTTCACCGCCTCGCGCACGTAGCGCTTCAGGCCGGCTTCGTCGTGGACGATCTCCATCGCCCGCCCGCCCAGCACATAGGACGGGCGCAGCACCACCGGGTAGCCGACCTCGGCCGCGCCGGCGATCGCCTCGGCTTCGGACCGCGCGACCGCATTGCGCGGCTGGACGAGGCCGATCTGGTGCAGGAGGCCCTGGAACCGCTCCCGGTCCTCTGCAAGATCGATGGAATCGACGCTCGTGCCCAGGATCGGCGCGCCAAGCGCCTCCAAGGGGTGGGCGAGCTTCAGCGGCGTCTGGCCGCCGAACTGCACGATCAGGCCCTGCAGCGTGCCGCGGGACTGCTCCACATGAACGATCTCCCACACGTCCTCGGTGGTCAGCGGCTCGAAATAGAGCCGGTCCGAGGTGTCGTAGTCGGTCGAGACCGTCTCCGGGTTGCAATTGACCATGATGCTTTCGACGCCGATGTCGGCGCAGGCGAAGGCCGCATGACAGCAGCAGTAGTCGAATTCGATCCCCTGCCCAATCCTGTTCGGACCGCCGCCCAATATCATGATTTTATTGCGGTTTGAGGGTTCAGCCTCGCACTGCGGCGCCCCAAAACTCGCCGATTCATAGGTCGAGTACATGTAGGGCGTGGTCGCCGCGAATTCGGCCGCGCAGGTGTCGATGCGCTTGAAGACCGGTCGCACGCCGAGCGCGTGGCGGCTGGCCCGGACGTCGGATTCGGACCGGCCCGTGAGGGCCGCAAGGCGGGCGTCGGCAAAGCCCATGGACTTCAGGAGCCGCAGGGACGCCGCATCGGTCGGCACGCCATGGGCGCGCACGGCCGCTTCCGCCGCCATCAGGTCCGCCATCTGGCGCAGGAACCACGGATCGATCCGGCAGGCCTCATGCACCGCCTCGATGCTCCAGCCCTCGCGCAGGGCTTGCGCAACCGCCAGCAGCCGCACCGGAGAGGGCCGCTTCATCCCAGCGGCGAGATCGTCCGACGGCGCGTCGTCGAGGCCGGACAGGCCCGTTTCCAGCGAGCGCAGCGCCTTCTGGAAGCTCTCCTGGAAGGTCCGGCCGATCGCCATGGCCTCGCCGACCGACTTCATCGAGGTGGTCAGCGTGTCGTCCGCGCCGCGATACTTCTCGAAGGCGAAACGCGGGATCTTGGTGACCACATAGTCGATGGTCGGCTCGAAGCTCGCCGGGGTCACGCCGCCGGTGATGTCGTTGGCGATCTCGTCCAGCGTGTAGCCGACCGCCAGGCGCGCGGCGACCTTGGCGATCGGGAACCCTGTGGCCTTGGACGCCAGCGCCGAGGAGCGCGACACCCGCGGGTTCATCTCGATGACGACCATGCGCCCGTCCGCCGGGTTCACCGCGAACTGGACGTTGGAACCGCCGGTCTCGACCCCGATCTCGCGCAGGACCGCGATCGAGGCGTCGCGCATGCGCTGGTATTCCTTGTCCGTCAGGGTCAGGGCCGGGGCGACCGTGATGGAATCGCCGGTGTGCACGCCCATAGGATCGACGTTCTCGATCGAGCACACGATGATGCAGTTGTCCGCCCGGTCGCGGACCACCTCCATCTCGAACTCCTTCCAGCCGAGCACGCTTTCCTCCACCAGCACCTCGGAGGTGGGCGACAGATAGAGGCCGCGCTCGACGATCTCGCCGAACTCGGCCTCGTCATAGGCGATGCCGCCGCCGGTCCCGGCCAGCGTGAAGGACGGGCGGATGATCGCCGGCAGGCCGACGAAGGCCAGCGCGTCGCGGGCGTCGTCCATGTTGCGCACGAGGCGCGAGCGCGGGCTTTCCAGCCCGATCTTGTCCATGGCGTCGCGGAACCGCATGCGGTCCTCGGCCTTGTCGATGACGTCGGCCTTGGCGCCGATCATCTCGACGCCGAGGCGCGCGAGCGTGCCGTCGCGGTCGAGCGCGAGCGCGCAGTTGAGCGCGGTCTGGCCGCCCATGGTGGGCAGAAGCGCATCCGGGCGCTCCTTCTCCAGGATCTTGGTCACGAAGGCCGGGGTGATCGGCTCGATGTAGGTCGCGTCCGCCAGCCCCGGGTCGGTCATGATGGTCGCCGGGTTCGAATTGACCAGGATGACCCGGTAGCCCTCTGCTTTCAGCGCCTTGCAGGCCTGCACGCCGGAATAGTCGAACTCGCACGCCTGGCCGATCACGATGGGGCCGGCCCCGATGATCAGGATCGAGGAGATGTCGGTGCGCTTCGGCATGTGAGGGACCCGTCGATGTGCGAAGCCCTCCCGCGCGGGCGACGCGCAGGAGGGCCTGAACCCGGCGGGTGTTAACGGGCCAGCGACGCGTGTGCAAGCGGTTGGGGGCGCAGGGTGATTGCGCGCGCGTTCGCAGGGCGGAGGACCTGAACGGCCCCTTGGTAACCCACTGCCGCCCCGCCATCACAAGGCGGCGAGCAGGCCTTGGGCGTCATGTCCGCGTTATGCGCGAAGCTTACCGGCCGGCCTCGGTGCAGGAGGCCGCATATGACTGATCTTGATAAGGAATATTCGCAGACGGACAATGTGCGGTCTACCGAGCCGGGTGCCCCGAACTCGCGCCGCGCGTTCCTGTCCCTCGGCGCCGCCGCCGGCGCGGGCACGGTGCTGGCGGCCTGTTCGGACACGTCGGTCGAACCGATCCCGGTCGCGCCGGTCGCGGTTGCGACGCCGGCCTTCGTCCTGCCGGCGACCCGCTTTTCGGAAAGCCGCGCGATCCTCTCCGAACCGATGCTGCAGAACCCCGGCGCCGACAGCGTGCGCGTCGTATGGTTCTCCGAACTGGAGAACGCGACCCACACGGTGCGTATCGGCGAGCGCTTCGACCGGGTGTTCAACGCCACCACGACGCTCATGTCCCGGATGCTGGAGGACAACGGCTCCCAGGTCTTCCAAAGGATCACGTCCGGTCTCACGACGCCCGCCCAACGCCGCGTGTTCCGGCACGAGGCGGTGGTGACCGGCCTGACGCCGGGTCAGCGCGTGCCTTACGTGGCGCTGACCGAAACCGGCGGCACGACGTTCCGGTCTGGCCAGCACACGCTGCAGCCGCTGCCGCGCGCCGGCCAGCCGCTCAAGATCCTCCTGACCTCCGATCAGCAGAACAATCCGATGGCGGTCGCCAATTTCCAGAAGATCCAGGAAGCGATCGGCACGGTGGATGCGGTGCTGTTCCCCGGCGACTTCGTCAGCCAGCCCAACCGGGCGTCCGAATGGTTCGACCGGGTCTCGCTGACCAACCCGTCGTTCTTCCAGTCGCTCCAGGGCACCATGCGGCGCTGGAACCCCGGCGCCGTGTTCACCGGAGGCGAGGTGCTGCAGAACGCCCCGCTCTACGGCTGCCTGGGGAACCACGAGTATCCCGGGCGCTGGCGGCTGAACCCGCAGACCAACAACCCCGCCAACACCCAGGCCGTCTCCATCAACAACATGGACAACGACCCGCAGCCGCGCTGGTACGCAGAGGCGCGCTATGCGGAGGTGCAGGCCACGGTGAACCCCACCAATGACCCAGCCCTGCGCGAGCGTTGGATCGAGGACAATTCGTTCGAATGGACCACCTATCGCGAGATGTGGTCCCTGCCGGAAGGGCCCGAGGGCAAGGCCTATTACGGCGTGCGCTTCGGCGATGTGTTCATCATCGCGCTCGACGCCAACCGGATCTGGCGCACCTGGGACCCCGGCTCACGCGGCAAGTTCACCGAGCAGTTCGTCACCGCGTCCGGGCAGGTGGTCCAGAACGCCGACAACTGGGGCTTCGGCGACTTCACCTTCCGTCCGTTCGCGCGGGGGTCGCGTCAGTACCAATGGCTCGATGAGACGCTGCGCAGCGAAGCAGCGCGCACCGCGCGGTTCCGCATCGTCATCTCGCACCAGACCATGGCCGGCCTCGGCGACAACGCCGTGCCGGTTCAGGCGGAAATCCGGGCCACGGTCGAGCTGACGAACGGCACGCTGATCGGCCCGTTCCCCGCGTCCGAGTGGCCGCAGCGCTGGCCGGCGGTTCGCGCGGCGCTCGCCGCCAATCAGGTGCGCTATGTGCGCTACGAGTACCCGCTGTCCGGCGACCTCTGGCGCAACGACATCGAGCCGCTGCTGGTCCAGCACAATGTCCGGCTCGTCCACACCGGCCACTCGCACCTGTGGAACCGGGCGACAGTCGGCTCGCTGAACTATCTGGAGAGCGCCAACGTCGGGAACTCGTTCGGCGCGATGTTCTTCCCGACCGCCCAGGCGGGCGTGTCGGCGAGCCAGGGGCCGCGGGGCCAGCAACCGGGCAGCACGGCCTGGCGCAATGCGACCACGGCCGCAACACCTGCCCGCACTGCGCTGGAATGGAATGCGGCGGACTACCCGACCCACGGCGAGCCGCATAACCGGACCATGGTGATGCCGTCGCTCGGCAATCCGATGCGCCAGCTGGAAGGTCGACCGCAGGATCTGCCGTTCGTGGCCAGCAACCTTCTGACGGCCTTCAGCATCTTCGACACCGGTACGGGCCTGGTCTCGTCCTATGTGTTCGACACCCGCGTGGACGGCGGGCCGGTGATCAAGTTCGACGAGTTCTCGATCGCCTGAGGGTCCGGCCGGACGCGGCGTCCGGCCGGAGAAAAAGAGAGGGGCGCGGCGATCGCTCGCCGCGCCCCTTGCCGATCGTCCGCCTTGCGGGGACCGATGCTTACGGCGCGTAGGCCCGCTCGCCGTGTTCGGACGCGTCGAGCCCCTCTTCCTGGGCGTCGTCGGACGCCTTCAGGCCGATGGTGAACTTGATCAGGCCGAACACGATGGCGCTGGCCACCGTCGCCCAGACGACCGTCACGAGCACGCCCTTGACCTGCGCCATCACCTGGGTGGCGAAGTCGTAGGTCCCGGTCGAGCAGGCGGTGGCCGTGCACGTCGAGAAGTCGACCCAGCCTGCGCCGCCGAGCGCGGGGTTCACCAGAACGCCGGTGCCGATCGCCCCGATGATGCCGCCGATGGCGTGGATGCCGAAGGCGTCCAGGCTGTCGTCGTACTTCAGCGCGTGCTTCACCATCGAGCAGAAGATGATGGAGATCGGCGACACGATCAGCCCGAGCACGATGGCGCCGACAGGGCCGGCGAAGCCCGCCGCCGGCGTGATCGCCACCAGACCGGCAACGATGCCGGAGGCCATGCCCAGCATGGACGGGCGCTTGCGCAGCACCCACTCGGTCACGACCCAGCTGAAGCCGGCTGCAGCGGTCGCCACGAGGGTGTTAACCATCGCCAGGGCGGCATAGCCATTGGACTCAAGGTTGGAGCCGGCGTTGAAGCCGAACCAGCCCACCCACAGCAGGCCCGCGCCGACATAGGTCAGCACCAGCGAGTGCGGCGCGGTGGGCGCATTGTTGTAGCCCAGCCGGGGACCGAGGATGAGCGCGCCCACCAGCGCGGCGATGCCGGCGTTGATGTGCACGACAGTGCCGCCGGCGAAGTCCAGCGCGCCGAAGCCCCAGATCAGGCCTGCGCCCGCGACCAGTTGGTCAGCCGTCTGGCCGATTGCCGAGGTCGCGCCGGACCACCACCACACCATGTGGGCGATCGGGTAGTAGGACAGGAGCGGCCACAGCACCGCGAACACCACGACGGCGGCGAACTTCATGCGCTCGGCGACCCCGCCCAGCACCAGCGCCGCCGTGATGCAGGCGAAGGTCATCTGGAACGCCACGAACACCAGTTCCGGCAACACCACGTTGGGCGAGAAGGTCTCCACATTCTTGGACGGGTCGACGCCCGCCAGGAACGCCTTGGAAAGGCCCCCCACGAACGTGTTCAGCCCCCCGCCGTCGGTGAAGGCGAGGCTGTAGCCCCAGAAGATCCAGGCGATCATGCCGATGACGGTCACCGTGGTGACCTGCATCAGCATCGACAGCATGTTCTTTGTGCGCACCAGACCGCCGTAGAACAGGGCGAGGCCCGGGACGATCATCAAGAGCACGAGAAGGGTCGAGACCAGCATCCACGCCACATCGCCCTTGTCGGGCGTCGGCGCGGGAGCTTCCTCGGCGGCCGGTGCGGCTTCCGCAACAGCCGCTTCGGCGGCGACCGTCTCTGTGGCTGCGGTTTCAGGCGCAGCGGCGGCGGCCGTGGCCGCTGCAGTCGCGCCGGCGTCCTGCGCGAGCGCCAGCCCCGCGCCGAGGAGCGTGAAGGCCGCAACCGCGGCGATCGCCCCCTTGATCCAGGTTATCTGTTGCACCTTGCCCTCTTTCCCCTTCACGCGACGCGACGGCGCGTCTGTTCGCCGGGTCCGCGCGGCGGACCGGCCCGAGCCGACCGTGGACACCGCCTTCGGCCTGCTCAAGTTGCAGGCGACCGTCCGTTTACGGGGTCTTCACACCCGCTCAGATTTTGGGCGCCCTGTCCGGAGGGCGCCCGAATCCGGGGCGAGGCCGGCGGGCGCACCCGTGATGACAAGGGGCGCGCACGCGCGTAAGGCGTGCCGCCAGACTCAAGGCTCCCATGAAAGTCCGTTTCGCACCCTCGCCCACGGGCCGGCTCCATGTCGGCAACATCCGCACCGCGCTGATGAACTGGCTGTTCGCCAAGCGGATCGGCGCGTCCTTCCTGCTCCGGATCGACGACACCGACTTTGCGCGCTCGACCAAGGCGTTCGAGGACGGCATCCGCACGGACCTTGCCTGGCTTGGCCTCGCCTGGGACGAGGAGGACAAGCAGTCCGCCCGTTCGGCCCGCTACGAGGCGGCCGCCGACCGGCTGAAGGCCGCGGGGCTGCTGTACGCCTGCTACGAGACGGCCGAGGAGCTCGACCGCAAGCGCAAGATCGCCCTGTCGCGCGGCCGCCCGCCGATCTATGACCGGGCCGCCCTCAAGCTGACCGACGCCGAGAAGACCGCGCTGGAGGCCGAGGGCCGCACGCCGCACTGGCGGTTCCGGCTCTCCGGCGCCCGCGTCGCCTGGACCGATCTGGTGCGCGGCGAGCAGACCATCGACACGGCCTCGATCTCGGACCCGGTGCTGATCCGGGCGGACGGGGCGTTCCTCTACACGCTGCCTTCGGTCGTCGACGACATCGAGCTCGGCGTCACCCACGTGATCCGCGGCGAGGACCATGTGGCCAACACTGGGGTGCAGATCGAGATCTTCCGCGCCCTGTCGGACGTCCTGCCGGCGTTCGGCCACTTCCCGCTGCTCGTCGGCGCGGACGGGGAGGCCCTGTCCAAGCGCCTCGGCTCCATGTCGATCGAGGACCTGCGGGCCAGGGGCGTCGAGCCCATGGCGATCCTCAGCCTGCTCGCCCGGCTCGGCACCTCGGACCCGGTGGAGGCGGTCGCCAGCCTCGCGGGCCTGGTGGAGACGTTCGACTTCGCCAAGGTCGGCCGGGCGCCCGCCCGCTTCGACCCCGAGGACGTCGGCCGGCTCAACGCCGCCCTGCTGCACGGGGCGGACTATGGGTCGGTGAAGGACCGGCTCGCGACCCTCGGCGCGGACCGGGGCGAGGCCGCCTGGCTCGCCGTGCGCGCCAACCTGACGGTGCTCGCGGACGCGGCCGACTGGGCCAGGGTCATCGACGGTCCGGTGACCCCGGTGATCGAGGACCCCGCCTTCTGCGCCGCCGCCGCCGCCCTGCTGCCCGCCGAGCTCGGCCCGGACGCCTGGAGCGCCTGGACCGGGGCGGTGAAGGCCGCCACCGGCGCCAAGGGCCGCGCCCTGTTCCTGCCCCTCAGACAGGCCCTCACCGGCATGGACCACGGGCCGGAGATGGGGCCGCTGCTCGCCCTGATCGGCCGGGAGAAGGCGCTTCTGCGCCTCGCCGGCGAGACGGCGTGAGAGCCGCAGTAGTAGGTTCTCTGACTGCGGTTCCAGCTCCTCCTATCATTGCTGCGATGATCGGACGGCTGCAGGGCCGGACGCGAGGTGGAGTATAGGCGGGACGCGCAGGGGCGGGGATAAACGGCGCGCGCGCAATCCTGCCGGCGGGTCGGACGAGCTGAAGCGTTGCATTGGTTGGGGACGCGCTTTGGTGAGGGCTGTCGCCTCACCACGCGCTTGATCAATGGTGCGAGGGGTCTGGAGGTTGTCAGGGACGGCTAGCCGGGCAAAGCCCGGCTCAGCCGCCGCTCCGCGGCGCGCAAAGCGCGTCCTTGACAACCGTCCAGCCCCTCGTGACGATTGAGATGAGGTTTTGCGTGCGACGCAGTCGTCACCAAAGCCGATCAGTTCCAAAGCGACGCTTCAGGCAGGAAGGCCGCCGGCCGACATCGCCCGGGCGCTGGCTGGGCGAGCTGGGGCTCTACTACGAACGGGCCGATGTCGTGGTGATCCGAGGCGAAGGTCCTGTGGGCGTTTGCAGAGGCGAACCAGCTCGGGACGTTCCTCCAGCCTGACCCCATAGGGTCATTGGACTACATCAACCTCTTTGCAGACGTTGGGCTGGAACCAGGGAATGCTAAGGACCCGGCGGGGCTTTACACTTACACCGATCCGATCTCGGCAGATTGCGCGACGGTTGCGGACCTAGAACGCGCAGTGCAGGCTGCGACTCAGCAGTCGGTCGAGAATTCTTTCGGACGCACGAGATGCTAAGGTCGACCTTTCTTTTTGCAGCTCTTTTTTGTGCAGCGCATGTGGCGGATGCGAATTCTAAGGCGCTCAAATCGCCTGCCAATATAAGTGTTTGTGATATCACTGAAAACCCATCAACATTTCATAATAGGGAGATCACTTTACGAGCTTTGGTTATCCGAGACGGGAGACCAGGAAATCCCACTCCGGGCCAGCCATATTTCGGGCGTATGGCGGCATACGATTGTGTGGTGACTTCTACGAACAGATTGAAAACCATCGCGTTGAATGTACGTCAGCCTGCGCCGGGACCAGCTGGAGCCCATTTTGCTCAAATGAACAGTCTGTTGAGTCCAAGCACAGATTGTGTCGGAATTCAAGTAAGAGGGTCATTCACTAAAAAGAAGGAGCTTTGGACGCTTGGAGAGTCTGTCGGAGTTTTAGAGGCCTTGTCAGTTGAAGATATCTTCATGTGTCCTCACTTCAGCCGCGACTATCAGCTGATACGTCTTCCCAGATGACTGGCACATGTTTCGCGGTTTGAAATGCACAGGGCGTTCGCCGCCATGGGCATAGCGGCCAACAACCTCGACCATGTGGCGAGCGTGCCCGGCCGTGGCGGTGTGTTGCGCTGGTCTGCGCTGGTCATTCAAATAATGTGACTTCGCCAATAGGCCGGACAATCTGCGGGTGGAGACGGCGCGCGGCCGGCTCGGGCGTGAAGTGCCAGCTCACTGACGGGCGGCGGACCCGCGCCCCGCAGGCATTCGGAGCGGATGTGGTTGAGGCGCGAGCTTTGCACCGGTAATGCCGGCCGAAGCGTCGCAAGGGTTGGGGAAGCGCTTTGGTGAGGGCTGTCGCCTCACCACGCGCTTCATCGAGTTTGCGAGGGGCTGGACAGTTGTCAAGGATCGATTTTTCAAAGAAAAATCGACCGCATGGCGGCGCGCGAAGCGCGTCCCTGACAACCGTCCAGCCCCTCTGACGATCGAAGGGAGTTTTTGCGTGCGACACGGGTCGCACCAAAACAGCTCAGATCCAAGGCGACGCTCGCCTCACCCGCCACGATCGAGCTTGACCCCAGAGCCCCCCGTTTTGACCCCCGCCCCGCGCGCCTGTATGCCCCGGCGCGCGCCCGACCCCACGACGGAACCTGCCCCCATGTCGCTGAAAGCCCGCCTTGCCGCCGGCCCCGCCGTTCTCGCCCCCGGCGCCTATGACCCGCTGACCGCGCTTCTGATCGAGCAGGCGGGCTTCGAGGCGGCCTATGTGTCCGGCGCGTCGGTGGCCTACACGCTGCTCGGCCGGCCCGACATCGGGCTGGTGTCGGCCAGCCAGGTGGCGGACGTGGTGTTCCGCATGCGCGACCGGGTGGCGCTGCCGCTGATCGTCGATGCGGACACCGGGTTCGGCAATGCGCTCAACGTCATGCAGACGGTGCGCAGCTTCGAGAAGGCCGGCGCGACCGCGATCCAGCTGGAAGACCAGACCTCGCCGAAGCGCTGCGGGCATCTGGCCGGCAAGGACCTGATCAGCGCGGCTGAGATGGTCGGCAAGGTCAAGGCCGCGGTCGACGCGCGCCGTTCGGACCAGACGCTGATCGTGGCGCGCACGGATGCGATCTCGGTTGAGGGCTTCGAGGCCGCGCTTGCCCGCGCCCACGCCTATGTGGACGCCGGCGCCGACGTGATCTTCGTGGAGGCCCCCCAGGACGAGACCCAGATGGCGCGCATCGGCGCGGAGGTCGGCGTGCGCGTCCCGGCCCTCGCCAATATGGTCGAAGGCGGCAAGACGCCGCTGAAGACGGCGGACGAACTGAATGCGCTGGGCTTCCGGCTGGTCATCACGCCGGGCGCCATGGCCCGGGCGGTGGTCTGGCAGGCGCAGGCGTTTCTGGCGGACCTGAAGGCCAACGGCTCGACGCGCGGTTTCCGCGACCGGATGCTGGACCTGTCCGGCCTCAACGCCGTGATCGGGCTGAACGACCAGGTCGCGCTCGGCCAGCGCTATGAAAGCAGGCTCAAGGCCGCCGAATAGGCCGCCTCGACGCTCAGATCGTCCATCAGGCTGGTCGTGTGGCCGGCGCGGTCGTCCGGCTCAAGCTCGGCATAGGAGCGCGGGCCGCGCACGAAGCCCGCCCGCGGGCCGAACGGGGCGTAGCGCCGCTCGTCCGTCGGTCCGAACAGGCCCAGCGTCGGCGCGCCCATGGCGGCTGACAGGTGCATCAGCCCGGAATCATTGCCGACGAACAGGCTTGCGCGGGCAAGGCAGGC
>VYKN01000085.1_pt1 | contig 20225 bp, 20 predicted proteins | sample 5114581 | NCBI WGS metagenome assembly VYKN01 (sample SAMN12291810, study PRJNA351875) | freshwater metagenome | isolation source: freshwater lake | place: USA: Michigan, Baker Lake | collected 2011-08-08
CCTTGTCGACCGTGGCGCCGGCTGCCGCCGCTGCGCCGCCCAGCGCGTCCTTGGCGGCGGCGAGCGCATCGCCCGCGATATCCTCGACCTTGTGGGCTGCGCCCTCAAGCGCGTCCTTGGCCGCCTCGACGGCGCCCTCGGCGGCGGTCTTGGCCTTGTCCGCCAGGTCCTTGGCGGCGTCCACGCCGGCCTGCGCGGCGTCCTGGACGCCCTTGTTGTCTTCGGTCGCCATGATTGTCGCTCCGGTGCTGCACCTGCCATGACTGTTTACGCCGGACCCGCCCAAGTCGCCAGCCGGTTCCGCAAGGATGCTTGGCGACAGCGCCCGCCCCGTCTACACGGCGGTCCCGCACCGTCCTGAGGAGTTCAGCGCCCATGTCCGACAGCCCGCCCGACGACGCCGGACAGGCCCTCGCCCAGGCTTTCGCGACCGCCGAGACGCTGGCCAAGGCGCTGCCCTACATCCAGGTCTATGACCGCGAGACCGTGGTCATCAAATACGGCGGCCACGCCATGGGCGACACCGAGACCGCCAGGCGCTTCGCGGCCGACGTGGTGCTCCTCAAGCTTGTCGGCATCAATCCGGTAGTGGTCCATGGCGGCGGCCCGCAGATCAGCCGGATGCTCGACCGCGCCGGGGTAAAGAGCCAGTTTGTCGACGGCCTGCGGGTCACCGACGCGGCCACCATGGAAGTCGCCGAGATGGTGCTGTCCGGTGCGGTCAACAAGGAACTCGCCCACCAGATCACCGTCGCCGGCATGGAGGCGGAAGTGCGCGGCGTCGGCCTCTCGGGCAAGGACGCCCGGCTGATGGTGGTGGAGAAGACCCGCCGCACGGTGAAAGACCCCGAGAGCCTCATCGAGCAGGAGGTCGACCTCGGCTATGTCGGCGAGCCGACCGCGGTTGACCCCACCCTGATCAAGGCCCTGCTGGAGGCGCCGGAGGACTATGTGCCGGTGATCGCGCCCATCGGGGTCGACGCCTCCGGCCAGACCTTCAACGTCAACGCCGACACGGCCGCGGGCGCCATCGCCGGCGCCTTGAAAGCAAAGCGATTTTTGCTGCTGACCGACGTCGCCGGGGTGCTGGACGGGGACAAGAACCTGATCCGCGACCTCACGGTCGGCGAGGCCGAGGCCCTGATCGAAGGCGGCGTCGCGACAGGCGGCATGATCCCCAAGCTCGAGACGGTGATCGGCGCGGTGAAGGCCGGCGTGGAGGCCGCCATCATCCTCGACGGGCGCAAGCCCCACGCCATCCTGATGGAGCTGTTCACCAGCCTCGGCGCCGGCACGCTGATCGGCTCGGACGCGCTGGTGGCCGAGCAACGGGCCTGAAACGCCCGCCAGACGTTTGGAGCGGCGGCGCCCTCGCCGCCGTCCTCTGTGTCCGGCGAAGCGTGGTGATCACGGCGGCGGGGGCGCCGCCGCTCCGGCCTGGTTGGCGCCGCACGGCACGGACGCTGCGACCGCGAAGCCAACCGGCGATCCGGCCGCGCCCCGCTTGCAGCCCCGCCCGCGCCATGGTTCCACCACTTCCAACAAGAGGAACCGCCCATGGCCTATGACGCCGAAACCGCCGACGCCTTCGTCGCCGCCGTCCGCCGCTTCGTGACCGAGCGGCTGCGACCCATCGAGGCGCAGGTCGCCGAGGACGACGCCGTGCCGGACGACGTGGTCGCCGAGATGAAGGCGATGGGGCTCTACGGCCTGTCGATCCCGGAGAGTTATGGCGGGCTCGGCCTGACCATGTCGGAGGAGTGCCGCGTGGCGTTCGAGCTCGGCCGCACCAGCCCGGCGTTCCGATCCTGCTTCGGCACCAATGTGGGCATCGGGGCGCAGGGGCTCGTGATGTTCGGCACGGACGAGCAGAAGGCCCGCTGGCTGCCGGGCGTGGCGTCCGGCGAGGTCGTCACCTCCTTTGCGCTCACCGAGCCGGAAGCCGGCTCCGACGCCGGCAGCTTGCGCACCACCGCCCGGCTGGACGGCGACGCCTACGTGCTCGACGGGCAGAAATGCTACATCACCAACGCCAACAAGGCCGGGCTCTTCACCGTGATGGCCCGCACCGACCCGGACACGCCGGGCGCGCGCGGGGTCTCGGCCTTCCTCGTGCCGGCGGACTTGGCCGGCCTCAGCGTCGGCAAGCCGAACCGCAAGATGGGCCAGCAGGGCGCGCACATTTGCGATGTGTATTTCGACGGCGTGCGGGTCCCGGCGGAGAACCGGCTGGGGCCGGAGGGCGCGGGCTTCAAGGTCGCGATGCAGGTGCTGGACCGGGGCCGGCTGCACATCGCAGCGGTGTGCGTCGGGGTCGCCGACCGGCTGATCGAGGACAGCCTCGCCTATGCCAAGACCCGGGTGCAGTTCGGCAAGCCGATCGTGGAGCACCAGCTCGTCGCGGCCATGCTGGCCGACAGCCGCACCGAATATCTCGCCGCCCGGGCGCTGATCCTCGACTGCGCGGCCCGCAAGGACGCCGGCGAGGCGATCACCCTGGAAGCCGCGGCAGCCAAGCTGTTCGCCTCGGAGATGGTCGGCCGGGTGGCCGACCGGGCGGTGCAGATCCATGGCGGCGCCGGCTATGTGGCCGACCACGGGATCGAGCGCTTCTACCGCGACGTGCGGATCTTCCGCATCTATGAGGGCACGAGCCAGGTGCTCCAGACCGTCATCGCGCGGGAGATGGCGAAGGCGGGGTAGGGCGCCTCAGGCTGGTGCGGTCGCGGTCCGGCCCGGCCGCAGCATCGCCAGCGGGACCGCGAAGAGGAGCGCGAACACCACGTTCAGCGCCACATTGCCCGGCCAGCCGGACAGGAACGAACCGGTGCTGTCGATCACGAACCACATCGCCAGCGCCTGCACGGCGGTTCCATGCGCGCCCTCGACGCCGCGGGCGATCTGGCGGGCGAGCGCCCGCATCATCCAGGCCCAGCTCGCCATGACGCCGCCGAGGATGGCGCTGGCCAACCGCGCCTCGTCGCTGAGCACGATGTCGTTGCGTCCGCCCACGAGGCTGAAGAACCAGACCCAGAGCCCGTCCGTCTCGGGTCGCGCCGCCGCCATGGCGACAAGGCCGAAGCCGATCGTGCCGATCGCCGACGCTTCCAGAGACCTGATCCAAAGATTGCCCGTCATGTCGTCCTCCCAAGTGTCGCAACGGAGGATCGGGGCGTGGGGTCGCGCTCGCAATTCCCTGGGAGGTAAGTGCGCGGGCTCCCTTCGGCCGCTAGGATTGGCCCATGAGCACCGCCTTCGGACGTGAATTGAGACGCTGGCGCGACCTGCGCCGGGTGAGCCAGCTGCAGCTGTCGACGGAGGCGGGCGTGTCCTCGCGCCACTTGTCGTTCCTGGAATCGGGCCGGGCGCAGCCGAGCCGGGCCATGGTGCTGCGCCTTGCCGAGCATCTGGGCGTGCCGCGCGAGGCACGCAACACGCTGCTCGGTGCGGCCGGGTTTGCGCCGGCGTGGCGTCGGCGCGCGGCCGACGACGCCGAGCTTGCGCCCCTGACCGGTGCGCTCCGCCGCATGCTGGACCGGCACGCGCCGTTCCCGGCGATCGCGTTCGACCGGCGCTGGCGGATCACCGACGCCAACGGTCCGGCGGCGCAGCTGTTCGGCGGATTCGGGCTGGGGCCGGGCGCGAGCCTGCTGGAGGCAATGCTGGACGGGCAGGGCCTCGGCGCCGCGATCGAGAACCTCGCCGATGTGGCGCGCGAGATCGCAGCACGGCTGCGCGCCGAGCTTGCCCATTTCGGCCCTGACCCGGAGCTGGAGGCCGCCGCCGCCCGGTTCGCCATGCTGGGGGCCCAGGCGGCCTCCGACCCAGGCGGCGCGGTCGTGACGCCGGTGCGCCTGCGGGCGGGCGATGTCACGCTGTCGTTCCTGTCGACGCTCGCCCAGTTCGGATCGGCCAACGACATCGCGCTGGCCGACATGCGGATCGAGCTGTTCTTTCCCCTCGACCCCGCGACCGAGCGGATGCTGGAGGATCTGGCTCGGGCCTGACCGGCCCGCTTGCCTTGGCTCGCCGTTTCGCCTAAGGAGCCGCCTCCCGATTTTGGCGCGGACCTGCGCCCGATCTCCATTGGAGCCGATCATGGCCGTTCCGAAGCGTAAAACCTCGCCGTCGCGCCGCGGCATGCGCCGCGCTCACGATGCGCTGACCGCCCCGACCTTCATCGAGGACAAGACCTCGGGCGAGCTGCGGCGTCCGCACCACATCGATCTGAAGACCGGGATGTACAAGGGCCGTCAGGTCCTGAACCCGAAGTCGTCGGACTGAGCTTTTCCGCGTTTGCGGACCGACGCGCCCCGCCTGACCGGCGGGGCGTTTTGCGTTTTGGGGCAATGGAGCGGCGGCGCCCTCGCCGCCGACTTGCGTTCGTGGCGACAACTGGCGCGCTCGACGATGACGGCGGCGGGGGCGCCGCCGCTCCAGCTTGCCCTTGCTGTCGTTGAAGCCCGGCCCCTTGCGCGCGTCCGCGCAGTTGAGCAGGCTGACCATCGGCCGGGGGGCGCAGAGGGCCCCTTTCGCCCAACCGGGAGCACGCCCATGGACGCCGAACTCAAGCCCGCCCGGGAAACGCCCTTCTACCTGCGCGGCAACTATGCCCCGGTGCAGGACGAGGTCACGCTCGACGCGCTGGAGGTGGAAGGCGCGATCCCGCCGGAGCTGAACGGCCTCTATCTGCGCAACGGCCCGAACCCGTCAGAGGGTTCCTCCCAGCACTGGTTCTTCGGCGACGGCATGCTGCACGGCCTGAAGCTTGGGCAAGGCAAGGCGCAGTGGTACCGCAACCGCTTCGTCCAGACCCGCCAGCTCGCCGGCGAGAAAATGATGCGGGACGACTTCTCGCTCGACTACCGCGTCGGCGCTGCCAACACCTCCGTCATCGCCCATGCAGGCCGGATCTTCGCGCTGGTGGAATCGAGCTTTCCCCATGAGGTGCGCGCCGACCTTTCCACCGTCGGCCCGTGGGACGCCGGCGGCGCGCTGAAGGCCAATGTCACCGCGCATCCAAAGATCTGCCCGCAGACCGGCGAAATGCACGCTTTCGGCTACGGCTTCCTGCCGCCCTGGCTGACCTATCACCGCTTCGCGGCCGACGGGTCGCTGATCGAGAGCTTCGGGATCGACATGGGCGGGCCGACCATGATCCACGACTTCGCCATCACGGCGGGCCACGTGATCTTCCTCGACCTGCCGGTGGTGTTCGATCTGGAACGGGCGATGAAGGGCAAGATGCCCTACGTCTGGTCCGACACGTATCCGGCGCGCATCGGCGTGATGCCGCGCGGCGGTACCGCGGATCAGGTGCGCTGGGCGTCGGTGAGCCCGTGCTACGTGTTCCATGTGGCCAACGCCTTCGAGGCCGACGGCAAGATCACCATCGACGTCTCGCGCTATCCCGAACTATGGCGGGCGAAGGCCGAAGCGTTCGACGCCGCCGCCCAGCTTTGGCGCTGGGAGCTTGACCTTGCGTCCATGCGCGTGACCGAGACGCTGGTCGACGACCGCGCCATGGAGTTCCCGACCATCAATCCCGCTCGCACGGGCCTTTCGAACCGGGTGATCTTCGCCGCCAGCGACGGCCAGGTCGGCTCTGCGGGCACCGATTTCGACCGGATCCTGCGCTACGACACAGGAACCGGCGCGACGGTCGAGAAGGCCTTCGGGGAGCGCGCGCTGGTGTCGGAGTTCGCCTATGCCGCCGCCGGCGCGGGCGAGGACGAGGGCTGGGTCATAGGCTTTGTCTTCGACCGGGACCGGGCGGCGTCCGACTTCGTCATCCTGGACGCGCAAACGCTCGGCGAGACCGCCCGCATCCGCCTGCCGCGCCGGGTGCCGCAGGGCTTCCACGGCGCCTGGGTTCCGGGCGTCTGAGCGATTGCGCGGCGGGCCAATAACTGTTATTGGTTCGGCCGCAGGAGGCGTCCATGGCGATCAGCGCTGAAATCGGCAAGCCGCTTGAAGAGTTCGTCGCCAAACTGGTGACCGAGGGCCGCTATGGCTCCAAGAGCGAGGTGCTGCGCGAGGGCCTGCGCCTGCTCCAGGAGCGCGAGGCCCGGCTGGCGGTGCTGCACGCGAAGCTGGATGAGGGTATCGCGGCGGCGGATGCCGGAGATGTCCATGACGCTGAGGAAGTGTTCGAGGAAATCATGGCGATGTTCGCTGATGAAGTTGCATGAAGGTTCGCTACACGGCCCCTGCAAAACGTGATCTGTTCGAGATCGGCGCTTGGATTTCAGCGGACAGCAAGCGGGCGGCGCGAGCCGTCACAGGTGGACTCGCAAAACACTGTATGTCGCTGGGGCGCTGGCCAGAGCGATATCCCATATTCGCCTTCCGAAACGAACGGTCGATCCGCCGAAGCGTCTCCGGCAACTATCTGGTCTTTTATGCGGTTGGGGAAAACGAGGTTCTGATCCTCCACATCCTGCACGCCGCGCGTGACCCGGAAGCCGCGGGCCTGTCCGATCCGTGAACCATCCGGTGCTGGCGCACCGCCTCGGCGTCGGATATGTCCGGACAAGATGGTCTCTCTCCCCGCCCTGACACGACGCGCCGCGCTTGCCGCACCGCTGGCGCTCGCCGCCTGTGCGGGCGAGCATGCGGCCGAGCGGGCGCGCGGCGTCCTCTATGGCCGCGCAATTTCGGTCACCCCGCCCAAGTCGCCCTGGGACGACCAGTGGAACCATTTCAAGGCGCAGATCGCCAGGGACCCCTCGATCGCGCTCGATTATTTCAACCGCGGCGAGACGGGCCCGGAAGACCAGCAGATGTTCGACCTGCGCCGCGGCCGGGCGCATGTGGGCGGGCCCTCGCTGCAGGGCCTGTCGGTCATCATCCCCGAACTCACCATCGCCATGGCGCCCTATCTGTTCGAGAGCGAGGCGGAGGTGGACTATGTGTATGACCGCCATCTTCTGGAGGTGTTCCGGCCCTTGTTCCGCGCCCGCGGCCTGCATCTGATGCAGTGGGTCGAGGTGGGCTGGACCAACCTCTATTCCAACGGCGCAATCCTGACCCCGGCCGATGCGGCAGGCCAGCGCCTGCGCGGCGCGCCGAACCGGGCGAGCCAGGCGTTCCTGCGCGCGATCGGCGCGGATTCGGTCCCGCTGGGCTCCACCGAGCTGATCCCGGCGCTGCAGACCGGCCTCATTACCGGCGGGCTCGGCGCCACCGTGTTCCACTATTTCTCGACGCGCGACTACGCCACCGACCTGACGCTCACCAAGCAGAGCTACGACACCGGCGCGATCATCTTCAACAACGCCTGGTACGAAGGCGCGAGCGCGGCCCAGCGCCGCACCCTCGACGCTGCCTGGATGAGCTCCGATGAGGCCCGCGCCAGCGTGCGCACGCTCACCCAGTTCGCGATCGACGACATGCGCCAGCGCGGCATCAAGGTGCATGAGCTGACCCCCGAGCAGCGCGCCCAGTGGGTGAAGGCGACCGAAGGCGTCGCTGACGCGCTGGTGGCGGAAATCGGCGGGCAGTCCCGCCAGGTGATGGATGCGATCATCGCGGGCAAGCAGGCCTTCGCGGCGGGGCGGGCGTGATGGAGGCGGCGCGCGCGTTTCTCAATGGTCTGGGCCTGTTCGAGCGCATCGCCTGCGGCGCTGCGTTCGTCGTCATGGCAGGGGCGCTGATCGCCGACGTCGGGATGCGCGAGATCACCGGCGCCGGCATACTTGGCGCGCCGCAGGTCGGCGTCATCGGCATGATCGCGGTCGCCATGTTCGGTTTCGGCATCGCCGCCAGCCAGGGCGCCCAGCTGCGCCCGCGTTTCCTCGACGGGGTGTTTCCCAAGGCCTGGGGGCCGGCGATCGACCGTCTCGCCGATGCGATCACGGCCGCGGGCTTTGCCGGCATCGGCGTGCTCGCGGTGATCATGGTCGCCGAAAGCGCCCAGCTCGGCGACGTCACCAGCGTGCTGCGCTGGCCGATCTGGCCGATGCAGATGATCATCGCCGTCGCCTTTGCGACCAATGCGATCCGCTACATGATCTTTGCGCTCTGGCCGGCCCTGCGGCCCGCCGACGACATCGAGCCTGAAACCTCCGCCATCGAGAGCGCGCCGCGATGACAGCCGCCCTCGGTCTCGGCGGGCTGGTCCTGCTGCTGCTGGCGCTGCGCCAGCCGATCGTCATCGTGCTCGCGGCGGCCGCGGTGTTCTCCTATCTCGTCTGGCAGGACGGCACGCCGCTCTATGTCGCCTATGACATCTGGCGGGCGGTGAACCAGGAGATCCTGCTCGCGATCCCGCTGTTCATGCTGGCCGGCGCCATCATGTCGAAGGGCACGATCGCGCAGCGCTTGATCGACCTGATCCAGAGCCTGACGCGGCCGATCCCGGGCGGCTTGGCGGTGGCGACGGTGCTCGCCTGCGCCGGCTTCGCTGCGATTTCAGGCTCCAGCGCCGTGACGCTGCTGGCGGTCGGCTCGATCATGTATCCGGCGCTGCTGAAGGCCGGCTATCCGAAAGCCTTCTCCATCGGCGTGATCTGCGCGGGCGGCACGCTCGGCATCATCATCCCGCCGTCGATCCCGCTGATCCTGTACGGGGTGATGACCAACACCTCGATATCGGACCTGTTCCTCGCCGGCATCCTGCCGGGCCTAATGCTGACGGGGCTGTTTGCGACCTACGCCCTGATCCGCAACTGGAACATGCGCGGCCAGAGTTGGGACGGCGCGGAGATCGCGCGGGCGTTTCGGCGCGGCGTTTTCGCGCTGGTGACACCGGCGGTGATCCTTGGCGGCATCTATTCCGGCCTGTTCACCGCCACGGAAGCGGCCGCTGTGGCCGTGCTCACCGCCCTGATCGTCGAACTCCTGATCCACCGCGACCTGAAGCTCCCCGATTTGTGGGACGTGACGGTCGACACCTCCAAGCTGCTGGGCTCGCTGTTCCCGGTGCTGGCCCTCGCCACCTCGCTCAACGTGTTCCTGACCTGGGAGCAGACGCCGCAGATGCTGGTGGGCGCGATGGAGACGGTGATGCAGGACCAGCTGTCGTTCCTGCTGCTGACCAACGTTTTCCTGCTGATCGTGGGCTGCCTGATCGACGTCGGCTCGGCGATCCTGATCCTCTCGCCCTTGTTGCAGCCGCTGGCTGAGGCGCGCGGCATCGATCCGGTCCACTTCGGGATCATCATGACCGTGAACCTCGAGATCGGTTACCTGACCCCGCCGATGGGACTGAACCTGATCGTGGCGGCGGCGGCGTTCCGCGAACCGTTCCTCGAAGTCTGCAAGGCCGTGCTGCCCTTCATCGCCATCATGCTGGTCGGGCTGGTGATCGTCACGGCGTTCCCGCAGCTCGCGCTCGGGTTGTTGGGCTGATCCAACTGCCGGAAAAATTGATCTTTTCCGCACTATCCCTCCAATTGGAGGTGATGCTGCTCCGCCATCCCGGTTACGCTCAATCCGCTCCGCCACAAGCGGACGCAGAGGGCGGGGGATGCGGCGATGGCGCGCTATGTGGACGTGAGCCTCGGGGCGGGCACGCTTGGCGGAAGGGCGAGGCAGCCGGGTAACTTCCGGATCCAGCTCGATAATCCGCAGGCTGCTGTCTACGGCGTGAGCTGGACGAAGTTCATCGGCTCGGCGACGTGGCGCCTGATAGCGCCGTACCCGGCGAGCCGGGACGCGCTGCAAGGCTGGGTTACTGGCAAGTACCGCGTCGACAAGCTGACCGGATACATTCAGCTGTGCGGCGATGACGGTACGCTTCTGGCCGAACTGCGGAGCGTGGAGGAAGGCGCCGGTCCGGCGTTCGCCCTGCCGCAGGGGAGCTTCTTCCAGAGCCAGGGCTCCTGGCGCGCAGCTGGCTTCTGCAGTTCGAACATCTGGATGGGCGTGCAGTTCAAGGGCGGCGCCGGCCTGATCGGAGGGCTGGAGGGGAGCATCGGCGCGGTGGTCAATTCGTTGAAGCTCACCAATGGATGCTCTTTGGTCAGCGGAGGATGGCGGGCCGGCGCGGTGGGTGGAGCCTCAGGCGGGCTGGCCCTGCTGATCGCCACCGGCTTCAAGTCGAGCAAGGACTTCAACGGCTACAAGTCCAGCGGTTTCGATTGGGCATTGAGCTTCGGGCCCAAATGGTCGGGAATCCTTAAATCTGCAGGCAAGCTGGACAAGCTGGAAGCCTTCGCCCACGGCATGCTGGACGTCATTGACAATGCGTCCCGTGCTGATCGTCTGGTCAAATTCATGAAGAATCCAGAGGCGACCAAGGAGATCTACGGCGTCGGCAAGTCTCTATTGTCGGGCACGCTGGTCGATGACGAGTATCAGGGCATATGTGCGATCGACGTGCCAATGGCAGGCGGGGGAGCCGAGATCGGGCTCTATTTCGCCAGCTCGACGTTCAAGACAGTGACGGAGTGGTGACGCAGGGGTGACAACGCCGGCGTGGTGAACAAAAATGCAAGGCATGTCAGAGCCTGCATCCCAATCCACGGTCGCCTTCACCGACGTCGAACCGCCGCTGCGTGCATTGCTGGACCGCATCGTGGCGGCCGGCCGCCCGCCGATCCATGCGCTGTCGCCCGCCAAGGCGCGGGAGATGATGCGCAAGTCCACGCCCATTCTGGAGGCCGCGGCGCCGGACCTGCCGATCGTACGGGACATTCGGCTCGCCGGCGCGGACGGTCTGCTGAAGGCCCGGATCTACGACGTGAAGGGCGGGCCCAACCGCCCGACACTGGTCTATTTCCACGGCGGCGGGTTCGTGATCGGCGACCTCGACACACATGACGCCCTGTGCCGCCGGCTGGCGGCGGTGGGGCGGTTCCGCGTGATCGCCGTCGACTACCGGCTTGCGCCGGAGCATCCGTTTCCGGCGGCGCACGAGGACGCCGCGGCGGTTCTGGAGGATATCGTGGCGCGGGCCTGGGAACTGCGCGTCGATCCCGATCGGCTCGCGGTCGGGGGCGATTCCGCCGGCGGCGCGATCGCCGCCGTGCTGGCGAGAGCCTGCGCGCAAGGCGAAGCGCCGCCGATCCGGTTCCAGCTGCTGATCTATCCTGTGGTGATGCATGAGGGCGTCACCGCGTCACGCCAGCGCCTGACCGAGGGCTGGGGCCTCGACGCCGCCGATATGGAGTGGTTCGCCAACTGCACCTTCGCGGCCGGCGGCGACCGGCGCGAGCCGCGCGCCTCGCCGCTGCTGCATCCGGTGCCGGAAGGCCTCGCGCCGGCCCTTGTCATCACCGCCGGCTTTGATCCGCTGACGGACGAGGGCGCCCGGTATGCGGAGCGGCTGAACAACGCCGGCGTCGCCTGCGCGCACTGGCACTTCGGCGACCAGATCCACGGCTTCGTCAGCATGACGGCGGTCTCGACCCGGGCGATCGAGGTGATCGAGGGCTGCGCGGGCTACGTCCAGAACGCGATCCTCTGACGGACCGCGCAGTCAGACGGCCTGGAGCGTCGGCGCGTCGAGGTCGATGTCGGCCATCAGGTCGCGCGCGATCTCCTCAAGGCCGGCGCGCAACGTGTCCGGGCTGAGGCCGGGCGGCAGCCGGATCGCGGCCTTGGCCTCGAACAGGTGTTCGCCGGACATGGAGCCGAGGAACACCCGTGTTTCCAGCGTTTCAAAACTGACGCCATGGCCGGTCAGCACGCCGGACACCCGGCGCACGACGCCCGGATGATCGGTGCAGGTGAGCGACAGATGGGCCGGCAAGCCCGCAGGCGCGCCAACTGCGCCGCCCTGCACAGCGGTGACCGTGACGCCCTCGTCCGCCAGCACCTCCAGCGCGGTCAGCAGCGGCGCGACGGCATCGTGATCAATCTCGATCCGGGCGATGCCGGCGAAGGCGCCGCCGAGCCGGGTGAGGCTGGACTCCACCCAGTTGCCGCCGTGATGCGTCACCACGCTGGCGACGGCGTTCACGACGCCCGGCCGGTCAGCCGAGACGATGGCGAGCACGAGCGTTGCATCCATGGTCGTTTCCCCGTTTTCCGGCAGGCTGCGCCCGGGCCGGAGCGGGGTCGAGTGCGCGCATCGTCGCGCGACCGCAGGGCGCCCGTCAGAGCATGTCGCGATGAAGTGGGGACCGGTTCATCGCCAGAGACATGCTCTCATTCCAGGATCCGGTCAGCCGGTCATCCGCTCCCAGAAGCCCTTCACCTTGTCGAAGAAGCCGTGGTGCGCGGGATGGGAATCCTTGTCGCAGGTGGCGGCGAACTCCTCCAGCAGCGCGCGCTGTTTCGCCGAGAGCTTGCGCGGGATCTCGATGGCGAGCCCCACATGCATGTCGCCGCGCTGGGTGGTGCGCAGTCGGCTCATGCCCTTGCCGCGCAGGCGGAAGGTCTGGCCGGACTGGGCGCCGGCGGGGATATCGATGCGCACCCGGCCGCCGTCGATGGTCGGCGCCTCGACCGACCCGCCGAGCGCCGCAGTGGTCATGGGCACGGGGGTCTCCACGAAAAGGTCCGCGCCGTTGCGCTGGAAGATCTCGTGCGGCCTGACGCCAAGGAACACATAGAGGTCGCCGCGCGGGCCGCCCCTTGCCCCGGGTTCGCCCTCGCCGGCCACGCGCAGCCGCGTGCCGTCCTCGACGCCTGCCGGGATGTCCACCGCCAGCTTGCGCTCGGTGCGCACCTGGCCGCGCCCGCCGCAGGCCTTGCACGGGTTCTTCACGATCTGGCCGCGCCCTCCGCAGGTCGGGCAGGTGCGTTCCATGGTGAAGAAGCCCTGCTGCATGCGCACGCGGCCCTGGCCGTTGCAGGTCGGGCAGGTCTCAGGCCGGGTGCCTGCCTCCGCGCCGGCGCCTTCGCAGACCGTGCAGGTCTCCAGCGTCGGGATCGCCACCTCGACCGCCTTGCCGGCGAAGGCCTCTTCCAGCGTGATCTCCATGTCGTAGCGCAGGTCCGCGCCCCGGGCGGGACCTGAACGGCCGCCGCGCCGGTTGCCGAAGATCTCGCCGAACATGTCGCCGAAGACGCCTTCGAACACGTCCGCGAAGTCCGCCGCCGAGGCGCCGCCCCCGCCCATGCCGCCGTTGAGACCCGCCTTGCCGAACCGGTCATAGGTCGCGCGCTTGTCCGGATCGGACAGGACCGCATAGGCCTCGTTGATCTCCTTGAACTTGGCTTCCGCGCCGGCGTCGCCCGGATTGCGGTCCGGGTGGTGCTGCATGGCGAGCTTGCGGAATGCGCTCTTCAGCGCCGCCGCATCGGCGTCGCGGGCCACGCCCAGAGTTTCGTAGTAGTCGGCGCTCATCGGACGGCGTCCTTACGGCAGGAGATGCGCCAAGGGCTCCCCCCGCGCAGGAGGGGAGCCCCTGGAGCCGGCGAACCAGCCCGTTACTTGCGGTCGTCCACGTCCTCGAACTCGGCGTCAACGACGCCGTCGTCGTCGCCCTTGCCGTCGGCGTCAGCGCCGCCGCCCTGGTTGGCGTACATGGCCTCGCCGATCTTCATGGCGGCCTGGAGCAGGGCTTGCGTCTTCTGCTGCAGTTCGGCGACCTGACCGTTCGGCAGGGCCTCCTTGAGGTCCGCCATCGCGGTCTCGATGGCCGCCTTGTCGCCCGCCTGCAGCTTGTCGCCATGCTCTTCCAGCTGCTTCTCGATGGTGTGGATCGAGCTTTCCGCAGCGTTCTTGGCCTCGGCGAGCTCGCGGCGCGCCTTGTCTTCGCCGGCGTGGGCTTCGGCGTCCTTCACCATCTGCTGGATGTCGGCTTCCGACAGGCCGCCATTGGCCTGGATGCGGATCGACTGTTCCTTGTTGGTGGCCTTGTCCTTGGCGCCGACCGACACGATGCCGTTGGCGTCGATGTCGAAGGTCACCTCGATCTGCGGCACGCCGCGCGGGGCGGGCGGGATGCCCACGAGGTCGAACTGGCCAAGCAGCTTGTTGTCCGCCGCCATTTCCCGCTCGCCCTGGAACACCCGGATCGTTACGGCCGACTGGTTGTCGTCGGCGGTGGAGAACACCTGGGACTTCTTGGTCGGGATGGTGGTGTTGCGCTCGATCAGCCGGGTGAATACCCCGCCCAGCGTCTCGATGCCGAGCGACAGCGGGGTGACGTCCAGCAGCAGCACGTCCTTGACGTCGCCCTGCAGCACGCCGGCCTGGATCGCAGCGCCGATGGCCACGACCTCGTCCGGGTTCACGCCCTTGTGCGGCTCCTTGCCGAAGAACTGCTTCACCGCCTCCTGGACCTTCGGCATGCGGGTCATGCCGCCGACCAGCACCACCTCATGGATGTCGGACGCGGTCATGCCGGCGTCCTTCAGGGCGGCCTTGCACGGCTCGATGGTGCGGGCGATCAGGTCGTCCACCAGGGCTTCGAGCTTGGCGCGGGTGAGCTTCAGGTTGAGGTGCAGCGGGCCGGTCGCGTCCATGGTGATGAACGGCAGGTTCACCTCATATGCAGTCGTGGTCGACAGCTCCTTCTTGGCCTTCTCGGCCTCTTCCTTCAGGCGCTGCAGCGCAAGCTTGTCCTTGCGCAGATCGATGCCCTTCTCCTTCTTGAACTCGTCGGCGAGGTAATCGACGATCCGCATGTCGAAGTCCTCGCCGCCGAGGAAGGTGTCGCCGTTGGTGGCGCGCACTTCGAACACGCCGTCGCCGATCTCCAGGATCGAGACGTCGAAGGTGCCGCCGCCGAGGTCATAGACCGCGATGGTCTTGGCGCCGTCGCCCTTGTCGAGGCCATAGGCGAGGGCGGCCGCGGTCGGCTCGTTGATGATGCGCAGCACCTCAAGGCCCGCGATCCGGCCGGCGTCCTTGGTCGCCTGACGCTGGGCGTCGTTGAAATAGGCCGGGACCGTGATCACCGCCTTGGAGACGGACTCGCCGAGATAGGCCTCCGCCGTCTCCTTCATCTTGGACAGGATCATCGCCGAGACTTCCGCTGGCGAGTAGGCCTTGTCGCGGCCCTGCACATAGGCGTCGCCGGTCGGACCCTTGGTGATGGCGTAGGGCACCAGGCCCATGTCTTTCTTGACCATCGGGTCGTCGAAGGTGCGCCCTATCAGGCGCTTGATGGCGAAAAAGGTGTGCTCGGGATTGGTCACGGCCTGGCGGCGCGCCGGCATGCCGATCAGGCGCTCGCCGTCCGAGGAGAAGGCGACGACCGACGGCGTCGTGCGGGCGCCTTCCGCGTTTTCCAGAACCTTCGGGTTCTTGCCGTCCATGATGGCCACGCACGAGTTCGTGGTGCCCAGATCAATGCCGATGACCTTGCTCATCTGTTCGCGCATCCCTGTGCTGCGGTGCGATTGACGTTTTTTCGGCGCCGCGATGCGAAGCCGTCGGGCGTCATATGGGGGCGTTGTCCGCGCTCACAAGGGCGTGCAGCGCCGCTGATGCTTCGTTGCTAGCGATCCTTCGGGTCGATCGCGTCGCGCAGGCCGTCGCCGATGAAGTTGAAGCAGAACAGCGTCGCCATCATGGTGACCGCCGGAAAGATCAGCAGCCACGGCGCGATCTCCATTTCCTGCGCGCCGATGGAGATCAGCCGGCCCAGCGAGGTCATCGGTTCCTGCACGCCGAGACCGAGGAACGACAGGAAGCTTTCGGCCAGGATCACCGCCGGGATGGTCAGCGTCACATAGACGACCACGGGCCCCAGCACGTTCGGCACGATGTGGCGGCCGATGATCTGCGGGGTGGTGGCGCCTGCGGCTTCGGCGGCCTCGATGAATTCCTTCTTGCGCAGGCCGATGGTCTGGCCGCGTACGATGCGCGCCATGGTCAGCCACTCCACCGCCCCGATCGCCACGAAGATCAGGATGATGTTGCGCTCGAAAATCACCATCAGGATGATGACGAAGAAGATGAAGGGCAGGGAGTAGAGCACGTCCACGATGCGCATCATGAACTGGTCGACCTGTCCGCCGAGGTATCCCGCGATGGCGCCCCAGATCACGCCGATGATCAGCGACACCGCCGTGGCGACCACGCCGACCGCGAGACTGATCTGCACCCCGTAGAGCAGGCGCACGAACAGATCCCGGCCCTGCGGGTCGGTGCCGAAAATGTGCAGGTTTTCCAGCGTCGGACCGATCAGGACCCGGTCGCGGTAGATCGTGTCGTAGTGGTGCGGCCAGAAGATCGGGATGATCAGGGCGCTCAGCGTGATGAACGCGAGCAGGCCCATTGAGAACACCGCCGCCTTGTTGCGCATCAGCCGGCGCACGGCGTCTTCCCACAGGGAGCGGCCCTGCGTTGCGGCGCCCTCGAGCAGCGCGGCCTTTTCGGCGGGCGTGGAGAGCAGCGTCGTCACTCGTACTTCACCTTGGGATCAAGCAGGCCGTAGATCAGGTCGGCGATCAGATTCAGAAGGATGATCAGGGCGGCGTAGAGGATCACCACGCCCATCACGACGGTGTAGTCGCGCTGCAGCGCGCCCGTCACGAAGGACCGGCCGATGCCGGGCAGCTGGAACACCGTCTCGATCACCACCGATCCGGTGATCAGGCCGGCGCAGGCGGGCCCGAGATAGCTGACGAGCGGCAGCATGCCGGCCCGCATGGCGTGGCCGATGATCACTTCGGTGCCTGTGAGGCCCTTGGCGCGGGCGGTGCGCACCCAGTTCGAGCGCATCACCTCGATCATGGATGCGCGCACAAGCCGCGAGATGATGGCGATCTGCGGCAGGGCCAGCGTGATGACCGGCAGGATCAGCGTGTCCAGGGTCATCTGGCCTGCGTCGAGACCGGCTGACGGCACCCAGCCGAGCTGCACGCCGAACACCAGCGACAGGATCGGCCCCATCACAAAGGGCGGAATACAGATCCCCGCCATCGCAAAGGCCATCACCACATAGTCCTGACTTCGGTTCTGCCTGAGCGCCGCCATGCAGCCGAGCGCCACCCCGATCATGATCGCGAGCGTCAGCGCCGAAAGGCCCACGACGGCCGAGACCGGCAGTCCTTCGATGATCAGATCGGAGACGGTCTTGTCCTTGTATTTCAGCGACGGGCCGAAATCGCCCTGCAACGCGTTGCCGACATAGTCGAGGAACTGCACCGGCAGCGGCTTGTCCATGCCGTAATAGGCCAGGATGTTCTTCTCGATCTCCGGCGGCAGCTGGCGTTCGCTGGCGAACGGGCCGCCGGGCGCGGCGCGCATCATGAAGAACGCCATGGCCACGATCACGAACATCGTCGGGATCGCGACGAGCAAGCGCTTGAGTATGTAAGACAGCATGTGGTGTGCGACGGCCCCGTGACGGTGCGCCAGCCTTTCACCATGCAAAGCTGAGGGTCAAGCGCGCTGGCGCAGCCGCTCTTACCAGTTCGGGCCGGGCGGCAAGCCCTCTGCTGCTTCGCGAATTCGCGCCCGGGTCGCCCGGGTCGTGCCGTCCGGCAGCGCGTCGGCGGCAAAAAACCCGCGTTCGGCGATTTCGGGCCCGCCGCGCGGCGGGCAGGGCTCCCAGGCCGGCGCATCGAACAGCGCCACATGGTCGCCGGGGAAGTTCGCGAAATTGGCGAAGACGTGAATGAGCCGCAGAGGTTCGACGGCGCGCGCGCCGCCTTCCTCGGCGAGTTCGCGCACGGCCGCTTCTTCCAGCGTCTCGCCGCGCTCGACCCCGCCGCCCGGCAGATGCCAGCCCGGCGTATAGCCGTGCCGCACCAGCAAGAACCGGCCGTGCGCGTCGCGCGCCAGCACCCGAGAGCCCAGCGTCATCGGCCGGCTCAGACGGAACCAGGCCTGGAAGACATGCGTGCGCAGCGTGCGCGCCATGGGGGTTTGCTCCGCGTCCGATCGCGTCTATGTCGCGCTGACGGGGCCGGCTGTGGTCCGGTCTGTCCTGGAGCGCTTCTGATGTACGCCTTCTATGCGATCGTCGCGGTGGTCGTGACCATCCTCGTGCTGAATTTCATCGAGTACAAGCGCGTCGATTGAGACTGACGGGCGCCTCCTCGCGCCGCGCCCAGCGGGCGATCTCGGCGGCGAGTTCGCGGACATTGATCGGCTTGGTCAGATAGGCGTTCATGCCGGCTGACATCGCTTCATCGCGCACGCCGTCGCGCACGTCTGCGGTCAGGGCGATGATCGGCACCGAGGCCCGCCTGTCATGCCGGCCGCGGATGGCGCGAGCGGCCTCGAAGCCGTCCATCACCGGCATGTGCAGGTCCATCAGCACCAGATCGAAGTGATCAGCATCAAAGGCTTCCAGCGCCAGGAGCCCATTGCCGGCGATCACCGGGGCGTGGCCCATTTTCGACAGCAGCAACCGGATCAGCGCCTGATTGGCCGGATGATCCTCGGCCACAAGGATGCGCAAGCCCCCTTCGCCGGGGCTCTGGCGTCCGGCTTCCGCGGGCGCCGCCGGCAACATGAGCGTCGCGGTCACGCAGGCGCCGCCGTCCGGACTGCGCCCGACGACCACGTCACCGCCCATGGCGCGCGCGAGGCGCCGACAGATCGCAAGACCAAGGCCGGCGCCCTCATGGGCGCGCGTGATCGAGCCGTCGCCCTGCTCGAACGGCTGGAACAGCCGTTCCACCTCTTCCGGGAAGCCAGGTCCGGAGTCATCTACGCGCAACTGCAGCCTGAGGCGGTCGGCTCCGTCCGGTTCCAACCCGAGCCGCACCCGGACCCCGCCCTGGGGCGTGAACTTGACCGCGTTCTCGATGATGTTGGCCGCGATCTGGCGCAGCCGGGTCGGGTCGCCGAAGGCGCGCGCGGACATGTCGCCGGTGGCGGAAAAGCTCAAGGAGAGCCCCTTGTCGCGCGCGCGCAGACCGGCGGCCTCCGACGCCGACCGCACGATGTCCGCAGGCGTGCAGGCTGTCTGTGACAGCACAAGCGCGCCGGCCTCGATCCGCGACAGGTCGAGAAGGTCGTTGAGCAACGCCAGCAGATGTTCGCCCGAGCGTTCCGCGATCCCGATCAACTGGGCTCCGTCCTCGTCCAGATCGGCGTGCTTGAGCAGCGCGATGGCCCCGAGGATTGCGTTGAGCGGCGTGCGGATCTCGTGGCTCATCGCGGCAAGGAACCGGCTCTTGGATGTCTGGGCGTCGGTCGCCCTTTGTTCGGCCGCTGCAACTTCGGCCAGGGCCCGTTGCAGTTCGGCTTCAGCCTTGACGACGTCGGTCACGTCCTCGACCGAGCCGGACAGGCGCATCACCGCCCCGGACATATCCTTGAGCGCCGTTGCACGCAGCCGCAGGTGTCGCAGGCTTTGGTCGGGCCGGCTGAAGGCCAGAACAAGATCGAGCGGCCGGTTCCCTGCCAGCGCCTCGGACAGGATGTCGAGCGCGACGGGGTCGTCGCTCGGCATCAGATCGGTCAACAGGCGACGCAGGCTGAGGTCGCGGGTCGGTTCAAGCCCCAGAAGCTCCAGCGCACAGTTCGACCAGCGGCACTGACCCGTGGCGACGTCCTCGACGAAGACGGCGATGCGGCGAAACCCGTCCTCAGGCGTCTGCCAAGCGGCCGAAACGGCGCGCGTCACGGTCTGGACAGGGCAGGCGACCGTGTCACTGTTGGCGGACTTCATGGGGCTGCACCTCCGACTCGGAATACCCTCATAGGTAATCATTCGCGCTAAAGGGGAGTAAAAAGAGTAGATGGGGCCGCCGCCGTCAGGTCACGATACCGAGAGGAGCCGTCTTGGCGTTGTCTGAGCTTGCAGGCTGGGTCGCCGGCGCTGGCCTGATGTTCGCGGGCGGGGCCGCACTCATGCGCGGCGCGCTGGGGATCGCGGCCGGATCGGGCGTCCCGGCCCGGATCGCGGCGGCGACGATCGTGGCCTTCGGCGCGAGCGCGCCGGAAATGGCCGCCGCCGTCGGGCTGGTGCGCGAGGGGCTGGCGGCGGACGTTCCGGCCATGATCGCCAGCGCCAATCTCGCGAACATTGCTCTGGCACTCGGACTGGCGGCCCTGCTTGCGCCGGTGCCGACCACGGGCGCCGGCGTGCGACGCGGCGCGGTCTCTGCGGTGCTCTCAGTGGTGCTGATTGGGGTCTGGGCGCTGTCCGGCGTGACGTTGGGCCTTGTCGCGGGACTTGTGATGATCGCGGCCTGCGCGGTCCATGCCTGGCGGCTCGAACGCGCCGCCGCCGCCGGAGACCCTGATCCTGAAGCCGACGGTCACGAAGACATCTATGCCCTGGAGCGGGCGCCGCGATCGCTGCCGCTCGCGGCCGGGCTGTTGGTGGTCGGCCTGCTTCTGCTCATCGCCGGCGCCTGGCTCGGCGTGCCGGCCGCAGCCGGGCTCGGCGGACCGGACCCGGGCGGCGCGGGTCCTTGGC
>VYKN01000087.1_pt1 | contig 19625 bp, 16 predicted proteins | sample 5114581 | NCBI WGS metagenome assembly VYKN01 (sample SAMN12291810, study PRJNA351875) | freshwater metagenome | isolation source: freshwater lake | place: USA: Michigan, Baker Lake | collected 2011-08-08
GCGCGCGTCTGGGCCGGCGTGCTGTGCGATCTCGCGCCGGCGCAGTGCCCCGCGTTCGAGGTGCAGGCCGCCCGCACCGCGTGGCTGCGGGTGATCGGCGGGGTGCATTACCCCACTGACATCGCCGGCGGCCGGATCGTGGGCGATGCGTTCCTTGCCCGGCTGCGGACGAATCCGGCCTACAAGGCGGCGCTGGCCGACGCCCGAGGCGAATGGGCCGCCTCCGCGATGCCGCAACGCAGCATCACGCCGTGACGACAGGCGTTGAAGCCCATGGAGTCGCGTGCTAGAGCCCGCGCGATTTGCCGGGGGCGGCGCGTCGAGACGCGTGCGATCCCGCGCCGGATCCGCCCCTGCCCGACCAGGGATCGTCGTTCCCCCGCTCAAGGGCGCGTCTTCGCGCGCCCCGGCGGCCCAGTGAGAGAACCCGTCTTGAGCGCTTCGTCCGCACAAGGTTTCCAGGAAGCCGCCGACCGTTACGCCTCGGCCCTGTTCGATCTGGCGCAGGAGGCCGGCAGCCTCGCGACGATCGAAAGCGATGCGCGCGGCATGCTCGCCGCCGTGTCCCAGTCCGATGATCTCGCCCGTGCGCTGACGAGCCCGCTGTTCGCCGTCGAGGACAAGTCGTCCGCGATCGTGGCCGTAGCGAAAGCGATGAAGCTCGACGGTCTGACGTCGAACTTCCTCGGCCTCGTGGCCGCGAACGGCCGGGCCGCCGCCCTGCCGATGATGCTGAAGTCGTTCCTCGCCCGTGCGGCGAAGGCGCGCGGCGCCGTGCGGGCCGAGATCGCCTCGCCGGCCGAACTGTCGCCGGACCAGCGCGAGAAGTTGTCGGCCGCGCTCCAGCGCGCCCTCGGCCGCCCTGTGGAAATCGAAACCGCCGTCGAGCCCGAGCTCATCGGCGGACTCGTCGTCAAGATCGGTTCGAAGATGTACGACTCTTCGGTCCGCTCCAAACTCAACGCCCTCAAGATCGCATTGAAAGGCGCATAAAATCATGGACATCCGTGCCGCCGAAATCTCGGCCATCCTCAAAGAGCAGATCAAGAACTTCGGCGCCGAGGCGGAAGTGGCCGATGTGGGCCGCATCCTGTCCGTCGGCGACGGCATCGCGCGCGTCTACGGCCTCGACAACGTCCAGGCCGGCGAGATGGTGGAGTTCCCGGGCGGGGTTAAGGGCATGGCCCTGAACCTCGAGCGCGACAATGTCGGCGTCGTGATCTTCGGCGAGGACCGCGGCCTGAAGGAAGGCGACACGGTCAAGCGGCTGAACGAAATCGTGTCCGTGCCGGTGGGCCGCGGCCTGCTCGGCCGGGTGGTCAACCCGCTGGGCGAGCCGATCGACGGCAAGGGTCCGCTGACCGACATCGCCAAGCGCACGCCCGTGGACGTGAAGGCCCCCGGCATCATCCCGCGCAAGTCGGTGCATGAGCCGATGCAGACCGGCATCAAGTCGATCGACACGCTGATCCCGATCGGCCGCGGCCAGCGCGAGCTCATCATTGGCGACCGCCAGACCGGCAAGACCGCGATCGCGATCGACACGATCCTGTATCAAAAGGACGCCCACGCCAATAACGCGCCCGAGAGCGAGAAGCTCTACTGCGTTTATGTGGTCATCGGCCAGAAGCGCTCCACCGTCGCCCAGATCGTCAAGGTTCTGGAAGAGCGCGGCGCTCTCGAATACTCGATCATCGTGGCCGCCACCGCGTCGGAACCGGCCCCGCTGCAGTTCCTTGCGCCGTTCGCCGGCTGCGCCATGGGCGAGTGGTTCCGCGACAACGGCATGCATGCGCTGATCATCTATGACGATCTGTCCAAGCAGGCCGTGGCCTATCGCCAGATGTCGCTGCTGCTGCGCCGCCCGCCGGGCCGCGAAGCCTATCCGGGCGACGTGTTCTACCTGCACTCCCGCCTGCTGGAGCGCGCCGCGAAGCTGAACGAGGACTATGGCGCCGGCTCGCTGACCGCCCTGCCCGTCATCGAGACCCAGGCCAACGACGTGTCGGCCTATATCCCGACCAACGTGATCTCGATCACCGACGGCCAGATCTTCCTCGAGACAGACCTGTTCTACCAGGGCATCCGCCCGGCGGTGAACGTCGGCATCTCGGTGTCGCGCGTCGGTTCCTCGGCGCAGATCAAGGCGATGAAGCAGGTGGCCGGCGCCATCAAGGGCGAGCTTGCGCAGTACCGCGAGATGGCCGCCTTCGCGAAGTTCGGCTCCGACCTCGACGCCTCCACCCAGAAGCTGCTCGCCCGCGGCGCGCGCCTGACCGAACTGCTCAAGCAAGACCAGTTCGCGCCGGTGCCTGTCGAGGAGCAGGTGGTGCTGATCTACGCCGGCACGAAGGGCTACCTGGATGCCATCCCCGCCGGTGCGGTGCGTCGCTACGAGGCCGAACTGCGCGCGAGCCTGAAGGCGAACAACACCGACCTGATGGAGGCGATCCGCACCCGCAAGGACATCAAGGCGGACGGGATCGAAGGCAAGATCGCCGCCGCCCTCGACGCCTTCGGCAAGACCTTCGCGGCCTGACGGCGCAAGAGGACCTGACCCATGGCGTCCTTGAAGGACTTCCGCACCCGCATCGCCTCGGTGAAATCCACCCAGAAGATCACCAAGGCGATGCAGATGGTGGCGGCCGCCAAGCTGAAGCGGGCGCAAGAGGCCGCCGAAGCCGCGCGGCCCTACTCTGACCGGGTGGCCGGCGTGGTGGCGAACCTCGCCGCCGCGGTCGCCGGTTCCGACGCGGCGCCCAAGCTTCTGCGCGGCACGGGCAAGGACCAGGTGCATCTGGTCGTCGTCGCAACGGCCGAGCGCGGCCTGTGCGGCGGCTTCAACGCCAACATCTCCAAAAAGGCGCGCGAACTGATCGCGGACCTGCGCGGCCAGGGCAAGACGGTGAAGGTGCTCACGGCCGGCAAGAAGGGTCGCGACGCCCTGCGCCGGACCTATGGCGACGCCTTCGTCGGCCATGTGGACTTCGTCGGTCTGAAGTCCATCGGCGCGGCCCAGGCCGACGAGATCGCCGGGCGCCTCATGGCGATGTACGAAGCCGGCGAATTCGACGTCGCGCACCTGATCTATTCGAAGTTCCGATCGGTGATCAGCCAGATCCCGACCGTGCAGCAGCTGATCCCGGTGGTCGCGCCCGAAGGCGTGGCGACGCCTGACCTCGCCGGCGCCGTCTATGGCTATGAGCCGGGCGAAGCGGAAATCCTCGAAGCGCTGCTGCCGCGCTATCTCACCGGCCAGATCCTGCGCGGTCTGCTGGAAAACGCCGCAGGCGAGCAGGGCGCGCGCATGGGCGCCATGGACAACGCGACCCGCAACGCCGGCGACCTCATCAAGAAGCTCACGCTCCTGATGAACCGCAAGCGCCAGGCCATGATCACGACCGAATTGACGGAGATCATCTCCGGCGCCTCGGCCGTCTGATGGCAAAGGAGCATCCCATGGATACGCCTGATCCGGTTCTCTACCGCACCCGCGCCACCGCAACCGGCGGCCGCAACGGCAAGACGCACCTGGACGAAGGCGGCCTGTGGATCGCGACATCGATTCCGAAGGATATGGGCGGCGACGGCCAGGGCTCCAACCCCGAGCAATTGTTCGCTCTGGGCTATGCGTCCTGCTTCGGCTCGGCCCTGTTGTTCGTCGCCGGCCAGAAAAAGATCGACGCGTCGCGTTCGAAAGTTTCGTGCGATGTCGGCATCGGTCGGGCCGCCTCCGGCGGTTTTGCGCTGGACGTGATCCTCAGCGTCTCGCTGCCGGGCCTCGAGGCGAACATCGCCCAGGACCTGGTCGAAGCCGCGCATCAGGTCTGCCCCTATTCGAACGCCACCCGTGGCAACATCAACGTGACCCTCCAGGTCACTTCCTGAGAGAGAAGCACCCATGACCATCGCGATGAAGGGCAAAGTGGCCCAGGTGATCGGCGCCGTCGTCGACGTCGAGTTCGACGGCGCGCTGCCGGACATTCTCAACGCGCTCGAGACGACCAACCAGGGCAAGCGCCTGGTGCTTGAGGTCGCCCAGCATCTTGGCGAGAACACGGTCCGCGCCATCGCCATGGACGCTACCGAAGGTCTGGTGCGCGGTCAGGGCGTGTCGGACACCGGCGCGCCGATCATGGTGCCGGTCGGCCCGGCCACCCTCGGCCGCATCATCAACGTCATCGGCGAGCCGATCGACGAAGCCGGCCCGATCGTGTCGGACAAGGGCTCGCGCCCGATCCACCAGCCGGCCCCGGCCTTCGTGGACCAGAAGCCGGCCCCGGAAATCCTCGCCACCGGCATCAAGGTCGTCGACCTCCTCTGCCCCTATGCAAAGGGCGGCAAGATTGGCCTGTTCGGCGGCGCGGGCGTCGGCAAGACGGTGCTGATCCAGGAACTGATCAACAACATCGCCAAGGCCTATGGCGGCTACTCGGTTCTGGCGGGCGTCGGCGAGCGCACGCGCGAAGGCAACGACCTCTATTATGAAATGATCGAGTCCAAGGTGAACGTGGACCCGAAGGAGCATGGCGGCTCGACCGAAGGGTCGCGCTGCACGCTGGTCTACGGCCAGATGAACGAGCCGCCGGGCGCCCGCGCCCGCGTCGCGCTGACCGGCCTCGCCCAGTGCGAGTACTTCCGCGACGAGGAAGGCCGGGACGTGCTGTTCTTCGTGGACAACATCTTCCGCTTCACCCAGGCCGGCTCGGAAGTGTCCGCGCTGCTCGGCCGCATCCCGTCGGCGGTGGGCTATCAGCCGACGCTCGCGACCGACATGGGCGGCCTGCAGGAGCGCATCACCTCGACCGTGAAGGGCTCGATCACCTCGGTGCAGGCCATTTACGTGCCCGCCGACGACCTGACCGACCCGGCCCCGGCCGCGTCCTTCGCCCACCTCGACGCGACGACGGTTCTGTCGCGCTCGATCGCGGAAAAAGGCATCTATCCGGCCGTCGACCCGCTCGACTCGACCTCGCGGATTCTCGAACCCCGCGTCGTGGGTCAGGAGCACTACGAGACCGCCCGCCGCGTGCAGGAGATCCTGCAGCAGTACAAGGCTCTGCAGGACATCATCGCCATTCTGGGCATGGATGAGCTGTCGGAAGACGACAAGCTGGTCGTCAGCCGCGCCCGCAAGATCGAGCGCTTCCTGTCGCAGCCGTTCCACGTCGCCGAAGTGTTCACCGGCTCGCCGGGCGTGCTGGTCGACGTGAAGGAGACGATCCGCGGCTTCAAGGGCCTGTGCAACGGCGACTACGACCACCTGCCCGAGCAGGCGTTCTACATGGTCGGCACGATCGACGATGCGATCGCCAAGGCCGCCAAGATGGCCGCTGACGCCTGATCGAAACATTGAAAGGGCGCGGCCGCCATGGCTGACAAGCTGCACTTCTCTCTCGTCTCGCCGGAGCGCGAGCTGTTCTCCGGGGACGTCGACCAGGTCGTCGTTCCCGGCGTGGACGGCCAGTTCGGCGTGCTGCCCAAGCACGCCCCGGTGATGAGCGTGATCAAGCCCGGCGCGATCCGGATCCTCGACGGGTCGTCCGAGCGGCGGATCTATGTGGGCGGGGGTTTCGCCGACGTCACGCCGGCGGGCCTCACGGTTCTCGCCGAGGATGCGGTGGACCTGTCGGGCCTCGACCGCGCGAAGCTCGATCAGGACCACAAGGACGCGTCCGAAGACCTGCGCGACGCAAAGGACGAAGCCCATCGCGCCCGCGCTGAAGCCGCTATCGCGCGCATCGAGGCGATCCGCGCCGCGCTCTGATCGACCGCGTCTGCTGGCGAACAAGAAAAAGGCCGCCGCGGGAGCCCCGCGGCGGCCTCTTCATGTGCGGCGTGCGCCGATTCCGGTCAGTTCCCGGTCGGCAGGCCGAAGTTGTACTTGATCAACAGCACGGCGCGGCCGTCTGCGATCGGCGTGTTGTCCACATCGGTGTCGGTGTAGGCGAGCTCCAGGTACCAGCCGGTTTCGGTGGTCGCCGAGACGCCGAGCTTCCAGTTCGCATTGTCGGCATACACGCGATTGCTCTCGTAATCGGTGTTGCCGATCGAGGCGAGGCCGCCGATGGAGAACGGACCGGCCGAACCAAAGCCCATGGAGCCGGCCAATTCGTAGTAGCTGTAGGACGGCCCGCCGTCGCCGAACTCCGGCGAGTAGAAGTAGTTCAGACCGACCGTCGGGCCGTTCTCGAAGGTGTGGCTGCCGGCGATCTTGAACTCGGTCACATCGAGCGAGGAATTGTCGCCCGGATAGCTGTAGCGCAGGATGCCGAGGTCGAGGTTGATCGGGCCCAGCGTCGGCTTGATGCCGACATAGTAGTCGATCTCTTCGTTCACGCCGGGGATGTTGAAGTCGACGTTCGACGCCCAGATGCCGGCGTAGAAGATGCCGTAGCTGAGGTCAGCGCCGCCCTGGACGGCGGCCTTCTCGTCGGTCTGGCTGATGCCGCGGAAGACATAGTCCGAGGTCGCGCCGATGTTGAAGGTGACGCCCAGCGAAGGCGCGTCCTGGGCCAGCGCCGGGGCGCTGACAAGCGCGGCGGCGGCGAACAGCGCGGCGGCGAGTTTCTTCATGATCTATCCCCTCACAAGAGAACCTGAGCCGACGGGTAACCGCACAGGCGCAAGCCGTGAAGCGGTTTTCGCCGCAGTGCGGCATAGGAGCCAGACACTGTCGCCCGCTTGCAACGAAACCGTCGCATCCTGATGCACAAACGGGCGCGCCCGGAGCGCCCTCGCCCAATTATCGGGCTTTGAGCGGGGCGAAACCCAGGTGCATGCCGGCGTCGACGATCAGCATCTCGCCGGTCACATGGCGGGTCGCCGGCCCGCAGAAGGCCAGCGCCGTGTCCGCGATGTCGTCTGCGGTCGAGGCGGCGCGCAGCGGCGTGGAGGCGGCCACGGCGCCGCGCAGCTTCGCCGTCTGCTCCTCCCCAACACCTTTCACGAACCAGGGCGTGTCGATGTAGCCGGGGCAGATGGCGTTGACGCGGATCTTCGGGGCCAGCGCCCGCGCCAGCGACAGGGTCATGGTGTTGAGGGCGCCCTTGGACGCCGCATAGGCGACCGAGGAGCCGACGCCGGCCACCCCGGCGATCGAGGAAATCATCACCACCCGCGCCGCCAGCCCGGTCGCCGCGTAGCTCGCTTCCATGAGCGGGCGGCAGGCCCGCACCATCTGGAAGGGCGCGGCGACATTGACGGCGTAGAGCCGCTGGAAGTCCTCCATGGACAGGGCGTCGAGATCGGAATGGTCCGCGGCATGTTTGGTGATGCCCGCATTGTTCACCAGAACGTCGATCCGGCCCCAGGGAGCAGCCGCCGCGGCGATGGCGCGGCATGCCGCATCATCCGCCACGTCGCCTTGCACCACGACGGCGTCGCGACCTGCGTCGCGCACGGCCTGGGCCGTCCTGGCTGCGCCTTCGGCATCGCGCGCGAAGTTCACGACCACGTCGTGCCCCGCCTCGGCCAGCTTGCGCGCAATCGCAGCGCCGAGGCCGGAAGACGCTCCGGTGACGACGGCGACGGGGGCTGCGGTATCGGTCATGGCGCTCTCCTGATCCCGACTGCGGCTGATAACGGCAGGGGCCGGCGCCGCAAAGCGTCTCGCGCGGTGGCGCGCCGGTTGTCCGGCGGTCTAGAACGTGGCGGCCATCCTGAAGGAGCCCTCCCATGCCCCGCACCGCCATCGTCACCGGATCCACCAGCGGCATCGGCCGCGGCATCGCCCACGCCTTCGCGAAAGCCGGCATGAACGTGATGCTCAATGGCCTCGGCGACCCGGTGGAGATCGAGACCCTGCGGGCGTCATTGGCTGGAGAAACCGGCGCGGAGGTGCGCTTCCACCCCGCCAACATGATGAAGCCGGACGAGATCGTGGATCTCGTGCGCCAGACCGAGGCTGCGTTCGGCGCCGTTGATGTGCTGGTGAACAACGCCGGCGTGCAGCACGTCAGCCCGGTTGAGGACTTCCCGCCGGAAAAGTGGGACCAGATCATCGCGATCAACCTGACCAGCGCCTTCCACACCACCCGCATCGCCATTCGCGGCATGGCGGAGCGCCGCTGGGGCCGGATTATCAACGTCGCCTCGGCCCATGGTCTGGTGGCGAGCCCGTTCAAGGGCGCCTATGTGGCCGCAAAGCATGGGCTCGTGGGCCTGACAAAGACCATCGCGCTGGAACACGCGACCGACGGGGTGACCTGCAACGCCATCTGTCCCGGCTATGTGCTGACCCCGCTGGTCAAGGCGCAGATCCCTGACCAGGCCCGCGCCCGGGGCATCACCGAAGAGCAGGTGGTGCGCGACGTGCTGCTCGCCGCCCAGCCGACCAAGCAGTTCGTGACGGTTGAGCAGCTCGGCGCGCTCGCCCTGTTCCTGGCGTCCGACGAGGGCGCGCAGATGAACGGCGCGATCATCCCGATGGACGGCGGCTGGACCGCCCAGTGACCGCGGGCTCCGACCACGCGGGCCTCGCCACAGGCCCGGCGTCGGCCTAGAGACGCCCCACGACAGACACTCCGGGAGAAACGACGCCCATGATGCGCACCCTTCTGGCGGCCGGCGCCGCCGCCCTCGCCCTTGCCGCCGCTTCGACGGCGAAGGCCGACGAGGGCATGTGGACCTTCGACAATTTCCCGGCGGCGAAGATGCGCGCCGCCCACGGCTGGGCGCCGGACCAGCCCTGGCTCGACAAGGTGCGCGGCGCGTCCGTGCGGCTGACCTCGGGCTGCTCGGCCTCGATGGTGTCGCCGGACGGCCTGGTGCTGACCAACTGGCATTGCGTGTCCGATTGCATGCAGAGCCTCTCGACGCCCGAACGCAATCACGCCCGCGACGGCTTCTACGCCATGCTGCCCGCCGAAGAGCGCACCTGCCCGGGCACCGAGGGCGAGGTTCTGCTGGGCATCGAGGACGTGACGGACGTCATCACCGGCGCCATCGCCGGCAAGGCGGCCGCCGAGCTCGCCGCGGCGCGTCAGGCCGCGATCGCGAAACTGGAAGACGAAGGCTGCAAGGCGGACCCCAAGACCCGCTGCGAGGTCGTGTCGCTCTATCAGGGCGGCCAGTACAAGCTGTACCGGTATCGCGTTTACAAGGACATGCGCCTTGTCTTCGCGCCGGAAGGCGAGGTCGGCTTCTTCGGCGGCGACCCGGACAATTTCAACTTCCCGCGCTTCGCGCTCGATGCGGCGTTCCTGCGCGCCTATGAGGACGGCAAGCCGATCCGCACCAATGTGTTCCTGCCCTGGGCCAGCGATGCGCCCAAGGCCGGCGACATCGTGATGGTGGCGGGCAATCCTGGCTCGACCCAGCGGCTCTTCACCAACAGCCAGCTTGGCTTCCTGCGCGACGTGCTGCTGCCGACCCGTCAGCTGGTTCGGTCCGAACTGCGCGGCCGGCTGATCGCCTATTCGGCGCAAGGCGACGAGCAGCGCCGTCAGGCTGAATCCACTGTGTTCAGCGTGGAGAACACCTTCAAGGCGCAGCTTGGCCAAATGAACGCCCTGCTGGATGCGGAGTTCTTCGGCACGAAGGTCGCCGAGGAGCGCAGCCTGCGCGAGCGGCTGGCGAAGAACCCCGCACTCGCCCGTGAGATCGGCGATCCCTGGGCGGACATGGACAAGGTCGTCATGGCCCAGCGCGAGCTGTTCATGGCGCATGACTGGCTGGAAGCGCGCGCCGGATCGGTGTCCTCCCTGTATGGCGCGGCCCGCTTGCTGGTCCGCGCCGCCGAGGAGCGGGCCAAGCCCAGCGCGCAACGCCTGCCGGGCTTCTCGGATTCGGCGCTGCCGTCGATCCAGCGACAGATCCTTGAAGACACGCCGGTCTTCATGGGCGTGGAGCGGATCGGTCTGGAGCTCTGGCTGTCCAAGACCCGTGAGTTCCTCACCGTCGACGACCCGCGGGTGCAGCGCCTTCTGGGCAAGGACAGCCCGGAAGCGCTGGCGGCTGCCGCGCTGGCCGGCACGAAGCTCGCCGATCCGGCGGTGCGCAAGGCGCTGTGGGACGGCGGGGCCGCCGCCATCGCCGCCTCCACTGATCCGCTGATCGTGCTGGCGCGCCGGGCCGATCCGGACGCCCGGGCCGTCGCAGCCCAGTGGCGCGAGCGGGTCGAAGGCCCCTCGGCCCAGGCGTCCGCGCGGATCGCGCGTGCGCGCTTCGCCCTCGACGGCGCGTCCGTCTATCCGGACGCGACCTTCACGCTGCGCCTGTCCTACGGGACGGTGCAGGGCTGGACCTGGCAGGGTCGGACCGTGGAGCCCGTCACCCGGATCGGCGGCAAGTACGCCCGCGCCACCGGCTCCTTCCCCTTCAAGCTGACGCCGAAGTGGGCCGCGGCGGAGCCGCGCATCAACAAGGACGTGGTCTTCAACATCAGCTCCAACAACGACATCATCGGCGGCAACTCCGGTTCGCCGCTGATCGACCGGCAGGGCCGGGTCGTGGGGGCCGCATTCGACGGCAACATCCACTCGCTCGGCGGCGCCTATGGCTTCGACGGCCGGGTGAACCGCACCGTCTCGGTGTCCACCGCGTCGGTGACCGAGGCGCTGCGCACGGTCTATGGCGCCGACCGGATCCTCGCCGAACTCGGCGTGAAGTAAGCCTGCGGACGGGCGCTGCCGGAAAGGCGGCGCCCGCTCCCTGAATCCGGCCCGGACCCCTTCAAACCGCGCAAGAAATCGGTCTAAAGTGCGCCCCCGCGTTCACCATGCCGGTGGCCGGGTGCAGGATCACGGCTGACCGCATGAAGCTGTCCATCGAGCGCGCGCGTCTGTTGAAGGCGCTGAACCATGTCCAGAGCGTCGTCGAACGTCGCAACACCATTCCGATCCTGTCCAATGTGCTGATGACGGCGGAAGGCGCGAGCCTGCGGCTCGGCGCCACCGACCTCGACATGGAAATCGTGGAGACCGCCGAAGCGGACGTAGAGCGCTCCGGCCAGGTCACCGCACCGGCGCACACCCTTTATGAGATCGTCCGCAAGCTCCCCGACGGCGCCCTGGTGCGGATCGAGCATGGCGGCGGCGACCCGCGCCTGACGGTCAGCGCCGGGCGTTCGCGCTTCGCCCTGCCCGCGCTGCCGGCGGCGGACTTCCCGGCGCTGGGCGCCGGCTCATTCGAGACCACGTTCGTCATCGAGCCCGAAGCGCTCGTCCGCCTGCTCGACCGGACCCGCTTTGCGATCTCGACCGAGGAAACCCGCTACTATCTCAACGGCGTCTACATGCATGCAGCCAAGGACGGGGCGCATGGGCCGACCTTGCGCGCCGTGGCGACCGACGGCCACCGCCTGGCCCTCGCCGAACATCCGCTGCCAGAGGGCGCGTCCGGCATGACCGGCGTGATCGTGCCGCGCAAGACCGTGCAGGAGGTGCGTCGTCTGCTGGACGACGCGCAGGGACTGGCCGAGATCGCCCTGTCGGACGCCAAGATCCGCGTCACCGTCGGCGGCGTGGTGCTGACGTCCAAGCTGATCGACGGGACCTTCCCGGACTACACCCGGGTCATTCCCAAGAACAATCCGCGCATCCTGGTGCTGGCGAACAAGGCGTTCCAGGATGCAGTGGATCGCGTGGCGACCGTCTCGGCCGAGCGGACACGCTCGGTGAAGATGGCGGTCGACGCCGAGCGCGTGGTGCTGTCGGTCACCCATCCCGAGACAGGCACGGCCACCGAAGAACTGGCCGGCGACTATCCGCATGATCCGATCGAGATCGGGTTCAACGCCCGGTATCTTCTGGACGTGGCGGCGCAGATCGGAACCGGGGACGCGCAGTTCGAGTTCGCTGACGCCGCGTCGCCGACCCTGGTCAAGGACAAGGGAGACGACGGCGTCCAGTATGTCATCATGCCCTTGCGTGTCTGAGGCCCCGCTCCGGTCACGCGGCGCATCGGTACGCCGGCTCGCGCTCACCCAGTTCCGCAACCATCCGCGGCTCGATCTGGAGCTCGACGGGCGGCCCGTGTGCCTGATCGGGCCCAACGGCGCCGGCAAGACCAATGTCCTGGAAGCGCTGACGACTCTCGGCTCCGGTCGCGGCCTGCGCTCGGCCGAGCTTGCCGACATGTGTCGCGAGGGCGAGGACGGCGGACCCTGGGCCGTCGCCGCCGGGCTCGATGTGGCCGGCGTTCCGGTCCGGATCGGGGTCGGCGCTGAGCCGACAGCCCAGGGCGGCTGGCGACGCGTCGCCCGCATGGACGGTCGCAGCGCCACGCCGGCGGACCTCGCCGACCAGGTGCGCCTTGTCTGGCTGACGCCGGTGATGGACCGGCTGTTCGCAGGGCCCGCCGGCGAGCGCAGGCGCTTCCTCGACCGTCTCGCCGGGTCCATGACCCCTGCCCATGCCGAGGCCGCTTCGGCCTATGAGCGCGCGATGCGCGAGCGCCAGCGCCTGCTCGACGAGGGCGAGACCACTGGCGCCTGGCTCGACGGGCTGGAACATGAAGCCGCGGCCCATGGCGCAGCCGTCGCAGCCGGCCGGATCGATACGATCGACGCCCTGCAGGCGGCGATCGACGCGCGGCCGGACGGGCCGTTCCCGAAGGCCGACCTGTCGATCGAGGGCGGGCTGGAAGCGGCGATCCGCGACGGCGCCCGGGCGGGCGCGCTGGAGGACGACTTCGCGGCGCGGCTGCGGGCGGTCCGGAACCGGGATGCAGCGGCGGGGCGCGCACTCGACGGCCCGCATCGCTCGGACTTCTCGGCGCGGCACCGGACCAAGGGACGACCCGCCGCAGACTGCTCCACCGGCGAACAAAAGGCGCTTGTGGTCGGCCTCGCTCTGGCCCATGCCCGCCGCCTTGCGGACAGCGCGCGGGCCGCGAATCCGCTATTGCTGCTGGATGAAGCCTGCGCCCATCTCGACCCGGAACGGCGGACGGCGCTGGCTGAGGAACTGCTCGCGCTGCCCGGTCAGGCCTGGCTGACGGGCGTGGAGTCCCACGCCTTCGACGCCTTCGGCCCGTCGGCGCAGCGCTTTGAGATTTCGGCGGGTTCCGCCCGGCCGCTCTGACCTGTAGGACAGTCGTGTGACAGACGAAACGAAATCCGAACCGACGGACCCGGCCGCCTATGGGGCGGACTCCATCAAGGTCCTCAAGGGCCTCGACGCGGTGCGCAAGCGCCCGGGCATGTACATCGGCGACACCGATGACGGCTCCGGCCTGCACCACATGGTCTATGAGGTGGTGGACAACGCCATCGACGAGGCGCTGGCCGGCCATGCGACTGCCGTCGACGTGACGCTCTATCCGGACGGCTCGGCCGAAGTGTGCGACGACGGCCGCGGCATCCCGACGGACATCCACACCGAAGAGGGAGTCTCGGCGGCCGAGGTCATCATGACCCAGCTGCACGCCGGCGGTAAGTTCGACCAGAACAGCTACAAGGTGTCGGGCGGCCTGCACGGCGTCGGCGTGTCGGTGGTCAATGCGCTGTCGGAGTGGCTGGATCTCACGATCTGGCGCGACGGGTCCGAACACACGATGCGGTTCCGCCTCGGCGACGCCGAAGCGCCGCTGCGGCGGGTGGGCGAATCCGGCGGCAAACGCGGCACGGCCGTGCGCTTCCTGCCCTCGCCGATCATCTTCACGATGACCGAGTTCGACCGCAAGACGCTGGAGCACCGGCTGCGGGAGCTCGCCTTCCTCAACTCCGGCGTGACGATCCGGTTCCGAGACCTGCGCGGGCCGGAGGCGTTCGAGGAAACGCTGCGCTACGACGGCGGCGTCGAGGCCTTCGTGCGCCACATCGACCGCCAACGCGCCAGCCTGATCGAAAAGCCCATCACCATGCGCGCCGAGCGCGACGGGATCACGGTGGAAGCGGCGTTGCAGTGGAGCGACGGGCACTACCACGAGACCACGCTCTGCTTCACCAACAACATCCCGCAGCGCGACGGCGGCACGCACCTCGCCGGCTTCCGCGCCGCACTGACCCGGGTGATTAACGCCTATGCCCAGAACTCCGGGCCGGCGAAGAAGGAGAAGATCGACATCTCAGGGGACGATGCGCGCGAGGGTCTGACCTGCGTGCTGTCCGTCAAGGTTCCGGATCCGAAATTCTCCAGCCAGACCAAGGACAAGCTCGTTTCGTCCGAAGTGCGCCCCGTGGTCGAGAACCTGATGGGCGACGCGCTGTCCACCTGGTTCGAGGAGAACCCCGGCCCGGCCCGCGCCGTGATGCAGAAGATCGTGGAGGCCGCGACGGCCCGCGAGGCCGCCCGCAAGGCGCGGGATCTCACCCGGCGCAAGAGCGCGCTGGATGTGGCCTCCCTGCCCGGCAAGCTGGCGGACTGCCAGGAACGCGATCCGGCCAAGTCCGAGCTCTTCATCGTCGAGGGCGATTCCGCCGGCGGCTCGGCCAAGCAGGGCCGGGACCGGGCTTTCCAGGCCGTGCTGCCGTTGCGGGGCAAGATCCTCAACGTGGAGCGCGCCCGCTTCGACAAGATGCTGTCGTCGGACCAGGTCGGCACGCTGATCACCGCGCTCGGCACCGGGATCGGGCGCGACGACTTCGATGTCGGCAAGCTGCGCTACCACAAGATCATCATCATGACGGACGCGGACGTCGACGGTGCCCACATCCGCACGTTGCTTCTGACCTTCTTCTACCGGCAGATGCCGGAGCTGATCGATCGCGGCCACCTGTTCATCGCCCAGCCGCCGCTGTTCAAGGCCGCCAAGGGCCGGTCCGAGCGCTATCTGAAGGACGAGGCGGAACTGGACGGCTACCTGATCCAGGAAGGCACCGCCGATGCGCGGCTGGTGCTGGCCTCCGGCGAGGTGCGCGCCGGCGCGGACCTGACCGATCTTGCCGGCAAATGCGCGGCCTTCACCGCATCGCTCGCCCGGCTGGCGGCGCGTGCGCCGGCCGCTGCGCTGGAGCAGGCGGCGCTGGCAGGCGCGCTGAACCCGGATCTCGACGCCGAGGACGCCCGACGGGCCGCATCGCGGCTGTCATGGGGTCGCGCCGAAGGCGAGACCCACTGGGAGGGGGAGCTGACCAACGCCGGCTCGCTCGGCCTGTCGCGCACCGTGCGCGGCGTGCAGGAGAAGATTGCGCTCGACCGGGGCATTCTCGCCTCGTCCGATGCACGCCGCCTCGCGGCGCTGGCGACCGGCCTCGGAGATGCGTTCGCCGGACCGGCGACGTTCGAGCGCAAGGCCGAACGCCTGCCCATTCACGGGCCTACCGATCTTCTGGACGCCGTGCGGGCGGCGGGCCGCAAGGGCCTGTCGATCCAGCGCTACAAGGGCCTTGGCGAGATGAACGCCGAGCAGCTGTGGGAAACCACGCTCGACATTTCCGCCCGTACGCTGCTGCAGGTCCGCGTCGATCATGCCGACACCGCCGACGACATGTTCACCCGTCTGATGGGCGACGTGGTGGAACCACGCCGCGCCTTCATCGAGGAGTTCGCGCTGGAAGCGGCGGTCGACGTCTGAGGATCAGAAGTCCACCGACAGCTGCACCCCGTACATCCGCGGCGGCCCGGCGATGAAGGTCGGGATGCCGAACACGTTGCCGGTGTTGCCGGCGTCGATGATGTAGTCCTCGTCCGCGAGGTTGGTGGCGAAGGCTTCCAGCGTCCAGGGGCTTTCGCCGCGGCTGTACTTCACCCGCAGGTTGAGAAGGCCGTAGCTGTCTTCCACCAGATCGGCCTGGTTTGAGTTGTCGAAGAACACCTCCGACTGCCAGGTGTAGGTCGGCGTCACGTCGAACCGACCCCAGGGGCTGTCAATGGTCCAGAGCGCGGCGAGCGAGACGGTGTGGTCCGGCGACAGGCGGAAGCTGTTGCCCGCGAACACCTGACGGCGGCCCTGATCGTCGGTGTCGTCAAAGCGCGACTCGCCGAAGCCGTAGGTGGCCAGCAGGGTCAGCACGTCCGGGATCGCCTCGAGCTGGCCGGTGAACTCGAAGCCGGTGGAGGAGGCGTTCCCGGCGTTGATCGGGACGATCCGCACGCCGTCGCGCACCGAGGTCTGGAAGTTCTCATATTCGTACGTGTAGACCGAGGCCTCCACCTCAAGACGCCCGTCGAACGCCAGGCCCTTCACGCCCGCCTCATAGGAGGTGGCGATTTCCGCCGGGATCGTCACGAAGCTGCGGGTGGCCGGAACATAGTTCAGCACTTCCGGGCGGCGGCCCTTGCCGGCGTTAAGATAGACGTTCCAGCTGTCGGTCAGCTGGTAGCGAACTGCCGCACGCCAGGTGACGTCGTCATAGGTGTCGTCGCCGCGCAGCTTGGCGCCGTTGGGCGTCAGATTCGCGAACAGGCCGCCGCCGGTGATGGTGGAGTTGCCGTTCACGACCCGGCCGCGATACCAGCTGGTCTTGCCGTCCTGGGTCCAGCGCACGCCGCCCGACACTTCCAGCTTCGGCGTGATGCGCAGCGTTGCGTCGGCGAACACGTCGAACGCGTCGGTCTGGCCCCAGTTCTGGAATTCCTCGACATGGATCGGCTTGAAGGGCGGGTTGTTGGTCGGACGCAGGATGGCGCCGGCCTGGGCGTTGGTCGGGAAGTTCGGGAACACCGCCGGCGAGAACAGCGCGGTGACCGGTCGGCCTTGCGTCAGGGCCGCGAACAGGGCGAGCGTGCCGCGCTCGTCGTACTGCAGCGGGACGAGCTGCGAGCCCTTTTCGCGGAAGTAGGACACGCCGGCAAACGCCGAGAAGGCGCCGCCGTCGTCATAGTTCACCCGGGCCTCGATCGAGAACTGGTCGCCCTGCGCATCCTCGGCGAACAGCAGCACCGGCTGGATGAAGCCGTCCGGATCGAACACCTCGACTGAGTCGAACGTGCGCCAGCCGATGATGGTGTTGAAGCTCCAGGCATCGGTGATCTCGAAGTCCGACAGCAGCGTTGCGCTTTGCACAGTGCGGTCCACGCCGAGGGCGCGACCGTCGAGGAAGCGACCGCCCACCGGGTCGGAGAAGGTCGAGAGGCCGGCGGCGGTGGTCGGGCGGGTGTTCCCGCCGGGAGGGGCATAGGCGCCGGACTTGAAGGAGGTGCCGGACGGGGTGTCCTGCTGCCAGTTGTAGATCAGGTCGAGGGTCCAGCGCTCGATCGGCTGGAAGCGGAACGAGGTGCGGAACGCCGCCACGTTCTGGCTCATGAAGTCCTCGCCGCCGGCGAGATTGCCCACATAGCCGTCGCGGGTCTTGTAGATGGCCGAGACGCGCGCCGCGAGCACGCCGTCGATCAGCGGGATGTTGGTCGCCGCCCGGGCGTTGAAGCCGTTGAAGTTACTGGCGCCGATGGCCGCATCGCCGGTGACGCCGGCGTTCACGTCGGCCTTGCGCTGGATAAGGCTGACCGCGCCGATCAGCGCGCCGCGCCCGAACAGCGTGGTTTGCGGACCCTTCACGACCTCGATCCGCTCCATGTCGTGCAGCTCGACATAGGCGCCGCGCGAGCGCGAGATCGAGACACCGTCCTGGAACACAGACACACGGGCTTCCTGGTTCGCGCCGCCGTCGTCCGAGGTGATGCCGCGGATCACGAAGCCGGGGTTGTTGGGGCTCTGTTCCTGGATTTCGAGGCCGGGAACGAACAGCGCCAGATCGTCGAACTGCTCGATGCCGAGATCGCGCAGCCGCGACCCGCTGTAGGCGGTGATCGACACCGGCACGTCTGTGATCGCCTGTTCGCGCTTTTGCGCGGTCACGATGATGACGTCGCGCGCGCCCGTGGTCTCAGCCTCGGCCTGGCGGACCGCTTCCTGGGCCTGCGCCCCCGTCCAGCCCATGGCCGCCGTCAGCGCAATCGCGCTCGCATACATCGCACGCATCGAAATCCCCTCGTCTTCGCAGTTGCGGTAGCGAGGAGGTGCGACGGGGCGTTGTCAGTTCGGCGACGGCGAGATGTCGGCGCGATGAAGCCTTTGCGACATCCGGTATGACTTTACAGCTTCAGGGCTGCCTTGACCGCAGGGTGCGTGATCTCCCCGCCACGGACGTTCAGGCCCTTGGCGAGCCCCGGGTCCTCGGCGAGCGCCTGGTCCACGCCCCGCTCGGCCAGCGTCATCACATAGGGCGCAGTGACGGCGTTCAGCGCATAGGTGGAGGTCAGCGGCGCCGCGCCCGGCATGTTGGCGACGCAGTAGTGCACGATCCCGTCGACCACATAGGTCGGCTCGGCGTGGGTGGTCGGATGGCTGGTCTCGAAGCAGCCGCCCTGGTCGATGGAGATATCCACCAGCACCGCGCCGCGCTTCATCTGCGGCAGCATCGCCCGCGTCACCAGCCGCGGCGCGGCGGCGCCCGCCACGAGAACCGCGCCGATGACGAGATCGGCGTCGAGCACCGCCTCTTCCACCGCATCCGGCGTCGCCATGCGGGTGGTGACCCCGCCCTGGAACATCCGGTCGAGCGCCACCAGCGGCGCCTTGAACTTGTCGAAGACGGTCACGTCCGCCCGCATGCCGTAGGCGATCTCGGCGGCGTTGGTGCCGGCGACCCCGCCGCCGAGGATCACGACCTTGGCCGGAGCGACGCCCGGCACGCCGCCCATCAGCAGGCCGCGTCCGCCAGCGGGGGCCAGCAGCGCGGCGGCGCCCACCTGCGCGCTCATGCGGCCTGCGACTTCCGACATCGGCGCCAGCAGCGGCAGGCCGCCTTCCCGGCCGACGACGGTCTCATAGGCGATGGCGGTGCAGCCGGACTTCATCAGGGCATGCGCCTGCTCGGGATCCGGGGCGAGGTGCAGGTAGGTGAAGAGCACATGCTTCGGCGTGAGCATGGCGCATTCGATGAGCTGCGGCTCCTTCACCTTCACGATCATGTCGGCGGCGTCGAACACCTCTTCCGGCGTCTGGAGGATCGTTGCCCCCGCCTTCTGGTAAATCGCGTCGGTCGCCCCGATGCCGACGCCGGCGTTGGTCTCCACGACAACCGAGTGGCCGGCAGCGGTCAGCTGCGCGACAACGCCCGGCGTCAGTCCGACGCGGCTTTCCTGCGGCTTGATCTCCTTGGGAACGCCGATACGCATGCCTGTCTCCTCACGGGTGTGGCCGCGACATTGGCCGGGGCCGCGACGGCGCGCAACCCGCCCCTTGCGCTGCGACAGGTCGTCCCGCCCGGCTCGCCGCGCACAGGGCGAAACCCACCTTTGGGCTTGCTCTCAGGAATCCCGACGTTATGGCTGCGCGACTTCTCAACCGGACGCCCGACCCCTTGGCCGACATCGCCGTCACCGCCCCGCTCGCCCCCGAAGATTGCGCCAGCATGGCGCAGGTGCGCGCCGGCGTGGACGCGGTGGACCGCGAACTCGTCGCGCTGCTCGCCGTGCGCCAGCGCTACATGGACGCCGCCGCCCGCATCAAGCCGCACCGCGGCGTGGTGCGCGACGAAGTGCGGATCGAGGATGTGGTGGCCAAGGTGCGCGCCGCGGCCGAAGACGCCGGCCTGTCGGCCGCGATCGCCGAGCCGGTGTGGCGCACGCTGATCGACCGCTGCATCGCCTATGAGTTCGGGGTCTGGGACCGCACGCGCGGCTGAACGCTCAGCGCGGCCCGCGCTTGAGAGTCCGGGCGAAGGCTGACGGCGCGCGCTCGACCTCGGCGCCCGCCGGCAGGGCTCCGGCGCCAAGCGCTTTCAGCGCAGCCGGCGC
>VYKN01000097.1_pt1 | contig 19588 bp, 18 predicted proteins | sample 5114581 | NCBI WGS metagenome assembly VYKN01 (sample SAMN12291810, study PRJNA351875) | freshwater metagenome | isolation source: freshwater lake | place: USA: Michigan, Baker Lake | collected 2011-08-08
GGCCGGCGACGGCGGCCAGCGCGCCGGCCGCCCCGCCGGTGATGAGCGAGCGGCGGGCGATCTGCGGTGCGGGCGTGTCGGCGGCGTCTGTCATGGTTGCGGCTAAGGCCCTTTTTGGAGCGGCGCCTCTGCGACGCCGCAGATGCTTCCGAGCGATGGTCTGATTTCCGCGCCCGACGCGTCAACAGTGCTGTCGTCGCCGCGGGGCTGATACATGCGCCGGCCGCATATGTGAGCGCGGGGGCGGAGGAGGGGCGTGTTCGTGCTCGTCGCTTCAAACACCCCCATTTCTGAGCTGCCCTACGCCGCCGTTGTCGTGATGCTGCAAGACGGCGGCGAGGGCGCCGCCGCTCCGATGCTCCGGAACCCCCGCCGTGAACGTCGACCACTGAGCCGGAGGATCGCCCCCATCGTGCGAACGCACAGGTTCATCCCTGAACCTGGGTAGGGCTTCTGCGTTCTCAGTTCCAATCCTGAGCGGACCGGGCGCGGGTCAAGGCTTCGCTGGAGGCGAACCGCGACAGCGGCGCGGAGGGCGTATGCCCGAAGCGGCCTTGACGCATGCGCCCGGCCGCGCGGCACAAGGAACGAGAACGGAAAGCCCGCTGTCATCTCCCGATCATCCCCAAGCCGTTTCGCGTTTCCTCGTCTTGTCCCTTGCCTGCCATGGGGGCGTGCGCATGCGTCAAGGCCGCTTCGGCTCTCACGAGCCTCCGCGCCGCTCACGCGGCTCGCCTTTCGGCGAGGCCTTGACCCGCGCCCGCACCCCATGGGTTCGGCTGGCCAAGACGGGAAGCCCTGCCCCTGTTCAAGGATTGAACATGTGCTCTCGCACGGTGGACGGCGGCGAGGGCGCCGCCGCTCCATCTCGCGAGACCCCGTCGCTCGGATGCATGCAACACCCCCTCCGTCGCCTTTGTCGCCGTCGGCGAATACGCCCCCCCGTGCGTCGGGGAAGCAAAGGCCCCGAGGATGTCGCCAAAGGTGCGCGAGCACAGGTTCGGTTCCGAACCTGGCATGGGCTTCCCGTTCTCAGTTCCGAACCCGTCGCGGATCGGGCGCGGGTCAAGGCTTCGCCGGAGGCGAACCGCGCAGCGGCGCGCAGGGTGCGGGAGCACCCGAAGCGGCCTTGACGCATGCGCCCGGCCGCGCGGCACAAGGAACGAGAACGGAAAGCCCGCTGTCAAGGCCGCTCCGGGTGCTCACGCACCCTGCGCGCCGCTATCGCGGCTCGCTGTGCTCGGCCTTGACCCGCGCCCGCACCCCATGGGTTCGGCTGGCCAAGACGGGAAGCCCTGCCCCTGTTCTGGTCAGAACATGTGCTTGCGCACGGTGGGGGGCTTCTTTTCGTCCGCATGCGACACCGACAGGCTGGAGCGGCGGCGCCCTCGCCGCCGTGGTCGCAATGGCGCAACGCGGCGGCGAGGGCCGCTTTTGCGCTCACTCTACCTCCGCTTCCCGCGGTGTCGGACAATTTGGAATCTATGCAGCCGGACAAGTTGAAGGGCATCCTCGCCGCGACGCCCCTTGCATCCGCATGCAACGGCGCAAGTTCCCCAAAAAGCCCGAAAATCGGGGATATCCACGCTTTCGCGGTCGCCGCATCCCGGCCCATCCCCACCGCCGCCGCGCTGATCCCGGCGCAATCACTCACACGACCGGTTTCTCCCCGCCCCCAAACGGCTCTGGCCCCGGACCTAGAGGTCCCCGCCGTCCGGGATCGCCTGCGCGCTGCGTTCGCGCCGCAGGGCGCTGCGCAGCTCGCTAATGGTCACCGCCCGGGTCGCCAGCGCCGCCAGGGCGTAGAGCGCGGCGCCCGCCAGACAGGCCGCGAGGATCGCGACCTCCTTGCGCCAGAGGAGCTCATAGAGGTCCGCCCGCCAGTACTGGGCCGCGGCGAGGGCCGCCGCCATGACCGCGGTCGCCAGAGTGATCCGGGCGAGGCGGCTCCAGACCGGGCGGCCGATCCGGTAGGCGCCCGTGGACGCGAGCCTTCCCGTCAGCAGCGCGATGTTGAGCCAGGCCGCCGCGCTGGTGGCGATCGCAAGGCCGATCACCCCGTCGATCCCTTGGGTGCGCAGGCCGAAGAACAGCGCCACGCCTAGCACGGTGTTGGCGGCGACCGTCCAGAGCGCGAATTTCATGGGGGTTTTTGTGTCCTGCCGGGCAAAGAACGGCGGGGTGAACACTTTGGCCAGCACGAAGGCCGGCACGCCCCAGGCAAAATGCATGAGCACGTCGGCGACCCGCTGCGCATCCTCGACCGTGAAGGCGCCGCGTACGAACACCGCCTCCATGATGAAGGCCGGCATGACGCCGAGCGCGGCGGCGGCGGGGATGGTGAGCGCCATGGAGAGGCCCACACCGTCGTCCATCGACTTTTGTGCGCCCTCTACGTCATTGAGTGCAAAAGCTTTTGCCAGCCGCGGCACCAGCGCCAGCCCGATCGCGACGCCGACAAGACCGAGCGGCAGCTGGTACAGGCGGTCGGCGTTGTAGAGCACGGTGCGCGCGCCCTCGTCGGCCCCGGTCAGGACCTGGCTCGTCAGCGAGTTGATCTGCGTCGCCCCGCCGGCGATCACGCCGGGGATGGCGAGGGCGAGGATATGGCGCACGTCGGCCGTCAGGCGCGGCAGGCCGAGTTTCACCGATACCTTCTGGCGTCCCACCGCCCACCAGAGCAGGCCGGCCTGGGCAACGCCGGCGATCGTCACCGCGATCGCGGCGGCGCGGGCGGCGGCCTCCGGCTGCGGCCAGTAGAAAAAAGCGATCAAAGTCGCGATGTTAAGCAAGGTCGGCGCGGCTGCGGTCAGCGCGAACTTGCCGGCGGTGTTGAGCACGCCTGACAGCAGCGAGGCGATGGTCATGCAGATCAGGTACGGCATGGTGATCTGCGTCAGCAGCACCGCGAGGGCCATGACGTCCGGCCGGGTGTGGTATTCCGACAGGAGCGCGATCATCAGCCAGGGCATGGCCACCATGGCGAGGATGCAGAAGGCGCCCGCCGCCGCGATCAGGAAGCTCATGGCTTCGGAGGCGACCCGGGCGGCAGCCTCGCGGCCCTGTTCGGCCTCGATGCGGGCATAGGCCGGCACGAAGGCCTGGGCGAAGGCGCCCTCGGCGAACAGGCGTCTGAAAAGATTGGGAAACATCAGCGCCGTGACGAACGCGTCCGACACCGGTCCCTGGCCGAGCCGGGCGGTGAGCAGCAGGTCGCGGGCGAAGCCCAGGATGCGGCTGCCGAGCGTCAGGCCCGACTGCACCAGCGTGTTGCGCGCAAGGCTCATGGATGCATCCCGCGCCGGCGGGCGCCGCCTGCTTATGGGGCGGTTCCGCGCAATTTTTCAACGCCCCCCCGGAAAGGGGAGACAGGCCGGACCGTCGTGCTATAGGGCCGCCGGGACAGTGAACGGGGAATGACCATGTCGGGCGTGAACGCGCTGGAGCTTTTCTTCAGCGCCTATGGTCGCTTGGACCGCTGGGACGCGCTGCGGCGCGGCGAGGGGAGCGGCGACGGGCCGTTCGTGACCGGCACGGTGCGGGCCGTCGATGCGCCGCAGGGCGCGGCCCCCTTGCGGGCCTATGGCGACAAGCCTTGCGATCTCTTCATCGCCGCCAACGAGGTCTGCGCCGCGCACGGCACCGGCATCCTGATCATGCGGCTCATGGAACAGTCCAACGCCCCTGTGCTGATCCGCACCGACACGCTCTATGGCGGGCGCCGGGACGTTGAAGCGGTTGAAGAATTTGTCTTCAACCTCGCCCGCCGCAGCCGGAAGGAAACCGTCGACCAGGTCGGCGACTGGCTGCGCCCCTACGCGCCGCGGATGATCGTGTGCGTGCCCTATTACGAGAACGAACTGCACATCGCGCTCGCCGCCAAGGCGCTGACCGGCGCGCCGCTGGCGATCTACCTGATGGACGACAACGTCCTCTACGCCAACGGCATCGACCGGGCGGTGATGGCCGAGGCCCTGAAGGCCGCCGACGTCCGCTTCGTGATCTCGCCGGAGATGCGCAACGAGTACCAGAACCAGTTCCGCGAGAAGTTCTGGGTGCTCCCGCCGCTGGTGGCCGGCAAGTTCCTGCGCAAGGCGCCGTCAAGGCCGCCCGAGAACCTCGGCGAGAAGCGCAGCGCCGTGATCGTCGGCAATGTCTGGGACCAGGACTGGCTGGGCCTGTTGCGCAAGACCCTCAAGGAAAGCTCCTGGGAGGCGACCTGGTACACCGGCGGCGACACCCCGGCCTGGCTCAACTTCGACGTCGAGGAGATGGCTGCGGACGGGCTGCGCTGGGTCAAGGAAACCCCGCAGCACATGATCAACGACGCGGTCGAGAAGGCGCCGTTCATCATCGTGCCCTACGGCACCATGGCAGAGACCGGGCACCAGCTGGCGCTGTCGAAAATGTCGATGCCGAGCCGGATCCCCTTCATCATCGCCACCGCCGGCGCGCCGATCATGGTGCTGGGCCATCCCGACACCCGCGCGGCCAAGCTCGTGCGGCGCTTCGATATCGGCGAAAACTGCCCCTATGACGGCAAGGCCTTCGATGCGGCCGCCGAGCGCCTGCTCGACCCCAAGCGTCAGGCCGAGATCCGGACGCGGGCGCATCAGATCGCCCCGACCTTCCGCTCCGAGGGCTCGCTGGAGCTGATCCGTTCGGCGGTGCGCACCGGCGCCCCGGCCGACCGGCGCTTCGAGACGCTGTTCCCGGTCCAGCCCGGCGAGTTCGCGCCCTATGTGGAGCACCCGGTTCCGGGCGAGGTCTGGGCCGACTTCAAGGAGACCTACCTGTCGCTGCGGCGGCTGGCCGACGGCGGCTACGAGCCCGACTTCGTGCTCGACATCGGCTCGTCCACCGGCATCTGGTCCTGGACCATGTCGCCCCTGTTCCCGGACGCGCGCTTCATCCTGTGCGACCCGATGTTCTCGCGCTACCCGAACAGTTCCCTGCGCCCCGGCTTCGAGGTCAAGGAAGCGGCCGTGTCCGACAAGGACGGCGAGATGGAGTTCCTGGTCTCGGACGATCTCTACAACTCCTCGCTCGTGGCCGTGGGCTATGTGGCGAACAAGACCGAGAGCCTGAAGTCCCAGGTGATCACGGTCGATACGCTGGTGGCTGAAAAGAAGGTCAGGGGCCGCGGCATCCTGAAGATCGACGTGCAGTTCGCCGAGCATCTGGTGCTGGCGGGCGCGGCCAAGACCCTGAAGGAACAGATCGACTTCGTGGTGCTGGAGCTGACCATGCTGCGTCCGCACCCGTCGGCGAAGACGTTCTTCGAGATGGTCCAGCTGATGGAATCGCTCGGCTTCCGTTACTTCGACGACATCGGCGACTGGCGCGGTCCGGCCGACGGGATGCTTGAACAAAAAGATGTCCTGTTCGTGCGCGAGGATCTTGAGACCTTCCGGACCCGTCCGGACATAACGGCTGGAGTTTGAGATGTCCGGACAGGCTGAGGTGATCTTTCCGCTCGCCGGAAAGAGGGTGTTCGTTGCGGGCCATCGCGGGATGGTCGGGTCGGCGGTGGAGCGGGCGCTGCGCGCGCGCGGCGACTGCGAGGTTCTGACGGCGGGCCGCGACGTGATGGACCTGCGCAACCAGGCCTCCGTCGAGGCCTGGTTCCAGACCAACCGGCCGGATGCGGTGGTGCTGGCGGCGGCCAAGGTGGGCGGCATCCTGGCGAACGACACGTTCCCGGCCGACTTCATCTATGAAAACCTGATGATCGAGGCGAACGTCATCCATGCGTCGCACCGCGCGGATGTCGCCAAGCTGTTGTTCCTCGGCTCGTCCTGCATCTATCCGAAGTTCGCCGAGCAGCCGCTGAAGGAAGAAGCGCTCCTCACTGGGCCGCTGGAGCCGACCAACGAGTGGTATGCGATCGCCAAGATCGCCGGCATCAAGCTGTGCCAGGCCTATCGCAAGCAGTATGGCCGGGACTTCATTTCAGCCATGCCGACCAACCTCTACGGCCCAAACGACAATTACGACCTGAATTCCAGCCATGTGCTGCCGGCGCTCCTGCGCAAGGCGCATGAGGCGCGGCTCGCCGGCACGCCGTCCATGACCCTGTGGGGTTCGGGCACGCCGCGACGCGAGTTCATGCATTGCGACGATCTCGCCGACGCGCTGGTGTTCATGCTGGAACGCTACTCGGACGCCCCGCACCTGAACGTCGGCGTGGGCTACGACGTCGAGATCCGCGAGCTGGCGGACATCATCAAGGGCGTCGTCGGCTATCAGGGGTCGCTTGAGTATGACCGAACCAAGCCGGACGGCACGCCGCGCAAGCTGATGGACTCGGCGCGCCTGCTGGCGCTCGGCTGGTCGCCGAAAATCGGCCTGCCCGAGGGCGTCTCCCATGCCTATGACTGGTTCCTGACCCACAAGGCCCAGGCCAGCGCCGCCTGATGAGCGCGCTCCCCCGGGTCCGCACCGCCGATGAGGCCGCCGCCGGCACGGCGACGCGGTTCGGCATCGTCGTGCCCATGGGCGGGGCCTATCACGGCTGGCGCTGGAGCCTGGAATCCCTGGCGCGCCAGACCGCGCCGCTGCAGGTGTCGCTGATGGACGCCAGCGGCGATCCGTCCGTGGCGGCGCTCGCCGACGAGTACGCCCATCTGTTCGCCCATCGCGTCGCGGGACCCGACGGCGGCCAGACCCGGGCGATCCAAACCGGCTGGGCGGCGCTCGACGCCGACGTCTATGGCTGGCTCAACGTCGACGACATCCTGATGCCGAACGCGCTGGAAGAGGCCGGCCGGATCTTCGATTCCGAACCGGACGCGGACGTGGTGTTCGGCGGCTCGCTGCTGCTGGACCAGCACATGGCGGTGACCGGCGTGCACCCGGCGGTGGCGCCGGTCAGCGCGCTGTTGCGCCGGCACTGCATGATATCCCAGCCCTCGTGCTTTGTGCGGCGGCGGATGCTGGACAAGGTCGGCGGGCTCGACTTCTCGTTCGACTACGCCATGGACTGGGACCTGTGGGTCCGGCTCTACGAGGCCGGCGCGCGGTTCCGGTTCGTCGACGCCCAATGGTCCATGGTGACCTTCAAGACCGACACCAAGACCGCCTCGATCTCGCCGGCGCGCCTGCGCGAGCTCATCCGGCTGATCGGCAACGACGGCACGGTGGGCGGGGCGGCGCGCTCCACTGTCGGCTTTGCGCTCAACCACATGCGCACCTATACCCCGCTGGCGCCCGTCGCCGATGCGGTGATCTCGGGCTGGCGGGCGGCGCGCGGACGGCGCGCGGCGCCGGCGATGAACGGCTTTGATGTGGACAATCGCGTGGCGGCCCGGGCCGAACTGCCGATGACGCACTATGAGATCGAACCGCTCGACACGCTGGAGGTGTGCGTGCGCGGCGATTGCCGGATCCAGGTGCTGGACGCAGACGGCGCCGACCGCATCGCCGAGCGCCGCACCGAGGGCGACATGCATGTGCTGCGTCTGGCGCGCCCGGCTGCAGCGGGCGAGGTGGCGCGGCTGGTCATCGAGGCGGAACGCAGACAACGCTTCGGTTCGGCGCGCTGGCGCGGCATAAGGATCTGACAGGACATCCGATGAGCAGCATCACCGTCGCCGATTCCAGCCAGTCCCAGGCGAGCGCAGGTCTTTCCGACCTGGCGCGCGGCTTCGCCGCCATGCCCACGGCGTGGGGCCTGGCATGGGCGGACATCGTCTCGCGCTACCGGCGCACCGCGCTCGGGCCGTTCTGGATGGTGGCGCAGCAGGCGATCTGGGTCGGCTCGCTCACCTTCGTGTTCCGGGCCGTGTTCGGCAACAATGATCCGACCTACCCGGTCTATCTGGCGATCGGTCTGGCGGTCTGGGGCTTCATCGCCTCCTGCCTGACCAGTTCGGCGGACATTTTCGTCAACGCCAAGGCGCAGATCAGCGCCTATCCGCGCCCCTTCACCATGCATGTGCTGAAGGCGATGTTCACGCGGATCATCGAGTTCGGCCATCTGGCGCTGGTGTTCGTCGTTGCGGCGCTGATTTTCCGGCCGACCATCGGGCCGGAGGCTGCGCTGTTTCTGCCGGCGGCCGCGATCTACCTGATTGCAGGCTTCGGCGTGACGCTGATCCTGGCCTCGTTCGGACCGGCCTTCCGGGACCTCGGCCCCGTGGTCGCCTCGGGCACGGCGCTCGGCTTCATCATCACGCCGATCATGTGGACGCCCAATCTCCTCGGCGGCCGGGCGGCGGTTATCGAGCTGAACCCGTTCCACCACTTCGTGTCGATCGCGCGCGACCCGCTGCTGGGCATGATCCCGCCGACCGACTACTGGGTCAGCGCCGCGTCCTGGGCCGTCGGGCTCCTGGTCGCTGGCGTGATCGCCTTCGTGGCGCGCCGCCGCGACCTTTTCTTCCATCTCTGAGCGAGCCCCGTCCCATGGCCGAAGTTCTTCTGCAGGACGTGAGCGTCGAGTATCCGGTGCCGGACGTGCGCTCGGGCCGATCCTTGCGCGGCGCGCTTGCGCGCGGCCCCCGGCTTCGGCCCGGCGCACGGGTCCGCGCCCTGTCGCATGTGAGCCTCTATCTGAAAGAGGGCGACCGGCTGGGCCTTATCGGGCGCAACGGCGCGGGCAAGACCACGCTTCTCAAGACCATCGCCGGCATCGTCCCGCCCGCCCGCGGGCGGGTGCAGATCTCCGGCGACCTTCTGACCCTGTTCAACCCGCAGGCTGCGCTGGATATCACCCGCACGGGCTGGGAAAACATCGAGGTGGTCGGCCTTCTGATGGGGCTCGACAAGGCCGCGCGCCGGGCGCTCGCCGAGGATGTGGCGGACTTCAGCGAGCTTGGCGCCTTCCTTGACGTGCCGATCGACAGCTACTCGGCGGGCATGGTGCTGCGTCTTGCCTTCGGCATCGCCACCGGCGTGCCGCGCGACATCCTGCTGATCGACGAGGTCATCGGCGCGGGCGACGCCGGCTTCCAGAAAAAGGCCCAGGCCCGGATCGAGGCGCTGTGCGACGGCGGCAAGATCGTGGTCGTGGCGACCCACGACTACCAGGTCCTCAGCCGGCTGTGCGATCAGGCCGCCTTCCTCCAGCGCGGCGGCATCGCGGCGCAAGGCCCGATCCCGGAGGTCTGGGAACACTATCTCGACAGCTTCCTCGACGACGGCGCGCAGGACGCGGACGACCGGGCCGAACGGGCGCTGGAGACCCAGCCGTGAAGCCTGTCCGGGCGCTGCTGGCTGCAGCGCTCGCCTTTGTCTGCATCGGGCTCGGTCTTGCGCCTGCGGCCGCGGCCCGGGCGCCTGAAGCCCCGCGCACCGCGCTCTGGAAGGTCGCGGACGCCGACACCACCATCTGGCTGTTCGGCACGTTTCACATGCTGCCGCCCGGTCAGGAGCCGCTGAGCCCCTGGGCCAGGGCCGCGCTGGACGGTTCGGACACGTTGGTCGTGGAGGCGGTTCTGCCGGACGATCCGGCTGAACTGACCCCGCTGCTGGTTGAACTGGGCGTCGCCCGCGACGGCCGGACCCTGTCGTCCCGGCTGACGCCGCGCGATGCGGCGCGTCTCGACGCCGCTGCCCGCAAGGCGGGCCTTGATCCGGCGGCGTTGGAGCCGTTGCAGCCCTGGCTGGCGGCCACGACGATCGCCACCGCAGCCCTGACCGCCGCCGGCCTCAGCCATGACGCCGGCGCCGACATGCAGCTGAAGGCCGGCGCCCGTGCGGCCGGCAAGCCGGTGGAGGCGCTGGAGACCGTGCGCGAGCAGTTCGGCTTTCTGGCCGGCCTGCCGGAGCGCGAGCAGGCGGCGATGCTGGTCGCCACGCTCGGCGAACTCGACAATCTGGAGGGCGAGATGCGGCCCTTGCTGCGGCGCTGGCTGCGCGGCGACGCCGAAGCGGTCGCGCGGGCGCTGAACCGGTCGTTGCGGGCAACGCCCGACCTCGCCCGCGTCCTGATCGCAGAGCGCAACGCCCGCTGGGCCGTTTGGATCGATGATCGCCTCGACCGTCCAGGCGTGGTGTTCATGGCGGTCGGGGTCGGCCATCTCGGCGGGCCGGACTCGGTGCAGGCCATGCTGCAGCGACGCGGCCTTGCCGCGCAGCGGATCACGCGCTGACCATCGCGCCATTGTATCGGCCGCCCGTTCGTCCCATCTAGCGAGCGAACAACGGGAGACGTCACATGATCATCGGCGGCGCGAAACCGCAGGCCGGCGCAGCCGGCGGCGACGGGCTGATCCAGGAGGGCAACGACCACACCTTCCGGCAGGTCGTGCTTGAAGAGAGCCTGAAGCAGCCCGTCCTGGTGGACTTCTGGGCGCCCTGGTGCGGTCCGTGCCGGACCCTGACCCCGATGATCGAAAAGGCCGTGCGCGCCGCCGGCGGCAAGGTGAAGCTCGTCAAGATCAACATCGACGAGAACCCGGCATACGCCGGCCAGCTGCGCGTCCAGTCTATCCCGGCGGTGTTCGCCTTCGACAAGGGCCGGCCGGTGGACGGCTTCATGGGCGCGATCCCGGAAAGCCAGATCAAGGCCTTCATCGACCGGCTGGCCGGGGAGGCCGACGGCGCCGGCGCCGAGGAGCTGATCGCCGCGGCCGAGGAGAGCCTGGCGCTCGGCGATGTGGGCGGTGCGGCCCAGAGCTTCGCCGAAGCGGTCCAGATCGATCCGGAGAACCCGAAGGCCATCGCAGGGCTCGCCCGCTGCTACCTGTCGGGCGGGGACATCGAGCGGGCGCGCGAGGTGCTGGCGCTCGCCCCGCCGGCCGCGGCCAATGACCCGGCGATCGCGGGCGTGCGCGCCCAGATCGAATATGCCGAGGCCGCCGAGGAAGCGGGCGACACCCGCGAGCTCTCGGCCCGCATCGCATCGAACCCGGACGACCATGAGGCGCGGCTGGAGCTGGCCAAGGCCCTGGCCGCCAAAGGCGATCTTGCCGGCGCAGTGGACGCGCTGATCGACAGCATCGCCCGCGACCGGGAGTGGAACGAGCAGGCCGCCCGCAAGGAACTTCTGAAGGTGTTCGAGGCTGCCGGTCCGATGTCCGACGTCGCCAGGTCCGGCCGGCGCAAATTGTCCGCGATCTGGCTGTCGTGAGACTGGACGCGGCCGCGTCGCGCGCGACATAGCGAGGGCGCAAGGAGTTAAGCCCGATGGGCGTCGCATTCGGCTATCGCAAGGCGTCGGACCTCCCGAAGGTCCTGCCGGTGTTTCCGCTGACGGGGGCGCTGTTGTTCCCGCGCGGCCAGCTGCCGCTCAACATATTCGAGCCGCGCTATCTCAACATGATCGACGATGCGCTGTCCGGCGCGCGGCTCATCGGCATGATCCAGCCCGACGGCACCGGCGGGCGCGAGCGGCCCGGCCTGTCGCGCGTTGGCTGCGTCGGGCGACTGACCTCGTTCAGCGAGACCGACGACGGGCGGTATCTGATCACCCTGACCGGGGTGGCGCGGTTCCAGGTCCTGCGCGAACTGCAGATCAAGACGCCCTACCGGCAGGTGGAGGCCGACTTCGAGCCGTTCGAGGGGGACCTTTCGCCGCCGCCCAGCATCATCGGCTTTGATCGGGCAGGCCTCATGGAGACGTTGCGGATCTATCTGGAGCGCCGCGGCCTGAAAGCGGACTGGGAATCGGTCGAGCAGGCGCCGCCGGAAACGCTGGTGAACGCGCTCGCCGCCCTGTGCCCGTTCGACCCGCCGGACAAGCAGGCCCTGCTGGAAGCCAGGACGGTGGAGGACCGCCGCGACGCGCTCGTCACGTTGATGGCGTTCGATGCGGCGTCCGAAGACGAGGACGACGAAGACGGCGAGGACGACGGGGATGAGGATGATCTCGACGACGGCGACGGGCGGTACTTCCAATGAGCGCGCCTGAAGGCCCCGTGGTCGACCCCCGCCTGCTGGAGGTGCTGGTGTGCCCGATGTCGCGCGGACCCTTGCGCTACGACCGCGCGCGCCAGGAACTGGTCAGCGTGCAGGCGCGGCTCGCCTATCCGGTGCGCGACGGGGTGCCGATCCTGCTGGCCGATGAAGCGCGCGAGATGGGGCCGGACGAGGCATGAGCCGCTGGCCGGTCGAGCTGACGTTCCGGCGCGCCTCGCGCGTGCTGGCGATCCGCTGGGACGACGGCGCCGAGGACGCGATCCCGTTCGAGACCCTGCGGGTGGAGAGCCCGTCCGCCGAGGTGCAGGGCCACGGGCCCCACGACAAGAAGATCGTGACCGGCAAGGAGACCGTCGGCGTCGTGCGGGCCGAACCGGTCGGGCGCTACGCCGTGCGCATCGTGTTCGACGACGGGCATGACACCGGCCTCTACACCTGGGACTGGCTTGCCCGGCTGGCGGGGCGGGCCGCCTGAAGCCCTTGCCCTGCAGCGCGACCGGGGCCACATGGCGGCCTCCGCCCGAGAGAAATGATGTCCGATCCCGTTCAGACCCGGCAGTCCAATCCGTTCGAGAAAGCCGAGGGCATCCTCGAGCGCGGCATGTTCGAGGCGCGCTGGCTGATGGCGCCCTTCTATGTGGGCCTTCTGGTCGCTCTGGCGGCGCTCCTGTTCAACTTCGTGGTCGAGGTCTGGGAGTATCTGCCCAGGACCCCGACTATGGAGACCAGCGACATCATCTTGTGGATCCTGACGCTGATCGACCTGTCGCTCACCGCCAATCTGATCCTGATCGTGGTGTTCTCCGGCTACGAGAACTTCGTGTCGAAGATGCACATGGAGGACCACCCGGACCGGCCGGACTGGATGGGCAAGATCGACTTCACGGCGCTGAAGCTGAAGCTGATCGCATCCGTCGTCGCGATCTCAGGCATCCACCTGTTGAAATCCTTCATGAATATCGGCCAGCCGGGCTATGCGCTCAACGAGACGCACCTGATGTGGCTGGTGATCATCCACATGGCCTTCGTGCTGTCCGGCGTGCTGCTTGCCGTGATGGACTGGGTCGCGGCCTCGGCCGCCTCGAAGGGCCAGAAGCAGCGGTATCGCAACAGCTGACCGCCGGAACGCAAAGCGGCCCGCCGGTCGCCCGGCGGGCCGCCCTCTTCTGACAGGTCGCGGTCAGAAGCTGCGGCTGATCCGCAGATTGAAGGCGCGCTGGTTCGGCAGGGTCACCAGATAGGCGCGCGGCAGGTTGTTGGAGCCCAGATCGAAGAAGCCGTAATCCACCGTGGAGATGGCGTTCTTCGGCGTGTCGTCGTCGAACAGGTTGTTGACGGCCGCATCGATCGACCAGTCGCCGTTGCTCAGGCCGGCGCGCAGTTCGGCCTCCCAGAACGACGGCAGGAAGGCGAGGTTGGTCTGGGAGATGAAGCGCTTGGACTGATAGCGGCCCGACAGGTCGCCGTACCAGGTCCAGCCCTCCAGCGCCGAGACGTCGCCTTCCAGGCGCGCCGACAGCACCAGATTGTGCTCCGGCGTGAGCGGGGTCTTCTTGCCGGTGAACACGCCCAGCGCCGTGCCGGTCTCGATCCGCTCCACGAAGCCGGGCCGCCCGGTCGTGTAGTCGGTGAATTCGGCGTTGGTGTAGGTGTAGGCCGCCGACAGGCGCAGCATGTTCGTCGCCTGCCAGTCCGCGGACAGCTCGACGCCTTTGGATTCAGACTCCCCGATGTTCTCGGTGATCGAGATCGGGATGCCGTTCACCGACTGGACGTAGCCGACCTGCTGATCCTTGTAGGTGTTGAAGAAGATCGCGCCGTTCAGGATCAGCGCGCCGTCGAGCAGCGTGTTCTTGGAGCCGACCTCATAGGAGATCAGCTTTTCCGGCTTGAAGGCGCCGTCGCGGATGTCGCCGTTGCTGTCGGTCGTGTCGATGCCGCCGGGTTTGAAGCCCTCGCCGTAGTTGAAATACACGAGGTTGTTGTCGGTCACCTGCCAGGTCAGCGACAGGTTCGGCGTGATCGCGTCGTCCTTGACGGTGTTGCTCACGACCGCCGTGGTGTTGGCGAGCGCATTGGCAAGCGCCGCCGGCGATCCGGGCGGCACGAACGGCACCGGGAAGCCGAGCGTGCGCACCACGAAGGGGTCGAACGGGTTGCCCTGATATTCGATCTCTTCGGTGATGTAGCGGACGTCGAGGCGGGCGTTGATCCGCGGCGTGATGTCCACCGCGACCGATCCGGCGATCGACGAGGAGGTGGTGTCGCGCGAGATGCGTTGCGGGAAGGGCGTCGGCAGGGTCGGCCGGGTCGGCTGCGGCTTGAAGCCGCGTCCGTCTGGCGTGCCGCCGCCGCCGCGCCCAACCGCGATGATCAGGGCGAGGTTCGGGTCCTGGCCCTCGCGCATCCAGAACTGCGCGGCGTTGAACTGCGTGACCTTCTCATGGAAGAACAGAGTGTCCAGCGTGAAGTCCCAGCGCCCGACGCTGTGGCTCCAGCGCAGCTCCTGGCTCTGTTGCTGGATGTCGAACTTCTCGTCGACCATCGCCTGAAGCGAATAGGCCGGGATTCCGCCCACCGGCACAGGCAGGCCGAACGCGCGGTAGAAGGACGTGTAGGGCCCGACGAGCGGGGCATAGGCCGCCAGCGGCGCCGTCGGAATCCGGAAGTCGGAGTGGTCGAAGTCCTCGCGCAGCGTGGTGGTGGCGTCGGTGACGCCGGTCAGCGACAGGAACTCGCCGAAGTCGGTGTTCCACTTGAGTTCCAGCGTGCCGCGCATCGCCTCGATGCCGAAGCCCGGGAACTCCTCGCCCGTATAGGGATCGCGCGACAGGATCACGTCCTTGCGACGCACCGGGGCGGCTGTCGACAGGTCGCCCTGGATCGAGAAGCCGAAGGGCGCGAAATTCGACGCCGCACGCGGGGCCGGATCGGGGCGCAGCACCCCGAGGTTCGCGGCGTTCACCCGGCCGGTCTGCTGGTCCACCGACGAGACGAAGGCGCGGGCCGACTGATCATATTGCTCGTCCGAATACTGCACCCGCAGGAACGCCGAGAAATCGTCGTTCGGCTTGTAGAGCATGGTGAAGGCGCCGCCGGTGCTCTCGCCGCCGCCCACATCCGCGCCGGTGACGCGGTTGGAGTACTGGCCGTCATACTCCCAGCGGCCCATGGAGATGCCGACCGCCAGGCCCTCGGCCAGCGGCCCGCTGATCGAGACCTTCAGCGCGCGCTCGCCGTAGGAGCCGATCTCGAGGCTGCCAGAGCCGCTGATCGCATCGAGGCTGGGACGCCGCGAGATGTAGTTGATGGCGCCGGAGAAGGCCGAGCGGCCGTAAAGCACGCTCTGCGGGCCCTTCACCACCTCGATCCGCTCGGGATCCACAAAGCGCAGGGCGACGAGACCGCCGCCGCCCGCGACGCCGATCGTTTCGGACGAGGTGTCGATGCCGTCCACCAGGATGGCGACATTGGGCCGGCCGCGCAGGGCCTGGACGCCGCGGATCGCGGTGCGGGTGTCGTTGGGCAGGAGGCCCACGTCGAAGGTCAGGCCGGGGGTTTCCTCGGCGAGGCGCTGCACGTCGGTGACGCGGCGCTCCTCGATCATCTCGGAGGTCAGGGCGTTCACGGTGAGCGGAATCGACTGGATCGATTCCTCGGTCTTGCGCGCCGTGACGATGATGGTCTCGGTGCGCGTCGCGGTGGTCTCGTTCTCACTTGCAGCGGCGTCGGCGGCGAAGCCTGGCGTCGCCGCCAGCATGAGCGCGGTCGCGCTCGCCCCCAGCAGCAACGCCTTGTGCAGACGCTTGTCCAGTCCCGTCATGGCTGACCTCCCCCCGTCCCGGCGACGCCGGTGTTCTCCAGGCGACCTAAGCGCGCCCGTGGAATTCCGTCACGCGGACAATTTGTCGTTATCGTGACCATGTGGTCAAGATAAAAATGCGTGCTAAGGGGTGCGACATGCAAGGAGCCAGCCGGATGATCGACCCGAGCCCTGTCCCCGCGACGCCTGCGACCGCCCGCAAGCGCTCGCCGCAAAAGCGCAGGCTCGCCACCGAGATGGAGATCGTTGCCGCGTTCGGGCGCCTTCTGGCGCGCGACGGGGTGCATGGCGTCGGCGTCAACGCCCTTGTGAAGGAGGCGAACGCCGGCAAGAAGCAGGTCTATGAGTATTTCGGCGGGCTGCAGGGCGTGGCCGAGGCCTGGGTCCGGCGCTCCTCCTTCTGGCCGCGCGGGGCGGTGCTGATCAACGAGCCGGTGCCGCAGTTCATGAAGCGCCCGGTGCTGGAGCGGCTGCGGATCCTGGTGCGGGCCTATGCCCAGGGCCTGCGCGACCACCCGGACGTCGCCACGCTGATGGCGGGGGAGTTCGCAGGCCCGCCGGAGCTGCGCAGCGCGGTGGAAGAGACCCGGGTGCGGATCTGGGAGGAGTATGAGCGGCTGTTCTTCGCCGACGCCCGGGCGCTCGATCCGGACATTCTGGCGCTCAACGTCGTGCTCCTGCCGGCGGTCACCTACATCGGCCTGCGGGCCCGGTTCGACCCCACCTTCTTCGGCTCCGACCTGCGCGATGATGCGGCCTGGGGCCGCGTGCTCGACATGATCGACCGGGTGATCGCGCTCGCCGCCGCAGGGGCGGAAGCGACCGGCAAACCCATCGACTCAACAGTTGACTGATCGGTCACTTTAAGCGATCGTCGTCCGCAGGGTGGAGCGGCGGCGATGATGACATGGGTCCGGGTCGGTTGGGCGTTCGTGTGGCAGAGCGCGGTGCTGATCGGCCTGATCATGCTCGGCATCGGCTGGGTCAATGGCCAGTCCAAGCCCTGGGACGGGCGCGCGCACTTCCTCAAGAATGACGACGCCATCGTCGGCAAGCCCGGCGTGCTGGTGGTGACGCTGGCGCAGCCCAGCCGCTACGACGTTGTTTTCTATATCAATTTCATGGAGAAGCTGTTCGGCGACGGCGGCGTGATCCCCTGGCCGATCGCCCCGCTGGCGGGCGCGGACGCCGGCATCGCCCTGATGGATCCGGCGCGGGCCTACGCCCCTGAACGCTTCGAGCCGACGACGCTCGCCGATGTGGACGGCCGCACGGTCGATGTCGACGGCGTGCCGTTCGTGGAGAAATGGCGCCAGGGCAAGGTTCGGTGGGTGAAGCCGTCTGCGAGCGTGCCCTACGACACCGGCTTCTTCCTCTATCCCGGCCGCAAGAGCGGCATGCGCACGGCGTCCGCCAAGGTGCTGCTCAAGGCTCGGTATCTCTATTATGCGGCCCTGCCGAACGGCTATCTGCCGCACGGCGACCAGACCAACGCCATGGCGCAAGGCGCGCTCGACGGGCTGAAGGCCGCGCGGGCCGACGTGCCGTCTGCGGTCGTGGACGGGTTCAATCCCCATTCCATGCGTGTCGCCGTACGTTCGGTGCTGGACGCCGGCGCGGACACGATCGTCCTGTCCTCGATCCTGCCGATCCATTCGGACTTCGAGGAGCTGCGGGGGTCCTTCGCCAAGGTGCACAAGCACATCGAGGACTGGCGCAAGGACAATGGCGCCAAGCCGGTCAAGATCGTCATCGCCGACGCCATGTCGCAGGACGACGCGTTCTACGACAGCTGGGCGGCGGTGCTCGACCGCAACCTGCCGCCGGCGCCTGCGCCCGACAGCCCGCTGACCGTCATTGTGACCTATCACGGCCTGCCGCTCAGCCTGATCAATTCCGACATCTGGTCGCAGCTGCGCCCGGAGGTCGGCAAGCGGATGCGCGCGCGCTTCACAGCCGTGACCACCGCCAAGGGCTATCGCAACGTGAAGTTCGTGGAGGCTCTGGAAGGCTTCTCCGAAGGCCCGGAGGACCCGGAGAACAAGCTCCTCGGCGTGGGCGAGGCCTTCAAGGCGGAACTCGCCGCAAAGACGCCGCTGGCGATCGCCGTGCCGATCGAGTTCCTGTCGGAAAACACCGACACGCTGTTCGCCCACGCCTTGACCATGTTCGAAGGCCTGCCGGGCTATGCCCCCTACAAGGGCCCGCCGGCGGACGTGAATTGGCTGGAAGGCTATCCCCGGCGCTTCCAGGTCGGCGGCACGACGCTGATCTACACCGGGTCCGGCTCGCCCGCCGACCAGGCGGTCGCCGCCCGCGCGCTGTCCAATGTGCTGACCGCGACCGTGGGGCCGCGCAGCGCCGCAGCCGGGGAGCAGCCCCGTGGCTAGGCCGGCGCTCAACTTCACCGCGATCGCCAAGTGGCATCACTGGCTCGTCGCGCTTTTGATGTTCACGCTGCTCTATGAGGCGGCGATGTTCTGGGGTCGGCCGCCGGCCGACAAGGCGACCGCCTTGCCGGCGCACGCCTCGGTCGCGGTGCTGATCCTGATCCTGACGCTGACGCGCTCGGCCTGGCGCGCCGGTCACCCGCCGCCGCCGCCGCCGGAGACCACGCCCGACTGGATGAAGCGCGGCGCGAAGATCGGCCACGGCCTGCTCTATGGGCTGATCGTGTGGCAGGGCGTGCTGGGGTTCATGCTGGCGGCCGCCTCGCCGGCGGACATCCGCCTGTTCTCCGGGTTCAATCTTTCGGACTTCGGGATCGCGAACCCGGATGTCTACCGCATGCTGGTCCCGCTCCATCAGGCCGGCGCGATCGCGTTCGGGCTGGTGCTGGCGGGCCACGTCGCCGCTGGGCTCTGGCACCATGTTGTGCTGAAGGACGATGTGCTCGCCCGGATGCTGCCGTTCTTCGGCATCGTGCTGAAGGACCGGGCCGCGCGCGCAGCCGCAGAGGTCCGCAGTCCCTCGCTGCGCAAGGGCTTCGACTGGAAGTTCTACAAGAACCCCCGCCGCCTCAATCGGCGTGGAGCCTGAGCGCGGCGGCGATCGCCAGCGGCGCGAGCGCCAGCGCCATCAGGGCCAGCGCGCAGACGAACAGGAAGGGCTGAGTGAACAGGCCCTCGCCCTTCACCGCGAGGTCCGCAGCCGACGCCCCGAAGATCACCGTCGGCGCATAGAGCGGCAGGGCCAGCAGCGCGACCAGCAGTCCGCCGCGACGCACCCCGGCGCCCAGCGCCGCCGCGATCGCGCCGACGAGATACATCGCAAGGCTGCCAACGGTGAGCTGCACCAGCAACGCCGGCAGCGCCCCGGGCGGGATCTGCACCAACAGGCCCGCGATCGGCGTCACCAGCAGCAGCGGAACCGCGCTCGCCGCCCATTGGCCCAGCACCTTGGCGAGCGCAATGAGCGTCAGCGGCGCCGGCGACAAGAGCAACTGGTCCAGCGTGCCGTCCTCCAGATCGGCCTGGAACAGCCGCTCCAGCGAGACAAGCGCGGCCAGCGACAGGGCGAGCCACAGGAAGCCCGGCCCGATCCGGCCGAGCAGTTCCGGGTCCGGCCCCACGGCGAAGGGTGCGACCATGGTGGCCCCGGCGAAGAAGGCGGCTGGCAGGAAACCGCCGCCGGCGCCGGAGAGCCCGAGGCGCATCTCCCGGCCCGCGATGGCGGTGAAGGCGCGCAGCAAGCTCATGGGCTGAGCTCCAGCCGCCGCGCCGGCGCGCCGGGCAGCGCGTCGTGGACGGCTGCGATCACCACCCCGCCAGCGGCGCGGTGGGTATCGATGATCTCGCCAAGCAACGCCCGGCCGGCGGCGTCGAGCGGCGCGGCCGGCTCATCCAGCAGCCAGACCGGCCGCTGCGCGATCAGCAGGCGCGCGAGCGCCAGTCGGCGGCGTTG
>VYKN01000088.1_pt1 | contig 19302 bp, 23 predicted proteins | sample 5114581 | NCBI WGS metagenome assembly VYKN01 (sample SAMN12291810, study PRJNA351875) | freshwater metagenome | isolation source: freshwater lake | place: USA: Michigan, Baker Lake | collected 2011-08-08
CAGCTCCTCCTGGATGCCGGCCTGCGCCGTCGCCTCGGCGAGGCGGGCGTCTGCGGCGCGGATCGCCAGCACCGTCTCCACGGTCTGGGCGGCCAGCAGCGCCCGGCCGGCCTCCAGGCTGAAACGGGCGGCGGCCAGATCGGCGTCTGCGACGCCGGCCCGTGCCGTTCGGCGACCCCAGAAGTCGAGTTCCCAGCTCACCGGCAGGCTGGCCTGCGCCCCGGCGGCTGTACCGGCCTGCACCAGCGCGCCGTCGCCGGACAGTCGCTCGGTGCGGCGGCCGGACGCCTCAAGGCCGAGGTCGCCCTGCGGCCGGTTGACTGTCAGCGCCTCGCGCCGGGCGGCTTCTGCCTCTTCCAGCCGGGCGGCGATGATCCGGGCGTCGGGGCTGGCCGTCAGCGCGCGCGTGACCGTGGCGTCGAGCACCGGGTCGTCGAACAGGCGCCACCAGGCGTCGAGCTCGGCGGCAGCCGGCGCTTCCGACATTGCAGCGACGACGGTCGCCGGGGGCTGGGGCGGTGCGCTGGCGCAAGCCGACAGGAGCGCGAGCGAAACCGCAGCGAGCGCGTAGCGTCCGGCTAAGGGGAAAGGTCTCACCATGCCCGAGGCTGTAGCCGACGCCGGATGCACCGGGCGTGTCAGCCCGATGAACGGGCGCGCAACGCCGGATGAATTTCTGATGAATCGTTTGCTTTCAGCGGGCCGTGCGTATCTTTGGCGTGGGCGGAACCCATGGAGGACGCACATGGCGCAGGCGCCGAAACCCGCGCCCGGACGGGTCGAGCGTCCGTTGTGGCCGCCGAGCCTGCGCGACAAGCTGTGGTTGCTGGCCGCCCAGCTGGTGCTGCTGACCCTTGCGGCGAGCGTGATCCTTGGCCTCACCGCACGCGAAGCCCAGAAAGCCCTGACCCTGTCGCGCCAGACCCAGGCCGTCACCGCGGGCTACAGCCAGCTCTCTGTGGCCCTGTCGGAGATCGAAGTCTGGTCCTTGCAGCCCGAGCTGTTCGGGGCGCCGGCCGCCCAGATGCGCGCCCAGATTGACGCCCGGCTCGCACGGGCCGTCGGTCCATTGGAGACGGCGGTTGCGGCCGCCGGGCCGGAACGGCGGGCCGGCTTGGAGCGGGTGAAAGCGCTTTTGCCGGGCGTCGCGGCGCTTTACGCCAGTACGCCGGACGTGCTGACCCGACTGGCCGTCTTCAACACCACCAACGGCGGCGAGCGGTTTCTGGGCGAGGTGGAGCGCCTGTTCGAACCAACGAAAGTGCTCGACGAGGCCATCGCCGCCGAGATCGCAGCCGGCAACCGGGACAGTGCGGCCGCCGCCGCGTCCGCCGAGGACCTGATCCGGACCCAGACGCGGATCGGCGTTGCGGTGGCGGTGCTGGCGTTTCTGACCGCGCTCGGCTTCGCGATCATCTTGTGGCGCAGGCTCGATCCTGGCCTCGAGCGGATCGAGAAGGGTCTGACCGCGCTCAGCGCCGGCGACTTCGGCCACCGCATGAACATGAAGGGCGACGACGAGCTTGCCCAGATCGGCCGCGCCTTCGACCGGATGAGCGACGAGATCGCCAGCCAGCGCGCTGCGCTGGAAGCGGCCAACAGCGGACTGGAAAAGGCGGTCGCCGAGCGAACGGTTGAACTCAAGGCCGCCAACGCCGCCCTTGCGGAAGAGGACGCCCGCCGCCGCCGCTTCTTCGCCGAAGCTGGCCATGAACTGCGCACGCCGCTCACCGTCATCCGGGGCGAGGCGCAGGTCGCCCTGCGCGAGCTCGACGCCGGGCGCGGCGATCCGGCGGCGGGATTTGATCGCATACTCGCCCAGACCGAACTCATGACGCGGCTGACGGACGATCTTTTCCTGATCGCGCGGGCCGAAGCGGGCGGGCTGAGCCTGCGGCGCGAACCGCTCGATCTCGGTGACGTCGCCCGTCAGGTCGCCGAGGACTTCGGACCCCTTGCCGGCGAGCGCGGCGTCCGCCTCGCGGCCAGCGCCCCGGCGCCTGTGGCTGTCGAGGCGGACCGCGACCGTGTCCGCCAGATCGTCGCCGCCCTCATCGACAACGCGTTGCGCCACGCCGAGGGCGCCACCCGCATCGAGGTCGCCGCCGCCGTCGACCGGAACGAGGGCCTGATCTCTGTCGCAGACGACGGCGCCGGCGTACCGGTCGCGGACCGTTCTTCGCTGTTCGACCGGTTCCGGCGCGGGCCGGCGCGGGGCGAAGGCTCAGGACTGGGCCTCAGCGTCGTGCGGGCGCTCGCCGAAGCCCATGGCGGTTCGGCCGAGCTGGAATCTGGCCCCGCAGGCGGGGTGCGCGCTGTGATCCGCCTGCCGCTGGCCAAGGGCGCTCCGGAGCCGGCGCAGTGACGTCATTGCTGCTAATCGAGGACGACAAGCGGGTAGCAGCCTTCCTGGAGAGGGGCCTCGCGGTCGAGGGCTATGTGGTCGAGTTGGCGGCGGACGGGCGGTCAGGCCTGGCACTCGCCCGGTCCGAACCGTTCGATCTCATCATTCTCGACGGCATGCTGCCGGGCCTGTCGGGTCGCGACGTGCTGGCGCAGATGCGGTCCGGCGGCGTGCGCACGCCGGTGCTGATGCTCACCGCCATGGACGCGACGCTGGACAAGATCGAGGGTCTGCGCGCCGGTGCGGACGACTATCTGACGAAGCCCTTCGACTTCGACGAGCTGCTGGCGCGGCTGGAGGCGCTGCTTCGCCGGACGGGCGCCGGCGCGGCGCCGTCCGGGGTCGTGCAGGCCGGATCGATCACGCTCGACCGCAGCGCCATGTCGGTGACGGTGAACGGCGCGCCGGTGGAGCTGACCGCAACCGAGTTCCAGCTTCTGGACCTGCTGATGGGCGCCCAGGGCAAGGTGCTGAGCCGCGCCCGCATCCTCAACAAGATCTGGGGCGTGGGCGCCGATCCGCTCACCAACATCGTCGACGTCTATATCCGCCGGCTGCGCGCCAAGCTGGCCATGGACGCAGAGACCGGCGCAATCCGCACCGTGCGCGGCTTCGGCTACCGGTTCGACGTCCGCCCCTCCGACGAGGTCTGAGAAGATCGCGTCCCGGGATCGATGAGCTGAAAGCGATCATCGATCCGCATGGCTGGCGTCGACAAGACGGATGCAAGCCGGTTCGCGCGCCCGTTACGCCCGCAGGTTTTCCTCCAGATGCTGCGCCGACGTGGTGCCCGGTATCACGATGATGTTGGGCGATCGGTCGAGCAGCGCGCGCAAGGCCTGCTGCGCGGGCGTCCGGCCTTCGGCCTTGGCGCCCTGAGCCAGCGGCGCGCCAGGCCGCATCGGATGCGCGCCAAGCGGACCATAGGGAATGAAAGCGATGCCTTCGCGCGCGGTCAGATCGATCAACGCATCGTCCTGGCGTTCAAGCACGTTGTAGCGGTTCTGCACCGACGCGATGCGGGCCACGGACTGGGCGCGTCGCAGGTCCTCAACCGTGACGTTCGACAGCCCGATGTGGCGCACCTTTCCGGCAGCCTGGGCCGCAGCGATCGCGCCGACGGAGTCTTCCACCGGCGTCCTGGGGTCCAGCCAGTGGAGCTGGAACAGGTCGATCCGTTCGACGCCCAGATTGACGAGAGCCGCATCGATCTGACCCGTCAGCGTCGCCGGGCTGGCGTCGCGCACAAGCTCGGTCGGCGACCGCTTGTCGATGCCGCCCTTCGTTGCGATCACCACGCCGGGCAGACCCGCCACCGCCTGACCGACCAGGCGCTCGTTCCACTCGGGCCCGTAGGCGCGGGCGGTGTCGAAAAAGGTGACGCCGCCTTCGGCCGCCCGGCGCAGCAGGTCGAGGCCCGCCTGCCAGTCCGGGTAGGGGCCGAAGTTGCCCGGCTGTCCGGTCAGCCGCATGGCGCCGAAGCCGATCCGGTTCACCGGAAGATCGCCGCCCAGATCGAAGCTGTCGCGGCTGAGGGTCGTGGTGTTCATCGCAGTCTCCTGAAGGCCGGCGTGCTCCGGCCCCGGCGCTGAAACTGCGCCGCCCCAGGCTGTTCAGGTAGATCGGGTGAATTGACTTTTGTTGTAAATGGAACTTCATAATCGCCATGATCGACTTGCGTCTGATCGAAACGTTTCGCGAGGCGGCGCGGCTTGGCGGCTTCTCGGCCGCCGCCCGGGCGCTTCGGGTCTCGCCCGCCGCCGTCAGTCAGAACATCCGGGCGCTGGAGGACCGGCTCGGCGTCCGACTGTTCGAACGCACGACGCGCACTGTCCGGTTGACGGCCGAGGGAGTGCGTCTTCTGGACCATGTCACGCCTGCGCTCGATGCACTGGCCGAAGCGCCAGCCGTTGTCGGCGACGCCGGCGGCGCGCTCACCGGCGTCTTGCGGATCACCTCGACCACCGACTTCGGGCGGGCCGAGATCCTGCCTCTGGCGGCGTCCTTTCAGGAGCGCCACCCGGCGCTTGCCGTCGATATGACGCTGACGGACGGCTTCAGCGATCTCGTCGGCGAAGGCTATGATCTCGCCATCCGGGGCGGGGTCCTGCCCGACAGCGCGATGATCGCCAGACTGCTGATCCCGGTGACGCCGCTTTGCTGCGCCGCGCCGGCCTATCTTGCCCGCGCCGGGACGCCGCGGACGCCGGCGGACCTCGATCGGCATCGCGTGGTCGGGATGCGGTCGAACCCCACGCAACGGCTCTTTTCATGGGAGTTCGCCGATGCCGATGGCGCGGTCGTCCGGCACGACATCGCGCCGCACTTGATCGTGAACGATCCGGCGGCCGCGGCGCTGGCCGCCGCGGCCGGGGCAGGCATCGCGCAGGTCGGCAGCAATGTCGTGCTGCCCTTGGTGCGCGACGGGCGTCTGACCATCGTCCTCGGCGATCGGGCCGTTCGCTCGAGGGGCATCTATGCGGTCTGGCCGAGCCGGCGCCTGACGCCGCGCAAGGTCACCGCCTTCGTCGCGCATCTCGTGCACGGCTTCGAGGGTCGGCAGGACCTTGTTTTCTGAAGGACCTGCAAGAGCGGCGGCCCGGCTCAGCCGGCCACTGCACGATCGTCGCTGTCCCGGATGTCTGCAACGCCAAGCAGCGCCCGTTCGCCGCCCGGTGAGAACACCACAACGCGCGAGGTCTGCGTGCGCCGACACCAGCCGCGGGCGAGCCCCATGTGCGCGATCGCAGCGCCGAGGCCGCCTGCCAGGTGGTCCTTGCGCTCGGACCAGTCGAGGCAGGATCGGCAGACCGGCCGACGCTGCGCTTCCAGCCCGGCAAGATCGATGCCCTCGGCGATGAAGCGCGACCGGCCTCTCGGGGTCAGGACCAGGCCGTCCGCCGCCGCCGCGATCAGGCCGCCGGCCAGAAGTCGCGCATAGAGGTCCGTCGCGACCTCCCCGGCCAGATGATCGTAGCAAAGCCGCGCCTTCCTCAGGGCGCCATCGCGCGGCCCGGGCCGCGTTCGCGATACGCCCAGTCGGACGGCGAGCCCCATCAGGCCCTCGATCGCGGCGGCCACCTCCGGTCCCGCGATGCGATAGTAGCGATGCCGGCCCTGGACCACGACCACAAGCAGCTGGCCCTCAACCAGTTGAGCCAGATGGGCCGAGGCCGTGGATGCGGCGACCCCGGCCTCTGCCGCGCATTCCCCGGCGGTCAGGGCGCGCCCCGCCATCAGCGCGGCCAGAATATTGGCGCGCGCCGGGTCGCCCATCAGCGCGCCCACGCGGGCGATGTCAGGTCCGTCCTTCATCGGTGCGATCTAGACCGCGCCGTTCGGGGACGCTTCGATCCGCATCGAAACATCGCCGGCGCCGGATGCGCCAGGCTGGAGATCGTCTGAAAAAGGGAGTTCAGCATGATCACCTGCTTTATCCGCTATGAGCTGCAGCCGTTCAGCCAGGAGGCGTTCGCAACCTACGCCCGCATGTGGGGACAGGCCATTCCCGCGGCCGGCGCGAACCTCATCGGCTACTTCGGGCCGCATGAGGGTTCGCTGACCACAGCCTACGGCGTCTATTCGCTCGAATCCCTGGCCGCATACGAGGCCTACAGGGCGAGACTCAAGGCCAGCGAGGCCGGACGCGCCGCGTTCGAGTTCGCCCGGAAGGAACGCTTCATCCAGCGCGAGGACCGCATCTTCCTCACCCTGCAATCGGCGCCGCACGGGGCGCTGGCGAAGCCATGATCGCGGTCATCTTCGAGGTCTGGCCGGCGGCGGGCCGCAGACAGACCTATCTGGACCTGGCCGCGGCCCTGAAAGAGGAACTCAGCGCCATCGACGGCTTCATCTCCGTCGAGCGGTTCGAGTCGCTCGCCGAGCCGGGAAAGCTGCTTTCCTTGTCGTTCTGGCGCGACGAGGCTGCGGTTGCGGCCTGGCGAAACCGGCCGTCGCACCGCGCGACCCAAAGCCGGGGCCGCTCCGGCGTCTTCACGGACTATCGTCTGCGCATCGCCGCGGTCTTGCGGGACTATGGTCTGCACTAAAGAGACGAGGCGCCGGGCGACAGCATTGCAGTGCACGCATGATGCGAAGGGTCTGCGAAGCTGGCGGTGACGGAGGGATTCGAACCCTCGGTACGGCTTTACACCGTACAACGGTTTAGCAAACCGCCGCCTTCAGCCGCTCGGCCACGTCACCTTGAGGGCGGGTTCGTAAGGTTCCGGCGCACGCTTGTCCAGAGAGCGGCGCGGGCGGTGTAACCGGCGGTCGGTCCGGTGCGTATGAAGGACCATGAACCGTCGCGCCGTCCTTGCCCTGCCAGCCGCCGGCCTTGCGGCCGCCGCCCTGCCCTCCCGCGCGCAGTCCGGCGGCTATGCCGGGCTGCTCTCCCGCTACACGGTGCAGGGCGCAGACAGCCTTGTGCGCGTGCGCTACGCCGCATGGGCGGCCAGCGCCGCCGACCGGGCCGCCCTTGACGCCCACATTGCCCGGGAGGCCGCCCGCGCGCCGTCGCGCATGGGCCGGCCGGACGCCTTCGCCTTCTGGGCCGATCTTTACAATGCGGTGACCCTGCAGGTCGTGCTGGCGGCCTGGCCGGTGCGCTCGATCCGGTCGATCCGGCCCGGACCGCTCGACACCGGACCCTGGAAGGCCAAACGAGTGACGGTGGAGGGCCGGCGCCTCAGCCTCGACGACATCGAGCACGGGATCATGCGCCCGACCTTTCGCGATCCGCGGGTGCACTACGCCGTCAACTGCGCCTCCATCGGCTGCCCGAACCTGAAGCGCACGCCCTGGACCGGCGCCAACCTCGAGGCCGACCTTGACGCCGCGGCCCGCACTTTCATCAACAGTCCGCGCGGGGTCTCTATGCGTCCCGACGGCCGACTGACCGTGTCGTCGATCTATCGCTGGTTCCGGGAGGACTTCGGCGGTAACGATGCGGGCGTCCTGGCGCATCTGGCGCGATACGCGGACGGGGCTCTCAAGGCCCGCATCGCCGCTAGAGCCGGGATCGGGGGGGACGCCTATGACTGGTCGATCAATGCGGCCGGCTGACCTGTTGCGCCGCTACGGGCTGCTCGTGCTGATCGCGGCGCTGCTGGTCGCGGCCTATGCGGTCGGGCTGCACCGCTACCTGTCGTTCGACACGCTGGCCGCCCAGCGCGACGCCCTGCGCGGCTTTGTGGCCGAGCGGCCGATCCTGACCCTGGCGGCGTTCCTGGCGCTCTATGTTGCCGCCGCTGCTGCGGCGATCCCCGGCGTTCTGTGGCTGACCATCCTCGGCGGCTTCCTGTTCGGCGCGCTGGGCGGGGGGCTTGCGGCTGTGTCCGCGGCGACGGCCGGCGCCTTCATCCTGTTCCTCGCCACCCGCTCGGCGGCCGGCGGCAAGCTGCGGTCGAAGGCCGGCGGCTTCATCGACAAGCTGGAGAAGGGCTTCTCCGAGAACGCGTTCAACTACCTCCTCACCCTGCGCCTCCTGCCGGTCGCGCCGTTCTTCATGGTCAATATCGCGGCGGGCCTGCTGGGCGTGAAGGCGCGCGACTTCCTGATCGCGAGCTTCCTCGGCATGATCCCGGGTGCGCTGGTCTACGCCTCGATCGGCGCCGGCCTCGATGCCGCATTTGCGCAAGGCAAGGCGCCGGACCTGTCCATCGTCACCAAGCCGGAGATCATCCTGCCGCTGCTGGGCCTCGCCGCACTGTCGCTGGCGCCAGTGGTCTGGAAGGCGCTGCGCAAGGGCAAGGAAGCGGCGTGATGGAAAAGATCGCCGCCGACATCGCCATCATCGGGGCCGGATCCGGCGGCCTTTCGGTCGCGGCCGGAGCGAGCCAGCTCGGCCTCAAGGTCGTGCTGTTCGAGGCCGGCGAAATGGGCGGCGACTGTCTCAACACCGGCTGCGTGCCGTCCAAGGCGCTGATCGCCGCCGGCAAGCAGGCCCACGCCATGCGCAACGCCAGCCGGTTCGGCATCGCGGACGTCGAGCCGCAGGTCGACTGGCGCGCGGTGAAGGCCCATGTGCGCGGCGTCATCGACACGATCGCGCCGATCGACAGCCAGGACCGGTTCGAAGGCTTCGGCGTGCGGGTCGTGCGCGCCTTCGCCCGCTTCACCGGCCCGCGCACGGTGACCGGCGGCGACGTGGAGGTCACGGCCAAACGCATTGTGCTCGCCAGCGGCGGCCGGCCTTTCATTCCGCCGATCCCGGGCCTCGCCGAGACGCCGCATCTGACCAATGAGACGATCTTCGCGGTCGATCCCTTCCCGCGCCATCTGATCGTGCTGGGGGCCGGGCCGATCGGCATTGAGCTGGGCCAGGCGTTCCGCCGGCTGGGCGCGGCTGTGACCATCCTTGAGGCGGCCGAGCCGCTGGCGCGGTTCGAGCCGGAGGCGCGCGCGGTCGTGCTGGAGGCGCTGGCCCGTGAGGGTGTCGCCGTCCGGGCGCAGACGGCGGCGGCCGCAGTACGCCAGACTGGCGACGGCGTCGCCGTGACCACCAGCGCCGGCGACGTGATCGAGGGCTCGCACCTGCTGGTGGCGGTCGGCCGGCGCGCGAATGTCGAGAACATCGGACTGGAGGCCGCGGGCATCCAGGTGAGCCGCAACGGCGTGGTGACGGACGACCGGCTGCGGACGACCAATCCGGCGGTCTATGCGGTCGGCGACGTGGCGGGCCGCGAGCAGCTCACTCATGCGGCCGGCTGGCACGCAAGCGCGCTGGTCCGCACGCTGCTGTTCCGGGCGCCGACCCGCGCCGATTCTGTCGCTCTGCCGTCGGCGGTCTATTGCGAGCCGGAACTCGCCATGATCGGCCTGACGGAAGCCGAGGCGCGCGCGCAGTACGGCGACAAGGTTCGCTGCGTCCACTGGGCGGCCGACGAGAACGACCGGGCCCAGGCCGAGCGCGACGTCGAGGGCTTTGTGAAGATCGTGACCGGGCCGGGCGGCCGGATCCTGGGCGCGACCGCCGTCGGGGCCCAGGCCGCCGACCTTCTGGCCCCCATCGGCCTTGCCATGGCGCAACGCCTGACCATCCGGGCGCTGACCGGTCCGGTCGCGCCATACCCCACGCGCGGCGAGCTTTTGAAGCGGGCGGCCGGGTCGTTCTACACGCCCACGTTGTTTTCGGACCGCACTCGTGCAGTCGTGCGCTTCCTTTGGAGCTTGCCCTGACCTATCTTCACGCTCAGGTGAACAGTCAGGGACGCATGGCGACCACCGCCGATACCGGGACGACTACACTGCCTGCACGCCGACCGGCCTGGCGGGTGCGCGAGAGCCTGTCGCGTCGGCTGCTGGTCTTCACCATGATCGTGGTGCTGGCGGCTGAAATCCTGATCTTCGTGCCGAATGTGACGGCCTGGCGGGAGGCCTGGCTCGCAGAGCGCGTGGATACAGCGACATCCGTCGTGCTGGCGCTGGACGGCGATCCGGACGCGGGGCCCGAGGCCCTGGCGCGGACGCTCCTCGAGCGCGCGGACGTGACCGCGGTGGCTGTCACCCGAAAGGGCGAGCGCAGGGCTATCGTCGGCGACCCCGCGAACGGATCGGCCCAGCTGGTCGACCTGCGGGACAGGCCATTCGGGCGATCGGTGTCCGAAGCGCTGTCGGGGTTTTTCGCCCCGCCCGTCGGCCAGCTGAAGGTGATCTATGCGCCGAAGCTGGGCGACATCGCGCTGGTCGAAGCGACAATCCCGGTCGCCGCCCTGACCAAGGCGCAGTGGGGCTATGCCGGCCGCATCCTCCTGACCTCGCTGCTGGTGGCCGGCATGGCGGGCGCGCTGGTCTATGCCGCCCTGATCGCCGGCGTGGTGCGGCCGATCCAGCGCCTGACCCAGGCCATCGAGGGATTCCGCGACGCGCCGATGGACGCCTCGCGCAGCGCGCAGCCGTCGGGACGCACCGATGAGATCGGACGGGCCGAGGAAGCGCTGGCGGATATGGAGGCGACGGTGCGCAGCGCCATGGCGCAACGCGAGCGGCTCGCCTCCCTTGGCGCGGCGGTCTCCAAGATCGCCCATGACCTGCGCGGATCGCTCGGCGTCGCCCAACTGGTGTCGGAGCGCATCGAGGGGTCGCAGGACCCGGCGGTCGTGGCTGCCGCGCCCCGGCTGACCCGGGCGCTTGAGCGGGCCGCGACGCTCGCTGAAGCCACCTTGCGCTACGGCCGCGTCCAGGAGAGCCCGCCGGCGCCAGAGATCGTCGAGGTTGCCCAGGCCATCGCGGAAGCCGGCGAGGAGGCGCTGATCGGTCTGGCGGGGCCCCGTCTGACCATCGATGACGCCGGCGCTGCGGCGCATGTGGACCCGGACCACCTGCATCGCATCCTGACCAACCTGATCCGCAACGCAGGCCAGGCGCTTGCCGGCAGCGGGCGCGAGGACGGCGCGATCAGGGTCGCCTCGCGCGGCGACGGCGGCCGGGTGCTGCTTGATGTGATCGACAACGGCCCCGGCCTCAGCGCCAAGGCCACTGCGCGGCTGTTCGAACCCTTCGGCGGGTCTGATCGCATTGGCGGGACGGGCCTGGGCCTCGCGATCGCGCGGGAACTGGCGCGGCTGAACGGCGGCGATCTCGCCCTTGTGACGACGGGTCCGGACGGGACGACGTTCCGGCTGACCTTGCCCGCCTCAGTCTGAGGCCGCGCGCCGCACGCGGATCGCGTGCTTCTTCAACAGGCCCCGCAGCTGGTCGTAGGTCAGGCCGAGGCACTCGGCCGCGCGCCCCTGATGCCCGCCTTCGACGTCCAGCGCGCCCGTGACCAATGCCCGCTCGAAGGCCATGACCTGCGCAACGAAACCCAGGCGATGATCGGGCGGGTTGGGCCGCGGCGGCGGTGCGGTTACTGCGGCGGCCGCAGCCGCCGGGCCCGAGCCCGGCCGCCAGGGCGAGGCGAACGGGTCGAGATCGATGCGTGCGATCGGTTTGCCGCGCTGCTCCTCGCGGGCCGATGCGCGGTGGACCGAGCGCTCCACTGTATTCTTGAGTTCGCGGACGTTGCCGGGCCAGTCGTGCAGCGCCAGGGCGATCTGCGCGTCCGGGCTGAAGCCGGCGAACGGCACGCCGATCTCATGCGCCATCGAGCGGCCGAAGTGGTCGGCCAGCACGCCGATATCCTCGGTCCGCACGCGCAGCGGGGGCAGGGTGATCACGTCGAACGCCAGCCGGTCGAGCAGATCGGCGCGGAACCGGCCCGCGGCGGCTGCGGCGGGCAGGTCGATGTTGGTCGCCGCCACGATGCGCACGTCGGCCTGCAGCGTGCGGTCGCCGCCGACCCGTTCGAACTCGCCGTACTCGATGACGCGCAGCAGCTTTTCCTGCACCCGGTTGCTGGCGGTGGCGATCTCGTCGAGGAACAGCGTTCCGCCGTCCGCGCGCTCGAACCGACCGATGTGGCGCTTGACTGCGCCGGTGAAGGCCCCGGCCTCGTGACCGAACAGCTCGCTTTCCAGCAGTTCGTCCGACAGGGCGGCGCAGTTCAGCTTCAGGTAGGGCTGGCTCCAGCGCCGGGACAAAAAGTGCAGCCGGGCCGCGACCAGTTCCTTGCCGGAGCCGCGCTCGCCGATGACCAGCACGGGCCTGTCCAGCGGCGCGGCCGCCGACACGCGGTCCATGGCGTCCAGCCAGGCCGGGCTTTCGCCGATGACGGGAGGCGGGCTCTGATCCATGTGTGAATTATCCCATGTCTGGTGAAAAATACCAATAGAATTTGGTGAGATATGCGAAATTAGGAATGCAGAAACCAAACGAATCGAGCAAAAACAAACGACTAACGCTCTGGCACGGCTCTTGCTGTCAAGGATGCGAACCGGCGCTTCGCCGGCTGACAAGGGACCGAACGACGATGCAAACGACCGACACCACCGCCCCCGGCGGCTTTCAGGCCCGCCTGAACGGCTTCGCCCGCTGGCTCGACCGGCGCCCCGCCGAGAGCTGGGCGTTCCTGGCGGTCGGTCTGATCGTCGGCGCCCTTTTCCTCTGATCCAAACGACTTACGGAGACCCGCACATGGGCATGTTCACCCGCCTCAGCGACATCATCAACTCGAACATCAACGCCATGCTCGACAAGGCGGAAGACCCCGAGAAGATCGCCCGGCTGATGATCCAGGAGATGGAAGACACGCTGGTCGAGGTCCGGGCCAACGCCGCGCGCGCCATCGCCGACCGGAAGGACGCCGAAAAGCGCATCGCCCGCCTGGACGCCGACACCGCCGACTGGGCCGCCAAGGCCGAACTCGCGGTCGAGAAGGACCGCGAAGACCTCGCCCGCGGCGCTCTCACCCAGCGCCAGCGCGCCGCCGAGATGGCGGACATTGCGCGCAAGGAGCTCGCCCTCGCCGAGGACTCGATCTCCAAGGCCAATGACGACATGGGCAAGCTGCAGGCCAAGCTCGACGAGGCCAAAGCCAAGCACCGCGCCCTGTTGATGCGGGCGCGCGCGGCCGGCGACCGGGTGCGGGTGCGCTCTACCCTCGCCAGCACCAAGGCCGAGGACGCGCTGTCGCGCTACTCCGCCATGGAGCGCCGCGTCGACGAGATGGAAGCGCGCGCCGAAGCCTATGATCTGGGCCAGGGCGGCAAGAGCCTCAGCCAGGAGTTCGCGGAGCTGAAGGCGTCGGAGACGGTGGAAGCCGAACTCGCGGCCCTGAAGGCGAAGATGGGCAAGGCCTGATCACGGATATGCGGCGGGCGGGACGGCCCGCCGCGATAAAGGACCCAAAAGGATGCAAGAATTGGCCCCTCTCATCGCCATCCTCAGCATCTTCGTGATCCTGCCGGCCATCATCTTCCACTACATCACCGTGTGGAAGAAGCAGCGCGGCCTCGGAACGGATCAGGAGCACATGCTGGAGGACCTGTGGCGCATCGCTCGCACGATGGAGCGCCGCATCGAAACCCTGGAACAGATACTCGACCATGAGGCGCCGGGCTGGAGGACCCGCAAATGACCCACGACGAGGACGACCGTCACGGCCGCAGACGTCGCCGCCGGGCCGAGCGCGAGGCGCGCTGGCGGGATGGCTATGAGGACCGCTACACCCGGTCCCCGAACCCGCGGCGCTTCTACAAGAACGTCCACGACAAGGTTCTGGCGGGCGTGCTTTCGGGCCTCGCTGACTATGTCGGCTGGGACAAGACCTGGGTGCGTATCGCCGCGGTGGTGGCCCTGTTCACGCCGCTCGCAGGCATCGTGGTCGTCGGCTACCTCGTGCTGGCGATCGCCGCGCCGCGCCGGCCTTACGGCCTGCCGGTGGAGATGCCGCCCGAGGAGGACGCCTTCTGGCGCGATGTCGACCGCCGCCCGCGCGAGACGTTCGAGGGCCTGAAGTACCGCTTCCAGGATCTCGACATGCGCATGGCCGACATGGAGCGCGTGATGACGGGCGAAGAGTGGCGGCTGCGCCGCGCCTTCGCCGATCTCGAGAAAAAAGCATGACCGCCTGAAGGATCGGTCGGCGCAGGCCGGCCGGTCGCTTGTGTTCAACGTGTCTGAAGGGACGGGAAACCCATGAAGACGCTTTTCATCGCTGGCGCCGCCCTGATCGTTGGCGCCATGTCCGGGCCGATGCCGCAGCAGCCGTTCCGGCTGGCGGCCCCGCCGCCAAGCGGCGTGGAGTGCAGCGCCGCCAGCGTGACGATCCGCATCCGCGCGGTCGAGACCGGGCTGTCGGTGGCGATCGAGCGCCGGCTGGCCGGCGAGGGCTTCACCCTGCGACTGGTCTGATCAGTCCCGCGGCCGGACGGCGTAGTTGAAGCTGATGCTGATGCGCGCCGTTTCCGCCCGGTTCAGCAGCACCTCGTGGCGCAGCCAGCTCTCCCACATCAGAACCGTGCCCGGCGCCGGCGCGACGCTGACGAAGGGCTGCAAGTCCCGCAGTCCGCCCGGCTTGCGGGGCGGCGCCGTCATCATGGCGGGCAGGCGGGGATCTTCAAAGCGGATCGCCGAGGCGCCTTCGGGAACCTCCACATAGACAGTCCCGGACAGCACGCTGTGGGGGTGGATGTGGCCGGAATGCATCCCGCCCGGCTCCAGCACATTGATCCAGAGACTGTCGAGCACGAGCCGCCGGCCGCGCAGATCGAAGGCGAGGTCGCGCGCAAAGGCCTTCGCATGGCCGTCCAGCGTCCGGGTGAGCGCCTTGAACGCCGGATCGCGCCAGCCAAGATCGTCGAGCGAGGCGTAGGACGTGTAGCCGGCATAGCCGTTGCGGGCGGACCAGCGCCGCCCCGCCGCATCATCCTGCGCGATCTGCTTGCAGGCGGCCGCGAGGTCGGCGAGCAGCGCCGGCGGCACGGCGTCGTCGGCCCGATAGAGGCAGGTGGCGAACAGGCGCTCGACGGTCCCGGTCATGGCAGGCGCGCCGAGCCCCAGCTGTTGTAGCCGGCGAAGCGCGGCGTCCGCGGCAGGTACATCGTGTCCACCGCCTCGCAGACGAAACCCGCATCCCCGATCAGCGCGACAGGGTCGCGGCACAGCCGGCATCCGCCTGCGATGCGTCGCCACACCGGTTCGATCCGGCGTTGCGTGCGGGCGACGTCCCGGTCGGGCGCAAGACCGTGCTCCACGAACAGCAGCCGGCCGTCGGGCTTCAGGATCCGCCGCGCCTCGGCGAGCGCGGCCGCCGGGTCCGGGATCGTGCACAGCGCATAGGCGATAACCACCGTGTCGGCGACGGCGTCGGGCAGGCCCGTAGCCTCGGCGCCTGCAACAATCTCTTCGACGGGAATGTCTGTCCGCCGCTCGCGCCGCCCGACGGCGAGCATCTCGCGGGACGGTTCCACGGCAATAATCCGGCTCACCGCGCCGGCGTCATAGAAAGGGAGGTTCGTGCCCGAGCCGAAGCCGAACTCCACCACCAGGCCGCGCGCCTGCGGGATGATCTTGGCGCGCTGGCGGGCGATCGGTTTCGAGCCGCAGGCCAGCCCGATCAGGCGCGGCAGGACGAAGCGGTCCCAGAGGTTCACCGGCCGAAGCCCTGGCGGTCGCGCTCGCGGTCCCAGTGCAGGATGGCCCAGGCATGGCTGTCGTGGCGCATTCTGCGGGCGGCTTCCGCCACCGGCATCCACACCAGCGCGTGATCGGGTTCGGTCGGTCGGCCGTCGGTTGCGGACAGTTCCACTTCGAAGAAGGTGCCGAGGCTGTTGCGCGGCGCATCGCGGTCCAGCCAGAACTGGCCGGCGCGGAACAGCGCCCGCGTCGGCCAGACGGTCAGCCCGGTCTCCTCGTCGAACTCGCGGATCAGGGCGTCGGCGTCGCTCTCGCCCGGCTCAACCCCGCCGCCCGGCAGGTCGTATTCATAGGCGCCGCCGCTGCCGATGCGGGCGACCGCGATCTTGCCGTCGGCGCGCGTGCACACGCCATAGACCGAATGGCGCTCGACATAGATCTTGCCCGGAAGGGTGCGTCCGAACTGCAGCGCGAAATGTGCCATGCCCGTCGGTCCCCGATGCCGGGCTCACTCAGCGGCTTCAGCCGTGTGCGTCAAGACATCCAGAGCGCGCACCACGCCGTGCTCGAGATAAAGCACCTTGTTGCAGGTGCGCCGGATCATGTCGTGGTCGTGGCTGGCGATCACGAGCGCGCGCGACCGGCTGACCATGGACTGGAGCCGCGCCTCGGCCTGTTCGCGAAAATCGATGTCGCCGACCGAAATCCACTCGTCCATCAACAGCACGTCCGCCTCGACCGACGTCGCGACGGCGAAAGCGAGCCGCGTCATCATCCCGAGCGAATAGGTCTTGAGCGGCATGGACAGGAAGTTGCCGAGCCCGGTGAAGGCGGCGATCTCGTCCATGCGGGCGTTGAGTTCGGCTCGCGTCAGCCCCGCCACCAGCCCGCGCAGCATGATGTTCTCATAGCCGGTGGCGCTGGGATCGATGCCGATCGACAGGTCGAGCAGGCTGCCGATCCGTCCGCGCACCCGCACCCGGCCCGCGTCTGGCTGATAGGCCCCGGCCAGCACCCGCAGCAGCGTCGTCTTGCCCGCGCCGTTCGGGCCGACCACGCCGAGCCGGTCCCCTTCCTGCAGCGTGAAGCTCACGTCGCGCAGGGCCGTCACCATGGTGCGACCGCCCTCGACGATGCCGAGGCGGCCGCCGACCGCGATGTCGGCGAAATGCTTCTTCAGCGATCGGCTGTCGACCGAATAGACCGGGAAGCGCAGCGTGAGGCGATCGACTTCAATGACCGACATAGGGTCCGGGCCTTGCAGGATAGCGGAGGGCTGCGGTCATCGCGATCACAGGTAATGCACCACGCGGCGACGCTGGTTGACGAACATCAGAAGCGCGACCGCCCAGCCGACGATCGCCAGCGTCGCCAGCACCGGCAGGGTCTCGCTGTCCAGCGGCCGGCCGAGCAGCGGCGAGCGCACCGCGTCCAGCATGTAATAGGCCGGGTTGTAGTGCAGCACGAAGCGGGCGTGATGGATGCTGTCGGTCATCCAGAAGACCGGCGTCATGAACATCGCGAACTGCAGCCCGGCGGTCACGATCTGCGGCAGATCGTGGAAGCGGGCGGCCAGCAACGCCAGGGCGAGCGAGATCCAGGTGCAGTTCGCCAGCACCAGCAGCAGCCCCAGCAGGGCCAGCGGCGCATTGATCTGCACGAAAAGGCCGGTGACCACCCACACGATGATCAGGATCGGGGCGTGGTGGGCGAACACCATCAGATTGCGCGCCAGCACCCGCCAGACGAATGTGAACATCGGCAGGTTGGTCTGGCGGATCATCGACACAGACTGCGAGAACATGTTGCAGCCGTCCGAAATCATCGTCGAGACCAGCGCCCAGAGCGTGAAGCCGGCGGCGACCCAGGCGAAATAGATCGGCTCGTCGGTCGCGAAGATCTGGGAATAGAGCAGGCCCATCCCGGTGATCAGCGCGCCCATCGACAGCGTGATCCAGAACGGACCGATGATCGAGCCGCGGTACTGCGCGATGATGTCGTGCCACGCCAGGGCGATCCAGACGCTGCTGTTGGCGAAGGAACGCCGCAGGTCGTCAAGCGCCAGACGAAGCTCGCTCGCGAAGCCGCCGCGACCATCAAGCTCCATGACCTGATCAGAACTGCTCGCCATGTACACCCACCGGCGTCGTCGCGCCGTCATGTCCGAAGCCGGCTCACGTGCGGACATAAGCCGACGGATCAGGCGAATTCGCGGCGTCCATACAACGCCGTCGACGGACCCGCCATAACCGATTCCGCGTTCTTACGCCGCTTCGGCCGGGATGTCCCACGGCACGCCCAACGGCGTCCGCACTGCGTCGTAGGCGAACAGGCCCAGGCTGTCCTCGTTTCGATGGGTCGCGGGGTTGTAGGAATCGGGGTCCGCGCCCTCCAGCCGTTCGCCCACCGCGCGCGACGTCGTCTGGATAAAGTCCGCCCGCGAGCGGCGCGTGGCTTCGTACAGCGCAAATGCTTCGTCTGCGGACGGCGTTGCGGCGATGCAGCGGGCCAGCACCATGGCGTCCTCGATCGAGCTTGCCGCGCCCTGGCCCATGAACGGCAGCATGGCGTGCGCAGCATCGCCCACCAGCGTCGCGCGGCCCGAGACCCAGGACGACAGCGGCGCGCGGCCGAACAGCGCCCATTTGAACACCCCGTCCGGCGGGGTCGCTGCGATCACGCCGGACGCCAGACGGTCCCAGTCGCCGAACACCGCGAGCGGGTCGCTCAACGCAGCGCGCGCCGACCAGCCCTCGTCCAGCCAGCCGTCCTGGCGGGCGAAGGCGGCGTAGTTGATCAGGCTGCCTCCGCGCAGCGGATAGCGAAGGAACAGCTGGCCCGGGCCGATGTGGATGCCGGGCGGTGCTGCGGCGACGTCCGGGTCCAGCCGCTCTGCGGGCACGAGGCCGCGCCAGGCCACATGGCCGGTGAAGCGGGCGGGCAGCGTCTCAAACAGCGCGTCGCGCAGCACCGACCGCACGCCGTCCGCGCCGACCACCGCGTCTGCGACCCTCGTGGGGCGATCGGCGAAGGCGAGTTCAACGCCGCGGTCCACATGTCGCGCGCCGGTCAGCCGATGGCCGGTGCGGATGGCGCCGGGGCAGGCCGCCTCCAGCGCCTGGGCGAGCAGCACATGCAGGTCCGCCCGGTGCACATGGAAGTAGCCCGCGCCGTACTGCGCCTTGGGCGACTGGCCGCGCACGGTTTCAGCCAGGATCCGGCCGGTCTTATAGTGGCGCACATGCTGGCGCTCCGGCGTGTAGCCGATCGCCTCAAGACCGTCGCCGAGACCCAGATGCTCGAACACCCGGCTTGCGTTCGGGCTGATGGTCAGGCCCGCGCCCACCTCGCCGAGCACGGGCGCCTGTTCCAGCACGATCGGCTCGATGCCGCTGCGCGCCAGCGCGAGCCCCAGCGTCAGGCCGGCCATGCCGGCGCCGATGATCGTGACGGGTGGGCCCATGGCGGCGGTTCCTTTCCCGGCCGACATTAGGGGCGGGGCCAAAGCAGGCGATGCGGGCCGGACCCTGCAGCCGCCAAGCGGTCATCGCCCGGGCGGGATCAGCGCCTCGCCGCTCCAGGCGGTGGGGGTGCAGGCGGTCGGCTTCAGGGCCGCGCAGGCTGCGCCTGCCCGCGCCCTGTCGCCCACTGGACCGGCGACCAGACGGCCGTTGCGCCAGCGCGGCGTCAGGCCGGACAGGCCCGGCCGATCGGACAGGCTGCGCCAGTGGGTCTCGGCTGCATCCATGGTCTCGAAGGCGCCGAGGTCGACGGCGCCGAGGAGGCTCGGGGCGGCCAGCAGCGCCGCGGGTGCAGACGGCAGAGCTGCCAACTGCGCCATTGGCGCGGCGCCAGCGGCCGGGACTGCGGGCCGCGCTTCCGTTTCCGCCGCGAACACCGTCTCGCGGGTGACGGGCCGTTGGCCCGGCGGCTCGGGCGCG
>VYKN01000090.1_pt1 | contig 19121 bp, 17 predicted proteins | sample 5114581 | NCBI WGS metagenome assembly VYKN01 (sample SAMN12291810, study PRJNA351875) | freshwater metagenome | isolation source: freshwater lake | place: USA: Michigan, Baker Lake | collected 2011-08-08
CTTGCCCCGCCGCGCGGTCCAGCATCTTGCCGCCGGCGGGGCTTGCCGCGCCCGCAACCGCGCAGCCCGCCCAGTCCAGCACCGCAAGCGCCGCGCGCTCGCGCGCAAGGTCAGCCACCGGCCGCATGCAAATCGCAGCGAGGCGCGCCGTGATGGAAGCTTGCGCGGGCGTTTGTCCGGACATACGCAAGGGCTTGTAACAGCGCGGGTCCGCTGCGCAACCGAGAACGCCGACGCCATGATCCCGGATCGGATGACCGTGCTGGACGCCGTTGCCCGCGTTGCGGAGACCGCGCGCGGGCGGACCTATGTGGCCGGCTGCTCGGGCGAGCCGGTCTCCGTGGCGCAGGCCTTCCGCGTGGCGCCGGAGCTAGCCGCCGGCATCACGTTCCACGGGATCTGGATACCCGGCGTCAACCGGACCGACTGGGCCGGCCTGCACCCGGAAGCGCGGGCCGAGACGATCTTCCTGTCCCCGGACCTGCGCGCCTCGTTCGCCGAGCGCCGCACCGCCTTTCGTCCGCTGTCCTATGTGCAGGCGGCGGGTCTGCTGGCCCGCGAACCATCCGACGCCGCCTTTTGCGTGGTCTCCCCGCCGGACGACAAGGATCAGGTGAGCCTTGGCGTTTCGGCGGACTTTTCCGAGGCCGCCCTGCGTCTCGCCGGCACGCGGGTCGCGCTGGTGAACCCGAACATGCCGGCCCCGCCGAACGCGCCGCGCCTCCCCCTGAGCTGGTTCGACATCGTAGTGGAGGACGACACGCCCCTGCTGACGGTCGAGGACGCCGCCCTGGACCCTGCGTTCGCGCTTATCGCGGGCCATATCGCGGAACGGCTTCCGGACCGGGCGACGCTGCAGTTCGGGCTCGGCAAGGTGCAGGCGGCGATCCTGCGGGCGCTGTCGGCCAAGCGCGACCTGCGCATCCACTCCGGCATGGTATCGGATCCGGTGCTGGACCTGCTCGACAGCCCGGTGCTGGCGCGAGACGCCCATGCCATCACCACGGGCGTCGCGATCGGCTCGGCGCAACTCTACGCGCGTCTTGCGCAGGACCCGCGGGTCCGTTTCGCGCCGGTGTCTTTCACCCATGATCTGCGAACGCTCGCCGACCTCCCGCGCTTCTGCGCCATCAACTCGGTGATCGAAGTTGATCTGTTCGGCCAGGCGAACGCCGAGTTCCTCGACGGACGGCAGATTTCCGGCGCCGGCGGCCTTGTCGATTTCCTGCGCGGCGCACGTTACAGCGAAGGCGGGCTGGCGATCACGGCGCTTCTGTCCACGGCGAAGGCTGGCGCTGTGTCGCGGATCGTGCCCCGGCTGTCGCCGGACGCGGTGACGATTGCCCGCGCGGACATGGGGTTGGTGGTGAGCGAACACGGCGTTGCGGACTTGCGGACGGCCGACATCGAGGGGCGCGCCCGCGCCCTCATCGCCATCGCGGACCCGGCCCATCGCGCCGGTCTTGAAACGGCGTGGGACCAGATGCGGAGCCGGATGTGAGCACCGGTCCCCGTTACCTTGCCGTTGCGCGTGATCTGAAGAACGCGATCCAGGCCGGGCGCCATCCGGTCGGTTCCATGCTGCCCACCGAAGTCGAACTGTGCCGGCTCTACGACATCTCGCGGCACACGGCCCGCGATGCGCTGCGCCGCCTGCGCGACGAGGGGTTGATCGCCAGGCGCCGGGGCGCCGGCACGACGGTGATCGCCACCGGCGCGACACCGGTGTTCGCCCAGCCGCTCGGCGGATTGGACGCGCTTTTGCAATACGCCCGCGACACGCGCCTGGAACTGCACGGCGTGGAGCTCGACACGCTGGGCGAGGAGGAGGCGGGCGACCTCGGTCGCCCGGTCGGCGAAGCCTGGCTGGTGATCTCGGGCGTGCGCCGCGCCGCAGCGGGTCCGCCGCTCGCCGCGACACGGGTCTATGTGCGGGCCGATCTCGCCGATCTCGGCCCGGAACTGCTGGAATGGCCCCGCGCCTTCTCCGAACTGATCGAGGCGCGCACCGATGTGCGGGTTGCGCGCGTGGAGCAGCACATCACGGCGGTGCCCACGACGGCCGAGCAGGCGCGCCAGCTGAAGGCCCGCGTCGGTCAACCGGCCTTGCGCACCGTGCGCCGCTACTTCGACGCACACGACCGTCTGGTGCTCGCTTCGGACAGCATCCACCCCGGAGACCGCTTCGTCTACGCGCAAAACTACCGTCGTGATTCAGGCGGGGGTTGATCCGACTCCGGTTTGCGTGCGTATCCGCGCCGTCACGTTTCTGTGAAGAAGGGTCCCGCCGACATGATCGTCGATCTTCACCCGCGGCTCGCCGCGCTGTTCGCGCGCGTTGCCGACACCCATGGCTACGAGGCCGACGCCGTTCTCGAGGATGCCCTGGCTGCGGCGCTGCAGTCCCCCGCGGCGCGCGACGAGAGCCCGGTGCTGGACGAGGCGCTGATCGGACCGCTGTTCGCGCGCTGACGCCTTTATGCCGCGCGCCGCCCCCCTCAGACGGGACGGCGGTCTTCACGGGAACATCGGCTCCAGCGCGAGGCCCAGCGTTTCGTCCCAGCCCATGGCGACGTTCAGGTTTTGCACGGCCTGTCCGCCGGACCCCTTCACCAGATTGTCGATCACCCCGATCAGGATGACCCGGCCGGGGATGCGGTCGGGGAAGGCCGCCAGCACCGCGAGGTTCGAGCCGCGCGCCCAGCGGGTGTCCGGGCTCGCGCCCTGGGGCGCGACCTTCACGAAGGGTTCGTCCGCATAGCGCGCGACCAGCGCCGCGCGCGCATCGGACGCCGTTGCGCCGTCAACCAGTTTCGCGTGGATCGTCACCAGTTCGCCGCGCACCATCGGCACAAGATGCGGGGTGAAGTTCACCAGAACAGGCTTGCCGGCGGCGATCGACAGTTCCTGCTCGATCTCCGGCGCATGCCGGTGCGCGCCGACTGAATAGGCGTGCAGGCCCTCGGCGGCCTCGCAGAACAGATTGGCCTCCTTGAGACCCCTGCCCGCGCCGGACACGCCGGACTTGGCGTCGATGATCAGATCGTCGGTCGCGATGACGCCGGCCTCGACCAGCGGCTTTGTCGCCAGCAGCGCCGCGGTCGGATAGCAGCCGGGGCAAGCGATCACCGGCGGATCGGCGCGCAAGCGCTCGCGGGCGAACTCGGTCAGGCCGTAGACGGCGCTGCGGGTCTTGGCGGGGTCGGTATGGGCGCGGCCATAGACTTGGGCATAAGTGTCGGCGTCGCGGAACCTGTAGTCCGCCGACAGGTCTATGACCCGGACGTGGGCGGGAAGGCCGCCAAGCGTCTCCTCGCTGGCGCCATGCGGCAGGCAGCCGAAGGCGACGTCGACGCCTGACCAGTCCACATCCTCTGCCTTCACCAGCGTGCGCCCGGCAAGGCCGTGCAGATGCGGGAACAGCGCGCCGAGCGACCGGCCGGCCTGGGCGTTCGCCGTGATCGGACCGATCCGCACCTTCGGGTGGCGCGCCAGCAGGCGCAGCGTTTCCGCGCCCGTATAGCCCGAGGCCCCCAGAACGGCTGCAGTGATCTGCGACATGGCGACATTCCCCTGAAAGCAAAACGGGCGGCCCTGACGGGCCGCCCGCTGATACGCGAAGCTGGCGTTCCCGTCAGCGCTTCGAGAACTGGAAGCTCCGGCGCGCTTTCGCACGGCCGTACTTCTTGCGCTCGACCACGCGGCTGTCGCGGGTGAGGAACCCGCCCTGACGCAGGGTCGGGCGCAGGCTCGGCTCATAGTAGGTCAGCGCCATGGAGATGCCGTGACGCACCGCGCCGGCCTGGCCGGAGAGGCCCCCGCCGGTGACCGTGCACATCACGTCGAACTCCGACATGCGGTTGGTGGCGACCAGCGGCTGCTGGATCATCATGCGCAGCACGGGCCGGGCGAAATACAGCTCCTGGTCCTTGCCGTTCACGGTGATCTTGCCGGAGCCCGGCTTCACCCACACGCGGGCGATGGCGTTCTTGCGCTTGCCGGTGGCGTAGGCGCGGCCGAGCGCATCGATCTGGGGTTCGGCGAAGACGATTTCGGCCGCCGGAGCGAGACCGACGCCGGCGGCGAGGCCGGCCAGATCATCAAGGCTGTTGGACACGTCGGACATCAGATGGTCCTCGCATTTTTCCGGTTGCGGGACTTGAAGTCCACGGTTTCAGGTTGCTGGGCGTCGTGGCCATGCTCGGCGCCGGCGTAGACCCGCAGCTTCTTCATCTGGGCGCGGGCGAGCGGGCTGTCCTTGGGAAGCATGCGCTCGACGGCTTTCTCCAGCACGCGCTCCGGGAAGCGACCGCCGAGGATCTTGCCCGCGGTGCGTTCCTTGATGCCGCCGGGGAACCCGGTGTGCCAGTAGTAGGTCTTGTCCCGCAGCTTGTTGCCGGTCAGCACGACCTTGTCGGCGTTGATGACGACGACGTAGTCGCCGACATCGGCGTGGGGCGTAAAGTCAGGGCGATGCTTGCCGCGCAGGCGCATCGCGATGAACGACGCAAGGCGACCGACGATGGCGCCTTCGGCGTCCACCACGATCCACTTGCGGTTCGCTTCGGCGGTCTTGGCCGATTTGGTGTACATGGAACCGTCTCGAACGTGATCGGTCCGGGCGGGGCGCCCGTGACCGGAGGAAGCGCGCGGATACAGATGCACTGCGTTGCTGTCAACTGAAGAAGTTTTTCGACTTAAAATCAGAGGTTTTGGAGGGCGGTATTATGTTACCTCTCCGAGGCGCCGGCAGGAGGCGCGGCGCATGGCTGGGTTGAGCGATCCTGATGGATAGGCGCTGCGGCCCGGGTTAGGAAGCTGGACGCAACGACACCTGCAAGGAGACGCCCATGACCCAAGGCTTTTCGACCCGCGCCGTGCATGCCGGCGCTGCGCCCGACCCGACCCATGGCAGCCGGGCGACGCCGATCCACCAGACCACGTCCTTCGTCTTCAAGGACACCGACCACGCCGCGAGCCTGTTCGCGCTCCAGGCCTTCGGCCAGATCTACACCCGCCTGACCAACCCGACGACGGACGTGCTGGAACAGCGCGTGGCCGTGCTGGAGGGCGGGACGGCCGCGGTGGCGGTGGCGTCGGGCCATGCCGCCCAGCACATGGTGTTCCACTGCCTGATGGAGCCGGGCGCGGAGTTCGCCGCCGCCCGCCAGCTCTATGGCGGCTCGATCAACCAGTTCGCCCACTCCTTCGCCAAGAACGGCTGGACGGTGCGCTGGTTCGACATCGACGACCCCAAGAGCCTGAAGAAGGCGATCACCAAGAAGTGCAAGGCGGTGTTCATCGAGAGCCTCGCCAATCCGGGGGGCCTCGTGACCGACATCGAAGCGGTGGCCAAGGTCGCGCATGCGGCCGGCGTGCCGCTGATCGTCGACAACACCATGGCGTCGCCTTACCTGGTGCGCCCGATCGAGTGGGGCGCGGACATCGTCGTCCACTCGGCGACGAAGTTTCTGGGCGGTCACGGCAATTCCATCGCTGGCGTGGTGGTGGACGCCGGCACCTTCAACTGGGGCGCGACGCCCGGCCGCTATCCGACGCTGACCGAGCCGCTCTCCTTCTACAACGGCCTGAAGATCCATGACGTGTTCGGCGCGATCCCGCTGGGTCCCGATGGCGCGCCGGTGAACATCTCGCTGGCTCTGGCGGTGCGGGCCTTCGCGCTGCGCGATCTCGGACCGGCCCTGTCGCCGTTCAACGCGTTTCTGGTCATCACGGGCATCGAAACCCTGCCCCTGCGCATGCAGCGGCATGTCGACAATGCGATGGCTGTGGCCAAGTGGCTGGAAGGCCACGAGAAGGTCGCCTGGGTGTCCTATGCGGGCCTGAAGAGCCACCCGCACCACAAGCGGGCAAAGAAGTATGCGCCGAAGGGCGCAGGCTCGGTGTTCACCTTCGGGGTGAAGGGCGGCTACGACGCGGCGGTGAAGGTCGCCTCCTCGCTGAAGCTCTTCAGCTTGCTGGCGAACATCGGCGACACCCGGTCGCTGGTGATCCACTCGGCCTCCACGACCCACCGCCAGCTTTCCGACGAACAGCGCATCGCCGCCGGCGCCGCGCCGGATGCGGTGCGCCTGTCGATCGGCATCGAGGACGTGGCCGACATCATCGCCGATCTTGATCAGGCGCTCAGCCTCGTCTGATCGCGCCTTGGCGCCGGGGGGCGCGGAGCCCTAGACAGTCGCACATGTCGACCGCTTCGCTCCGCCCCCTCGGCCCCTGGCTCCTCGGCCTGTCCGGCCTGATCCCGTTCATCGGCTGCCTGGCGCTGGCCTTCCTCGCGCCCCCGCCGTTCAACACCGTCGCCGAGACCGCCTTCATCAGCTACGGTGCCGTGATCCTCTCGTTTCTGGGCGGGGCGCGCTGGGGCGCGGAGCTGGTGCGCGGCGGCGATGCGCCGTCGGTCGGTCGGCTGGCGGCCGCGGTCGTCCCCTCGGTGCTGGGCTGGCTCGCTGTGACACTGCTCTATGCGGGAGCGCCGATCGCGATCGGACTCATCATCGCCGGCGGCGTCGCACAGCTGTTCTGGGACCTCGCGGCCGCGCGGTCAGGCCTGTTGCCGGCCTGGACCGCGCCGCTGCGGATCACGCTGACGACCGTCGCGATGGGCTGCTGCCTGATCCTGCTGGTTCATGTCCTGACGCGTTGAGCGGTCAGGCCGCGCTCGCCACCCGGCTCAGTTCGCACCGCGCCCAGATCTCCGACAGCGCATCGACCAGCTGGTCGATGTCTGCGTCCGTATGCAGCGGCGACGGCGTGATGCGCAGCCGCTCGGTCCCCTTCGGCACGGTCGGGTAGTTGATCGGCTGGACATAGATGCCGCGGTTTTCAAGCAGCCAGTCCGAGATCATCTTGCAGTGCTTGGGATCGCCGACCATCACAGGGATGATGTGGCTGGGGTTGTCGAGCATCGGAATGCCCATGGCCCGCAGCTTGTGGCGCACCCGGGCGACGCGGTCCTGATGACGCGCGCGCTCGGCCGAACTGTCCTTCAGGTGCCGCACGCTGGCCGCAGCGCCGGCCGCGATCGCCGGCGGCAGGGCCGTCGTGAAGATGAAGCCGGAGGCGAAGGACCGCACGAAGTCGCACAGCGCGGCGGATGCGGCGATATAGCCGCCCATCACGCCATAGGCCTTGCCCAGCGTGCCCTCGATCACCGTGATCCGGTCCATCAGGCCTTCGCGTTCGGCGACGCCGCCGCCGCGCGGACCATAAAGGCCGACCGCATGGACCTCGTCGATGTAGCTCATGGCGCCGTGCGCCTCGCACACATCGAGGATTTCCTTGATCGGCGCGATGTCGCCGTCCATCGAATAGACGCTCTCGAACGCCACGAGCTTGGCCCGGCCCGGCTCGACACGCGCCAGCAGGCGGTCGAGGTCATCGGGATCATTGTGGCGGAACACATGCCTTTCGGCGCGCGAATGGCGGATGCCTTCGATCATCGAGGCGTGATTGCCGGCGTCGGACAGCACCACGCAGTTCGGCAGCTTTGCCGCCAGCGTGCCGAGCGCCGCCCAGTTCGAGACATAGCCCGAGGTGAACAGCAGCGCGGCTTCCTTGTTGTGCAGGTCTGCAAGCTCGCGCTCGAGCAGCACATGGTTGTGGTTCGTGCCGGAGATGTTGCGGGTGCCGCCGGCGCCCGCGCCGCAGGCGTCCAACGCAGCGTGCATGGCCGCAAGAACCTTGGGGTTCTGACCCATGCCGAGATAGTCGTTCGAGCACCAGACCGTGACCTCATGGGTCGTGTCGCCAGTGTGGCGGGCGGCCTTCGGGAACGAACCGGCCTTGCGCTCAAGGTCGGCGAACACGCGATAGCGGCCCTCGGTCTTCAGCCCGTCAAGCTCGCTCTGGAAAAACGCTTCGAAATCCACCGTCGCCTCCCGCGATCGTTCTTACTGCCCGCCGGGCGCGCCCGGCAATGCCGGACGCTTCACCATGCAGGCGCCAATCGCACCTGTTCCGGGGTCTGATTTGGTTGAACGGGCAAAAAGTAAAGCCCCGCCAGTGTCGCACCGATCTGCGCGGTCAGCCCGACCCGCGCGAAAAACCCACCGAGGCCGCCTTTCGCTTTCGCGTCCTCGGCCCGTGCGGCGAGATCGCGCAGCCTGGCGAGGCCGGCCCTGAACTTCGGATGGTCGATGTCCAGCGTCACCGGGAACACCTGGCGGGTGATCTCGTTGCAGATGCGGAACACGTCCTCGTCGTAGCGCGTCGGGTCGAGACCCAGCGCCTTGTGGAACGCCGGCCGGGCATGGTCGCGCACCGTCATGGTCGCATAGACCGACAGGAGGAAGAACCGGATCCACCAGACGTTGCCGCCGCGCAGCAGCTCCGGGTTGGCCCGCATCAGCAATGCGAACGCCTCGCCGTGGCGGAACTCGTCGTTGCACCACTCCTTGAACCACTTGAAGATCGGGTGGAACCGCAGCTCCGGATGAGCCTCCAACTGGCGGAAGATCCGGATGTAACGGGCATAGCCGATCTTCTCGGACAGATAAACCGCATAGAAAATGAACTTCGGCTTGAAGAAGGTGTATTTCTTGGTCTTCGTCAGGAAGCTCAGATCGACGCCGATGCCGAAGTCCTTCAGCACGTCGTTGATGAAGCCGGCGTGGCGGCTCTCATCCCGGGTCATGTATTTGAACAGCGCCTTGATGTCGGGGTTCTTCACCCGTTTGACGATCTCGGCATAGAGCACGCAACCGGAAAACTCGGCCGTCAGGGACGACACGAGAAAGTCCACGAACTCGCGCCGCAGCTCGGGTTCCAGCGTGTTCAGGATGTTGTCGAACTCGTCGGTCCGCCGGAAGTGATAGCGGTTCGGATCTGACGCCATCTCGGCGATCAGCGCATCCCACTCGGCCCGCACAGGCTCCACATTGAGCCGGTCCATCGCCTCGAAGTCGGTGGTGTAGAACCGCGGCGACAACATGGTGTCGCGCCGTGCCATCTCGGTTGTTTCGGCTGTGCTGGTCGGGATTTCGTCGAAGGTGGCGGCGGTCATGGCAGTCTCCCCGCGCTGAAACTCACTTCAAAAAGTTCAAGCAACTCGAACCTCTGGGCGATGCGCACCCAGACCTTCCTCAACAGGCCGGCCCGCGTCAGCGTGGCGCGACGGCGCAGCGTCAGCGTGTCGCCGAAGGAGGGGCGCACCGGCGCGCCATGGATCAGCACGCGGTCCCCGGCGCCGGGCTCCAGACCGTCGTCGAGCGTCACGTGGGCGTAGAGCGCCTCCTGGCTGTGGCCGATCTCGATGGTGCAGCCGGTCTCGATGGTCGATCCGGCGACGGCGGCTGCGACGCCCCGCCAGGGCAAGGCAAGCGTGGTCATGGGCGCACGATCTCCAGGGCTTGGCTGGTGTAGAAGCCGGACTGGACGCGCTGCGTCCGCCCGATGCGCCAGCCGGACAGTTCCGGCGCAGCGGCGATGGCGCGGGCAAGGCCCTCCAGCGTCACCGGCACGATGGCCGGCGCGCGGTCCGCCCGGGGGAAGGCGCGCCCGGCGACCCACATGACGGTGAGCAGCGGCGTACGCGGGGCGAAGGTGAAGGCGACCGACCGCGTTGTCGGGGCTGCGAGACGGGCCAGCGCCCGCACGACATCCGCCGGTTCGTAGTGGATCAGGCTGTCCATCGCGACCACATGGTCGAACGGGCCAGATTGCGCGGTCATGTCGCCGGCCCGCCAGTCGATGCGCGGGGCCAGATGGGCCGGCGTGCGCTCGCGCGCAACCGAAACCAGTCCTTCGGAGACATCCACCGCCGTCACCTGCGCGCCGCGCTGGGCTGCCTCGACCGACAGGGCCCCTGTGCCGCAACCGGCGTCCAGCAGGGACGCGCCGACGAGGTCCTCCGGCAACCAGGACAAAAGCGTCGCCCGCATGCGGTCCCGGCCGGCCCGCACCGTTGCGCGGATCTTCGAGACCGGCGCGTCCGAGGTCAGCTGCGCCCAGGCGTCCCGCGCCGTGCGGTCGAAATAGTGCTCGAGATCAAGCCGCCGTGCGGCGAAGCTCGCAGTCGGCATCAGTCAAACCCCAGGAAGTCGAAGATGTCGCGATCCTTCATGGGGATCGCATCGAAGGTGCGGTTGTCGGCGAGGAGGCGGGCGGCGAGGCGCAGATACTCCTGCTGCACCGCCACGACCTCGGGCGTATCGCCCATCTCGAACAGGGTGGACTTCTTCAGCCGCGACTTGCGGATCGCATCCACGATCGGGAAGTGCGCCAGACGCTCAAGGCCCACGGCAGCGTTGAACCGGTCGATCTCGTCGGTGCCTTCCGAGCGATTGGCGATCACGCCGCCGACCCGCACGTCGTAGTTCTTCGCCTTGGCCTTGATGGCCGCGACGATGCGGTTCATCGCGAAGATCGAGTCAAAATCGTTGGCCGTGACGATCAGCGCGCGCTCGGCGTGCTGCAGCGGCGCTGCGAAACCGCCGCACACCACATCGCCCAGCACGTCGAAGATCACGATGTCGGTGTCTTCCAGAAGGTGATGTTCCTTCAGGAGTTTCACCGTCTGGCCCACCACATAGCCGCCGCAGCCCGTGCCGGCCGGCGGCCCGCCCGCCTCAACGCACATCACCCCGTTGTAGCCCTCATAGACATAGTCCTCGGGGCGCAGTTCCTCGGTGTGGAAATTCACCGACTCCAGCACGTCGATGACCGTCGGTACGAGCTTCTTGGTCAGGGTGAAGGTGGAGTCGTGCTTGGGATCGCAGCCGATCTGCAGTACCCGCTTGCCGAGCTTGGAAAAGGCCGCCGACAGGTTCGAGGAAGTGGTGGACTTGCCGATCCCGCCCTTGCCGTAGACGGCGAACACCTGCGCGGTGTCGATCTTGAGGGAGGGATCCATCTTCACCTGGACGCTGCCCTCCCCGTCGGGACGGCGCGGCAGGCCACGCGGAAGGTCGAGTACGGTCATGGCTGTTCTCACGCCGCCGAAGCGACGCCCTCCAATCGATCTTCAAGGTCGTCGGCGGCCTGACGCAGCGCGTCGAGCGTGGCGGCGTCGGGCTCCCAGTAACGGCGGTGGCTGGCCTCCAGCAGGCGGTTGGCCATGCGGGCCGAGGCCTTCGGGTTCAGACGGGCGAGGCGCTCACGCATCTCGGCGTCCAGCACATAGGTCTCGGAGATGCGCTGATAGACCCAGGCCGGCACTTCGCCGGTGGTCGCCGACCAGCCCATGGTGTTGGTGACCTGCGCCTCGATCTGGCGCACGCCTTCATAGCCGTGCTTGAGCTGGCCTTCGTACCAGCGCGGGTTCAGCGTACGGGTCCGGGTCTCCAGCGCCACCTGTTCGGCCAGCGTGCGCACCTTGCCGGACCCTTGGGTCTGGTCGCCGATATAGACAGGGGCATCGACGCCGCGCGCCCGTTTCACGGCCCGGGCGACCCCGCCCAGCATATCGACGTAGTGGTCGATGGTGGTGACGCCGAGCTCCATGGAATCAAGGTTCTGGTAGCTCAGGTCGACGGTCTTCAGCATCACGCCCATCATCGCGCCGGCGCGCAGGCACGCCCCGTGCCGGTCATAGGCGAAGCCCTTGCGGGTCTCATAGAGGTCGGCGAGCTCGTCCTCGGAGTTCCACAGCCCGCTTTCGATGAGCTGATTGACGTTGGCGCCATAGGCCCCGTCGGCGTTGGAGAAGACCCGCAGCGCCGCCGTCTCAAGATCGCAGCCCAGCGCCGCCATATGCGCCAGCGTATTGGCCTTAATGTAGTTCAGGTGCTCCGGCTCGCCGGCGGTGGCTGCGAGCCAGGCCGCTTCAGCCAGCAGCTTCATGTGCAGCGGCAGCAGGTCGCGGAAGATGCCGGACGGCGTCGCCAGCACGTCGATGCGCGGCCGGCCGAGCTCTTCCAGCGGCACAAGGCTCGCCCCCGCCAGCCGGCCGTAGCTGTCAAAGCGCGGGGCCGCGCCCATCAGGTGCAGCGCCTGACCGATCGGCCCGCCTTCGGTCTTCAGATTGTCGGTGCCCCACAGCACCATGGCGACGGTGCGCGGCCAGGGCGCGCCCTCGGCCATGTGGCGCTCAAGGATGCGGGCGGCCTGGGCAGAACCGCTCTTCAGGGCATAGGCCGAGGGGATGCGGAACGGATCGAAGCCGGTGATGTTGCGACCTGTCGGCAGGATCTCGGGCGAGCGGATCAGGTCGCCGCCGGCGACCGGCCGGATGTATCCGCCGTCAAGCGCGTGCAGCATGGCGCCGAGTTCTGTGTCGCGCGACAGATCAGCGTTGGCCCGGGCGAGTTCAACGAACAGGTTGGCGCGCTCCGCCCCGGACGGCAGGCCGCTGATGCGGGCTGCGACTTCGGCGCTCGCACCGTCAGCCAGGGCCTCAAGGCTCGCGCGGGCCGGGGCAAGGCCCCTGCCCTCGGTGATCGCCAGCAGCACCTCAAGGCGCTGGTCGCGCGAGGCCGGCTCGCCGATGACATGCAGGCCTTCGGAGATCAGTGCGGTCTCGATCTCGCGCAGTTTCGAGCCCAGCGCATCGATGTCCGCTTCATTGGCCGGGGTCCAGGCGGGCGCGGCCGGCGCCAGATCGATCGCGGCGGCCTGGTCCTGGATCAGCGAGGCCAGCAGCTCGCGCTCGGACCGGGCCGAAGGCGGGGTCGCCCGCCAGCGATCAACCGACGCCTTCAGTTCGATCATGCCGCGGTACAGGCCCGAATGGGCGACCGGCGGGGTCAGATAACTGATAAGGGTGGCGCCGGACCGGCGCCGCGCAATCGCGCCTTCGGACGGATTGTTGGCCGCATAGAAGTAAAAGTTCGGCAGGTCCGCGATGAGGCGCTCGGGCCAGCACTGCGCCGAGAGACCCACCTGCTTGCCGGGCATGAACTCCAGCGCCCCGTGGGTGCCGAAGTGGAGAACGGCGTGGGCGGCGAAGTCCTCGCGGATCCAGCGGTAGAAGGCCGAGAAGGCATGCGTCGGGTTGGCGTCCTTCTCGAACAGAAGACGCATCGGGTCGCCCTCGGTGCCGAAGCCGGGCTGCACGCCGACAAAGATGTTTCCGAAGCGCTCGCCCTGGATGAAGATCGACTGGCCGTCCGCAAGCTGCTTGCCGGGCGCCGGCCCCCATTGGCCCTCGATGGCCCGCAAATGGCGCTCGCGCCGCACATGGTCGTCGGCGCTGATGCGGGCGTAGACGTTTGCGTCCGAGCCGAACCGGGCTGCGTTGCCGATCAGCAGGCTGTCGCGCAGCGCATCGACGCTGACCGGAACGTCGACCGCATAGCCGCGGGACTTGAGCGCTTTCAGCGTATTGAACAGGCTTTCAAAGACGCCGAGATAGGCAGCCGTGCCGGTCGCGCCCGCATTGGGCGGGAAGTTGAACAGCACGATCGCGAGCCGGCGCTCGGCCCTCTCGGCCCGGCGCAACGCCACAAGCCGCGCCACCCGGTCGGCCAGCATGTTCGCCCGCTCTTCGCAGGCGCGCATCTGGGTGACCTCGCCGTTCGGCGGGAACGTGCAATGCCGGTCGCAACCGCAGCAGGGCTTGCCCGCACCGTCCGATCGCCCGCCATAGACGATGGGCGCGACTGAGCCGTCGAGTTCCGGGATCGCCACCATGATGGTGCTTTCGACCGGCGACAGCCCGAGGCTGTTCTCCGCCCAGCGCTCAAGCGACTGGAACTCCACCGGATGGGCCGCGATGTAGGGCGCATCCAGTTCCGCGAGCGCATCCTCGGCGGCCTTGCTGTCGTTGTAGGCTGGCCCGCCCACGAGGCTGAAGCCGGTGAGCGAGACGACAGCATCAACGATCGTGCGCCCATCCTGGCGGAAATAGGCTTCCAGTGCGGGGCGCTGGTCGAGCCCGGACGAGAAGGCCGGCACGACGTCGAGGCCGCGAGCCTCCAGCGCGTCGATAACGCCGTCATAGTGCGCGCTGTCGCCTGCGAGCACATAGGAGCGCATGACCAGCAGCCCCACCCTGCCCTTCGCGCCCGGCTGGCGCGGCAGATCGGCGGCGTCGGTGACGATCCGGCGCGCAGCGCGCGGATGATAGAGGCCGACGTCTGGGTAGACCTCGGGGTCCGGCTGCTTTGCCCCTCCGCGCAGATGCGCCCGCGGCCCGGCGGCGTAGCGCGACACCAGATGGCGCACCATGCCGTCGAAGTTGGCCTCGGACGCCGCCAGCCAGCATTGCAGCGTCAGGAAATAGGAGCGGACGTCCTGCGCCTTGCCGGGGATGAACTTCAGGAGCTTCGGCAACCGGCGCAGCATCGCCATCTGGGCCGCGCCCGCGCTTTCGGGCCGCGACTTGCCGCGCAGCTTCTTCAGCATCGCCATCAGCGGGCTGGTCGGCGCATCCATCCGCAGGTCGCCCATCCTGGTCAGACGGGTGACCTCGGGAGCCGACATGGCGACCACCATGGCGTCGCAGGCTTCGCGCCGGGCCGTGAGCTGCGGCATCACAGCCTGGATGTGGTCTTCCAGGAACAGCATCGTGACGATGAGGATGTCGGCCGACGCGATGTCGGCGTGGCAGCGCGCCAGCGCCTCCTTAGAGGAGCTGAACTCCGCCGCTGCATGCAAGGTGAGTTCAAGGCCGGGATAGTCGCGCCGCAGGCTGGCGCGCGCCCGGGTCATCACGCCGGCTGTGTGCGTGTCCAGCGTGATCAGCGTCACGCGGATCGGGGTCGCATCAGCGGGCATGATGGGCCTTGGCCTCATAGAGCGTGTCGATGCCGATCAGCGCCACGCCGCGGGCGGCGGCATAGGCCTCGGTGTTGCGACGGGCCTTGCCGCGCACGAAAAACGGGATCTTGCCGAGTTCCTTTTCTGCATCCGGCGCCCAGCGCGGCGCGCCGACGGGCTCGGTCTGCGGCGCCGCAACCGGGGCGATGATCGGTTCCGGCGTTGGCTTCGCCGGCGCAGCGTGTCCTGCGATGTGGCTGGGGCCGGCCGCATCATTGAATTCGAAGTCCTCGCGGAACATCGCCAGCAGGTGCTCTTCCAGTCCCATGACGAGCGGGTGCACCAGCGTGTCGAACAGGACGTTCGCGCCCTCGAACCCCATCACCGGCGAGAAGCGCGCCGGGAAATCCTGCACATGCACCGGCGCCGAGATCACCGCGCAGGCGACGCCGAGCCGCTTGGCGATATGGCGCTCCATCTGGGTGCCGAGCACGAGCTCCGGCGCCGCCGCTTCAATGGCTGCTTCCACTTCCAGATAATCGTCGGTGATCAGCGGCTCCAGGCCGAGATTCGCGGCGACGGTCCGCACCTCGCGCGCGAACTCGCGATTGTAGCAGCCGAGGCCGACGACTTCGAAGCCCAGTTCCTCGCGCGCCACCCGCGCCATGGCGACCGCATGGGTGGCGTCGCCGAAGATGAAGACCCGCTTGCCGGTGAGGTAGGTGCTGTCGACCGAGCGCGACCACCAGGGCAGGCGCCCGCCGTCGTCGGCGCGGGCCGGATCAAGCCCGGTGATCCGTCCGACCTCGGCCAGGAAATCCCGCGTGGCGCCGACGCCGATCGGCGTGATCTTCGTGAAGGGCTGGCCATGGACCTTCTCCAGCCAACGCACGGCTTCGCCTGCGACCTCCGGATAGAGCGAGACGTTGAAGTCCGACTGCGGGATGCGGGCGACGTCCGCCGGGGTCGCGCCGAGCGGCGCAACCACATTCACATCCACGCCCATGGCGTTGAGCAGACGCCGGATTTCGATCACGTCGTCGCGGTGGCGGAAGCCGAGCGCACACGGACCCAGGATGTTGCAGCTCGGCCGCGCGTTCGCGCGCTCGACCGGCTCGGGACACAGGGCGCGCACGATCCGGTAGAAGGTCTCCGCCGCGCCCCAGTTCTCCTTCTTGGAGTAGCTCGGCAGCTCCAGATTGACGGTCGGGACCGGCAGAGCCAGCGCCTTGGCGAGGCCGCCCGGATCGTCCTGGATGAGTTCGGCGGTGCAGGAGGCGCCGACCAGCAACAGGTCCGGCTGGAAGCGCTCATAGGCTTCGCGGGCCGCCGTCTTGAAGAGCTCTGCGGTGTCCCCGCCCAGATCGCGCGCCTGGAAGGTGGTGTAGGTCACCGGCGGGCGATGGTCGCGCCGCTCGATCATTGTGAACAGCAGGTCGGCGTAGGTGTCCCCTTGCGGCGCATGCAGCACGAAGTGCACGCCCTTCATGCCGGTCGCGATCCGCATCGCCCCCACATGGGGCGGGCCTTCATAGGTCCAGACCGTCAGCTTCATGGGCTTACACCCTCAGAAGGTCGCGCCGCCGCAGCGGCCTGGCGAACAGGTCGGCGAGGTCGCCGGCCTGCTCGAAACCGTGGATCGGCGAGAAGACGAGTTCGATCGCCCACTTGGTCGTGAGCCCTTCGGCCTCCAGCGGATTGGCGAGGCCGAGGCCGCACACCGTGATGTCCGGTCGCTCTGCGCGGCAGCGGTCGAGTTGCGCATCGACCGAGGAGCCTTCCACCAGCCGAACGCCCTCCGGCAGGGCCGCAAGCTCAGCTTCCAGATGCGCGCGATGCAGATAGGGCGTGCCGACCTCCACAGGCGTCATGGCGCATTCGCGGGCGAGGAAGCGCGCCAGCGGCGGCTCCATCTGGCTGTCCGGGAAGAAAAAGATCCGCTTGCCCGCCAGCGTCTCGCGTCGGGCGGCGACCGCGCGGGTCGCGCGTTCCCGGGCCGGCGCCAGCACGGCGCGCACGGTCATGGGGTCCTTGCCGAAGACCTTGGCTGCCGCCTCGAACCAGGCAGCTGTGCCTTCCGCGCCGAAGGGGAACAACGCGGTGATGCGCCGGGCGCCGCGCTCGGTCAGGGCGCGCATCGTGTCGCCCAGGAACGGCTGGGCCAGCAGGACCCTTGTGTTCGGGCCTACCGGCGGCAGATCGCCGGCGGTGCGCGGCGGGAAGAACCGCACCGGTCCGATGCCGAGAGTCTTGAACATCCGCGCGAACTGGTCTTCCACCACGTCCGGCAGCGTGCCGACGACGAGCAGCGACGGCGCCGCGCCCGCAGGCTCGTCGGGAAGCTCGGGGGCCAGCGCGGCGAGGCAAGCGTCCTCGCCTTGCGTGAAGGTCGTCTCTATGCCGGAGCCGGAATAGTTCAGCACCCGCACGTGCGGCAGGTGCCGGGCGCTGAGGCGTTGGGCGGCTTTGGCGAGATCGAGCTTGATCACCTCGGACGGGCAGGACCCAACCAGGAACAACAGCTTGATGTCGGGGCGCCGCGCCAGCAGCCGCTCGACCACGGCGTCCAGTTCCTCATTGGCGTCGGCAAGGCCCGCCAGATCTTTCTCTTCCAGAATGGCGGTGCCGAACCGCGGCTCGGCGAACACCATCACGCCGGCGGCCGACTGCATCAGGTGCGCGCACGTGCGCGAGCCGACGATGAGGAAGAACGCGTCCTGGATCTTGCGGTGCAGCCAGACGATGCCGGTCAGTCCGCAGAACACCTCGCGCTGGCCGCGCTCCTGCAGCACCGGGGCGGCGGCGCATCCTGCTCCGCCCATCTCGGCGACGGCGCTCATGCGGGCGCTCGCGAGCGGCCGGCGCCTTCGAGCCGCGCCATGCGCAGCTTCCACAGGAACTGACCGGCGTTGATCACATAGGTGGCGTAGGCAGCGAGCGCGAGGACCATGAGGTCCTGCGCGGCGCCCCAATGGAACCACAGCGCGACGAGATAGAGCGTGTGCAGCCCGAGCACGAGCATGCTGAACACGTCTTCCCAGAAGAACGGCCGGGCGAACAGCCACTTGCCGAAGACGACCTTCTCCCAGATCGAACCGGTGACCATGATGGCGTAGAGCACCAGGGTCTTCACCACGACCGACAGGGTTGCGACGTCATAGCCCTCGCCGGTGGCAAGAAACCGGATCACCAGACCTGCAGAGACGAGGAACACCAGGAACTGCAACGGCGCCAGTACCGCCTGGACCGTCGTCCAGACGCTTGAATCGCGTCGTGCGCGTTCTTCCGGCGTGTACATCGGTTCTGCGATGCGACGATCCCGGTGCAACGTCAGGTGGCTTGAGCCGGTCGTCGCCGCCCAGGGACAGGGTGCGACCGCATCGATCACCGATTGGGCGATCCCGCCGCCCTTGCGTTCCCGTGAGCTTGCCTGAGACGCCATGGCGCTCTCCCGACGATCTGTCGCGACCTTGGGAGGAAGGTGTGGTGGACGTGCGCGAGTGTCAACTTGTGATGACGTATGATCGGCTGGACAGTCCAAAGGGTCGCAGGCCGTGATCTCGCCTCACAACGTGGCCCGACCTGATCCCATCGAGGTCAAAATCAGCCGGAACCAGCTGAAACTGGCGGAGTTCCTGCCGCCCGCAGCGCCCAGGCGCCCGCTATGCGGGTGTCCGGCCTCCGACGATCCTGCTGACGGCCCGCGCGTCGGCGTTCGGCAGGTGGACGATCTCGGCGCCCATGGCGGCGGCGAGGTCCCGGTTCTCCGGCGACGGCCAGCGCCCGGTGTCGATGAACAGGGCCGGAAGGCCGGCAGCGCGGATGAGACGGGCCGCATCGGCGGCGTCCGAGCGGGCCCGGGCCCGGTCCGGGGCGCCGTCGCGCGCGATATTGGCCCGGCCGTCCGTCAGGAGCACGATCAACACCGCCCTGCCCCGCCGGCGCTGGTTCAACGCTTCGATCGCAGCGGTCTCCAGTCCGGCGGCAAGCGGCGTCGCCCCGCCGCCGGGAAGCCCCGCCAGTCGCGCCTTAGCCCGGGCGAGCGATCGGGTCGGGCTCAGCAGGACCTCCGCGCCCTCGCGGCGGAACGCGACCAGCCCAACATGGGTGCGCGTGGCGTAGGCGTCCGCAAGGGCGAGTTCCACCGCGCCCTTGGCCTCGGCAAGCCGGGCGGCGGCGGCCGAGCCGGAGGCGTCCACGGCGAAGATCAGACAGGTCTCGGTGCGGGTCTCGAAGCGGCGGATGCGCAGATCATCCCGCGCGATCCGGATCATGCCGTCTCCGCCCCCGCGCACCTTTTGCCAGGGGGCTGCGGCCCGCAACGTGTCGATCAGCGCGAGACGGGCGCCGCCGCCCGGCATGCCCGGTCGCACGCCGATCGGTCGGCCGCGCAGGCCCGGGGCCCGTGTTCCGGACCCGCCGCCGCTTCCCTTGGCGCGGCGCAAGGCAGGCCCGGCGCCCAG
>VYKN01000091.1_pt1 | contig 19118 bp, 15 predicted proteins | sample 5114581 | NCBI WGS metagenome assembly VYKN01 (sample SAMN12291810, study PRJNA351875) | freshwater metagenome | isolation source: freshwater lake | place: USA: Michigan, Baker Lake | collected 2011-08-08
CGACCGCCGATGGGAACGTCGCGGCCATGGCCAAGATCTCGTCGGACCTGTCCGGCAAGACCACCCATGGCTGGTACCAGGGCGTGCTGATGGGCGTCGCGCCCGGCGGCCCGGTGCGCGATCTCGTCGGCATCATCGGCATGTCGAGCCAGCGGCTGGAGCCCCTGACCGACGGCCCGGGCTGGCAGCTCCTGCAGAAGGAATGCGGCTTCTTCACCGATCTGGAGACGGGCGCCGTCATCGACCGCTGGACCAACCCCTTCACCAATGAGGAGGTGGAGCCGTTCCACATCGCCAATGCGTCCGTCAGCCGCCGCATCCAGCCGGTGGTGCGCGAGACCCGCTTCTACGACACGGTGGCGGGGGCTGAAGCGCGCGAGAAGCCCTATATCCTGTCCTGGGGACAGGCCGGCGACCGGCTGTTCGTCGAGACCCGCAACCATGTGTGGGCCAACAATCCGCTCGACCCAAAGGTCTGGGTGCGCGAGAGCGCCGGCGCCCAGATCCAGGTGACGGACTGCCTGGCCTACTCCTGCTCGGCGAAGGACCTCCAGAACCCGCGCCTCTCCCATGTCGACCACGCGGGCCACTGGGTGCATGTGCGGCCGTGGCAGCCCTGGATGCTGATGGGGCCGGCGCCGGGCATGTGCCTCTACAGCGCCTTCACCGGCAGCGCCGGCCGGATCGCCGATGTGCCGGCGCCGATCCGCGATGTGGTGACCGAACGCCTGCCCGCCTTCCTGGAGGCCCCCAAGGTGCTGACCCGGTCGGAACCCTCGCTCGTTCGCTACCAGCGCGAGCGCAAGCCCGCCCCGCCGAGAAGCCCATGACCCTGGATCGCCGTTCGCTCCTTGTCGGGCTCGCCGGCGCCGCGCTCGCCGGACCAGCGCTCGCGCGCAGCACTGGCGTGCTCGACCGCCTCGGTCTTGCCGATCCGGACAAGGCGACGGACGCCTTCGTGCGCATGCGCTGCAACCTGCCCGGCCAGTGGGGGACATGGGTCTATCGCGGCGACCTTCTGGTGCGTCCGCAGGGCCAGCTGGCGCAGTCTGTGTGCCGGATCGAGGGGATCAGCTTCAACCGGGCGGTGCGCCGGCCGGACGGCGGCTGGGACTATGAGCTGGAGGAGGTCGGCTACTACTGTGCGAACGACACCGGCCGGCCCGCCGACCGCATCGTCAACCCTTTCACCGGCGCGACGGTGTCGGTGCGCCACTATCGTTCGCCGCAGAAGCTGACCTTTGCGGACCGCGTCGTGCGGCCCAATCAGGAGCTGCCGCCCGGCATCAGCTATCGCGGCGTCATCACCGCGCCGGTGGAGATCGGCGAGAACGTGTTTGCGTCAGAGGACCTCTATGTGTCCTCGCCCGCCCGGCCCGCCACCGCCGACCGGCCGGCCCGCGCGGCGCGCATCCAGACCTCGCTGGCGATGTTCCAGGTGCGCGGCCGCGACCTGCTCAGGCCCGGCTGGGTCCCGTCGACGAACCACTATTCGACCATGAACGACATCATCGAGTGGCTGGACATGGCCTCCATGCCCGGCGTGCAGAACATGCGACTTGTCATGACCAAGGGTCAGGACCTGTCGCGGGCGCCGGCATGGCTCCTGGAGCGGGCGCGGGCGGACCATCCGACCTTCTTCGAAGGCCGCCCCGCGTGAGGGTGCTTGCGGCGCTGGCCCTTGCCATCTGGCTCGCGCTTGCCGGGCCGGCCCAGGCCGAACCCTTGCGGTTCCAGACCGTGGCCTCGGCGGACGGCGTGCCGATCAACGTCGTGGAAGCCGGCGCGCGCGGCAAGCCGGCGATCGTGCTGATCCATGGCTTTTCCCAGAGCTATCTGTCCTGGCTGCCGCAGCTCACCGACCCGGACCTGACCGCGCGCTACCATCTGATCGCGCTCGACCTGCGCGGTCACGGCGCGTCCGGCAAGCCGTGGCGGTCGCGCGACTACGCGTCCTACCGGCTGTGGGCCGGCGACGTTCAGGCGGCGATCCGCGCAACCGGCGCAGTGCGGCCCGTGCTGATCGGCTGGTCCTTCGGCGGCTACGCGGCGATGGACTATGTGCGCGCCCGCGGCGTGAAGGACATCGCCGGGGTGATGTTCGTCGGCAGCCACGGCGGGCTGTTGCCGCGCCCGCCCTCCGGCGCGCCGCAGATCACCAACGACCTCGATGTGCAGCGCAAGGCCGCGCGGGACTTCATGGCGCTGATGTCGGCCGCGCCGCAGACGCCGGATGCGGTCGCGCGCGGGGAGGCCGCCTTCCTCATGCTGCCGCCCTACGCCCGGCGCGCCTTTGCGGGGCGCAACCTCGACAACCGCGACATCGCAGGCCGGCTCGCCGCCCCGGTGCGGTTCGTCGTCGGCGAGAAGGACCCGACCGTGAGCGCCGAAGGGCTGGCGACGCTCGCCCGCACCCTGCCGCGCGGCGCTGAGGCGACGATCCTGCCCGGCGTCGGCCACTCGCCGTTCGCCGAGCGTACGGCCGACTTCAACGCCCTGCTCGCCGCTTTCCGGGACGCAAGTCCATGACCACCCGCCGCACGGCGCTGGCCGCAGGGCTGCTGGCGCCAGGCGTCGCGCTTGCCCGGCCGCGCCGCTCTGTCCGCGACGTCGATGCGCGCCTCAAGGCCGCGCTGGAGGATCCGGCTTCACGCCTGGAGGTCCGCGCCCGGCTGTTCGGCTCGGCCGCCGTAACGACGGTCCACCGCGTCAGCCATGGCCATGTCTGGGGCTGGACGCCGGAGGAAGCCCAGCTCCGCCCGCTGTTCTCGGTGATCAACTACGCCGTCGCCGAATGGGCGCCGGACCCGGCCGGCGGCTATGCCACGCGCAGCTTCGATAGCGCGGTCTATTGCCGGTTCGCGACCCTTGAGCCGCTGGAAGCGTTCGACAACCCCTACACCGGTGCGCGCAACCGCCCGGTTGCGTTCCTGCTCGGCCCCATGACGGGGCGCGTGGCCGCCGGCGCCATGGCGACCGGCGGACAGGCGGTGGCCCGGCCGCAGGACCTGCCCCTTCAGGTGCAGGGCGGGATGCTGACCTGGCCGATCAGCTCCTCGCGGCTGATGAAGAACCCGCTGGACCGCGCGGCCTTCCCGGCCTCCTGGGGCGGCGAGCAGCTGGCGTTCGAGCTTTTCGCCGCTTTCACCGCTGACGGCGCCGCCTTGCTTGATCCTGCCGTGCCCCAGGCGGTCGCCACCAGCCGCTACGACGAGATGACGCCCTGGCCCTACTGGATGGAGATGGGGACGCGTCCCGGTCGGCTCGTCGCCCATGGCTCCGGCGTGAAGCTGCCCTCGCTTGAGGCCATGGACCCCGCGGTGCGCAAGGTCCTTGAAGCCGACGTGCCTACCATGTTCGACCGCACCGGCTGGACGACCCCGCGCAACGATCTGACCGAGTTCTTGCGCACGCGCTGAGCGCCCTTCCGGCCGGTCCTCAGGTCAAGACCGCTTGCCAAGCCTTGACCATTCCGAATATGTCCGGACAAATCTGCGTCAGTTCGACGACGCCGAAGGGGGACACCATGGCCGTTCGCACCGCATGCCTCGCCGGAGCCTCGCTCCTTGGTCTGATCCTGGCGCTGGGTGCAGCCCCCGCCACGGCGGTGGCGCAGGACTCCCAGACCGCGGCCGGCGAAGGGCGCAAGCTCGAGACCGTCGTCGTCACTGCCCGGAAGGCCGAAGAGACGCTGGAGGACGCGCCGGTGGCCGTGACCGCCTTCACCTCCGACGCGATCGACAATCTCGGCATCGATTCGATCGACGACATAGCCCGCTTCACCCCGGGCCTGAGCTTTTCCAAGACCTTCGGGCGCGCGACCGACCGCCCCGTGATCCGCGGCCAGGCCAACATCCTCGCCGGCGTGCAGGCGGGCGTGGAAGCGGGCGCGGCCTACTTCATCGACGGGGTGTATTTCTCGGGCGACCTGCAGTCCCTGGACCCGAACGAGCTGGAGCGGGTCGAGGTCATCAAGGGCCCGCAGTCGGCGCTCTATGGCCGCAACACCTATTCGGGCGCGATCAACTACATCACCCGCAGCCCCGGCGACACGTTCAGCTGGAGCGGCCGGGTCAGCGCGGCGGAAGGCGAGGAGTACAACGCTGCGTTCCGGATCGCCGGGCCGCTGGCGGAAAACCTGTCGGGCTCGTTTGCCGGGCGCTACTACTCCAAGGCCGGCTACATCCGGAACACCGCCACCGGCGAGATGCTGGGGTCGGAAGAAACCCTGTCCTTCGCCGGCGTTCTGGACTGGAACCCGCTGGACAGCCTGAACATCCGCGCCCGCCTGTCGTACAATGACGACGACGACGGCCCGCGCGCCTTCGGCTTCCTGAAGTCGGACTTCAACACCTGCTTCCCCGGCTTCCGCTCCAATGCGTTCCGCGGCAATCCGGCGACGACCAACAACAACCCGAACCAGTATTTCTGCGGCGTGCTGCCGCCCCAGACGACCGCAGCCCAGAACACCGGCGCCAACGGCACCATCCCGGGCTCGCCGTTCATGGGCGTGAAGCGCGAGCTGTTCACAGGCTCGGTGATCGCCAACATCGACCTGCCGCAGGATCACCGGGTCGTCATCCAGTACGGCTTCCGCGATGACGAGCGCTTCACCGGCTCGGACTCGGACTTCCAGAACGGCTTCTCGCCCTTCACCCCGGCCACCAACCCGCCGGCGTCGAACTCGCTGTTCCAGCTCGCCGACCAGACCTTCACTGATGACTATTCGCTCGAAGTGCGCGTCGAGAGCCCGTCGGACAACCGGTTCCGCTGGCTGATCGGAGGCTATTTCTACGCCCAGACCATCGAGAACTATCAGCTGAACTTCGCGTTCCCGCGCTCGAACGGCTATCGCGGCCCGATCAACTCGATCTCCAAGACCGACAACACCGCGTTCTTCGGACGCCTGTCGTTCGACATCACGGACAATCTGGTGCTGGACGGGGAAATCCGGTCCGCAACGGAAACCAAGAGCACCCGCGAGTTCGGCTCGGGTCTGACCGCAGCCTCCCCGCTCGGCGCGCTGCTCTACGACGGCCGGGCCCGCTTCGAGAACGTGACGCCGCGGGCCACGCTCACCTGGACGCCGACGCCGGACCTGACCTTCTATGGCATCTATGCAGAAGGGGTGAAGCCGGGCGGCCTCAACGGCCTGATCGGCCAGGTCAACAACCGCAATGCCTATCTGCAGGAAAAGAGCACGAACTGGGAGCTCGGCGCCAAGGCGACCTTCTGGGACGGCCGGGCCCGCCTCAATGTGGCCGCCTATACGATCGAAGCGTCAGACTACCAGCTCACCACCACCATCGCGGATCTCAGCGGCGCCAGCGCCACGGGCCTGACGTCGGTCGTCACCAACCAGGCGGCCGCCGAGATCAAGGGCGTCGAGTTCGATCTGGCGGCGGTGCTGACCGACCACCTCGACATCGGCGTGACCTATGCCTGGACGGACCCGACCTTCAAGGAAGGCTGCGACGAGTTCCAGTATGTGCTGACGTCCGGCGGCTGGCTGATGAGCGCGACGCCGAACCGTCCGCTCAACCCGGCGGCGACGCCCAATGCCGGCGCCTCCTGTTCGATCGCCGGCAAGCGCGTGCCGCTGACCAGCGAGCATCAGGCCTCGGCCAACTTCAACTATGAGCGCCCGATCATGTCCGGCGCCATGGACTTCTTCCTGCGCGGCGACGTTTCCTACGAGAGCTCGAAGTTCATCCAGGTCCACAACCTGATGGAGACGGGCGAGGCCACGATCTTCGGCGCCAAGCTCGGCGTGAAGGGTTCGTGGTGGGAGGTGAACCTGTTCGGCCGGAACCTGTCGGACGAGGACGCGGTTCCCATGGGCACCCGCTGGTTCGACCTGTTCCAGGGCGGCTCGCGCACGCCGGTGACCCCGGTCACCCCGGCCAACGCCGCACTGCCGGTGATTCCGGTGGGCGCGGACTCCGGCACGCCGCGGGCGTCCTTCGTGGCCATCCGCGAACCGCGTCAGGTCGGCATCGAGATCAAGTTCCGGAACTGACGAACTGCGCTTCGGCGGGCCGGCGCACCCTGACGTCGCGGGGACGCACCGGCTCGCCGCAGTCGGCGCAGGTCACGACCGGGCGCAGCACATGGCCGCAGGTCGTGTGAACCGTCTCGGTGAGCGGGGCGTCGGCGAGGCTGTTGCCCCATTGCGACAGCACCAGCATGACTTCGTGCAGGCCCCGCCCGCGCGCGGTCAGGCGATACTCATGGCGCAGCGGCCGCTCGCTGTAGGCGCGCCGCTCCAGCACGCCGGCGTCCACCAGCGTTTGCAGGCGTTCCGACAGCGACGTTCGGGAGATGCGCAGGCTCGCCTGGAACGCCTCGAACCGGCGCACGCCGAAGAAGGCGTCGCGGATGATCAGCAGCGTCCAGCGATCGCCCAGCACCGCCAGCGACCGGGCGATCGGGCAGGGCTCTTCTTCCAGCGCGTTCCACTTCATCAAGGGGCCTCATTGCCGCAACGGCAGGACTTGACCCCCTTGTAACGCCGGCGCATGAGTTAGTCCAGTTTCTGGATGGAGTATCGGCATGGCGGGCGTCTGCCTGGTCGTGGGGGCGGGAGACGGGCTCGGCGCGGCGATCGGCCGGGCCTTCGCGGCCGATGGGCTGACGGTGTGCCTCACGCGCCGGCCGCGCCATCAGGACAAGGTGGAGGCTTTGGCCGCAGAGATCCGCGCGGCCGGCGGCGAAGCCCATGGCTTCGGCGTCGATGCGCGCGACGAGGCGGCCATGGCTGGCCTCGTCGACAAGATCGAGGCGGAGATCGGCCCACTGGAGGCCCTCTGCTTCAACATCGGCGCAAACGTCCGCTTCGGCGTCGTCGACACCACCGCGCAGGTCTATTCCAAGGTCTGGGAGATGGCGGCCTTCGCCGGGTTCCTTGCCGGGCGAGAAGCCGCGCGGGTCATGACCCCGCGCGGGCGCGGCACGATCCTCTTCACCGGCGCCACGGCGGCCTTGCGCGGTCGCGACGGCTACTCGGCCTTCGCCGGCGCCAAGCATGCCTTGCGGGCGCTTGCGCAATCGATGTCGCGCGAGCTGGGCCCGAAGGGCATCCACGTCGCCCATGTGGTGATCGACGGCATGGTGGAGGGCGCCTTCATCGAAGGCATAGTGCCGGATTACGCCGCGCGCCTTGCCGAGGACCGCATCGTGCGCACCGCCGAGGCGGCGAAGAACTGGGTCTGGCTGCACTGCCAGCACCCGTCCGCCTGGACCCATGAACTTGATCTCAGACCCTGGGCAGAAGCCTGGTGAAGGAGCGATCCATGACCAAGACCGTTGAAATGATCTTCGATTTTGCGAGCCCAAACGCCTATCTGGCCTGGCATGCGCTGAAAGGCGTGCTCGCGCGCACCGGCGCCCAACTCTACGTCACGCCGGCCTTGCTGGGCGGCATCTTCAAGGCGACCAACAACCGCCCGCCCTTCGTCGCTTTCGGCGAGGTCAAGGGCAAGATGGACTATGAGATGCTGGAGGTGCGCCGCTTCATCGCGCGGCACGACCTCTCCGCGTTCCGGATGAACCCGCACTTTCCCATCAACACCATCGCGATCCAGCGTTGCCTGCTCGCCGCCCAGAACCTCGGGCTGCAGGACGCCTTCATCGAAATGGGTCTGAAGGCGATGTGGGAAGACGGGCTCGATCTCGGCAGCGCCGAAGTGCTGGCCGGCGTCATTGCTGCGGCCGGCTTCGACGCCGAGGCGATCCATGCCGAGAGCCGGTCCGATGCGGTCAAGAAGGCGCTGATCGGCAACACGGAAGGCGCGGTCGCACGCGGCGTGTTCGGCATCCCGACCTTCTTCGTCGGCGAGGAGATGTTCTTCGGCAAGGAGCGGCTGGCCCAGGTCGAGGAGCTGCTGGCCGCATGATCACGCCTGACATGGACCTGCCCCCGCGCACGCCGCTGGCCGATGTGCTCGCCACCCTCACGCCCGCCGGCGACGGGCTCGAGGGCCATGTGGCGGCCGACTGGATGCAGGGCCGCACCCTCTACGGCGGCATCTCGGCCGCGCTGTGCCTGGTGGCCGCCCGCCGCCTCGTGGCCGGCCTGCCGCCCTTGCGCAGCGCGCAGTTCGCCTTCGCCGGCCCGGCGGCAGGAGACGTCGCACTTTCCGCGCAGGTTCTGCGGGCCGGCAAGTCGGCGACCTTCGTGTCCGTGGACCTGATGAGCGAGGCCGGTCACGGCACGCGGGCCTTGCTCACCTTCGGCGCCCCGCGCGTCAGCAATATCGCCCACGCCCGTTTCGCCATGCCGGACGTGCCGGGCCCGGACGCCTGCCCGAGCCACTTTCCCAGCGGCCATGGACCGATCTTCGCCCGCCACTTCGAGACCCGCCGCGCGGCCGGCGCCGGGCCCGTCAGCGGTGCGACCGAAGCCGACATCGCGGTCTGGATCCGGCCGCTGGACGCCGACATCGAGCCCGCCGAAGCCCTGTGGCTCGCCATGGCGGACGTGCCGCCGCCCGCGGCCATGGCGCTGTTCCGGGCGCCTGCGCCCATCAGCACCATGAGCTGGATGGTGGACGTGCTGAGCCCCGGCCATTCCGCCGGCGACGGCTGGCGGCTCGCCCGCGCGACGGCCGAGCATGCGGCCGACGGCTATTCGGCCCAGTCCATGGGGCTCTGGGCCTCGGACGGAACGCCGCTCATCGCCGGCCGGCAGAGCGTCGCGCTGTTCACCTGAGACGCAGCGCGCGGCCTAGGCCAGCGCAGTGAACAGGTTCAACCCGACCAGCGTTGCGGCGAGATAGCCGATCAGCCACCAGGTCTGGCGGTCGATCACGCCGGGCACGGTGCTCCAGGCGCCTTGCGTGGTCGCAAGCCCCTCCCTGTCAAAGCGCGCCCGCTGGCCGGGAACGGACCATTGCGACCATTCGGCCTGTTTGCCGTCCAGCAGCCGGCTGGCGCCCCAGCCGACGACGATATTCACCACCCCGCCGATCAGGCAGTACCAGGGCCAGGCGATGGTGGTCTGGGTCGCGGTGTACCAGATCACCGCAAAGCTCGCGGCGACCCCGATCAGCAGCCCTCGCTCGGTGGTGTGCTTGGAGAAGAAGCCCAGCGCATACATGCCGAGCTTGGCGCCGACGAAGTAGCTGCCGATCTTGCTGAGCACTTCAAGGATCGAGCCCGTCGACTGCGCATAAAGGATCGCCGGGCCGATGATGATGATGCCCCACACCCCGGTCGCGATGCGGGTGGCTCGCAGATAGTGCGCGTCGGTCTCGTTGCGTCTGAAATAGCGCTCGTAGAAGTCGCTGATCGACGCGGTCGCCAGGCTGTTGAAGGCCGAGGACAGGGTGGACATCGACGCCGCCAGCACCGCCGCCGCCAGAATGCCGAGGAGGCCCGGGATGCCGGACTCGGCCGAGAAGCGCAGCATGATCTCGTTCGGGTTCTCGAACGGCTGACCCTTGTAGTAGCCGTAGGCCAGCACGCCGATGAAGAAGAACAGGAAATAGATCGGGAAGGCGGCGTAGCCCATCAGCAGATAGGACTTCTTGGCGTCGCCGATGGTCTTTGCCCCGAGGGTCCGCTGCACCATCATCTGGTTGCCGCCATAGACGGTCACGTGGAACAGCGTCATCGCGATCAGGCCGGACCAGATCGTGGTGGCGACGGTCGGGTCGGGAGACGTATCGATCGCGTCAAGGCGGCCGAGGTCCTTCAATTGCGACAACGTGTCGGCGACCGAGCCCGGCATGGCCAGAAACAGCGCGACCATGATGACGATGGCGCCGCCGAACAGCACCACCGCCTGGAACACGTCGGTCCAGATCACCGCCAGCATCCCGCCCATCATGGTGTAGATCAGCGCCAGGATGGTGATCGCCACGATGGCGTACGGAATGGGGATGCCGGTTGCGAACTGCAGCACCAGCGCCGTCGCATAGAGGATCGCGCCGGTGGACAGGGCCTGGGTGACCAGGAAAATCAGCGACATGGTCGCGCGGGACGCCTGCCCGAACCGCCGCTCCTGATACTCATAGATCGAAGGCACGCCGGAATTGTAAAAGAACGGCAGGAAGAAGGTCGTCACCAGCAGGATGACGATGGGGTAGTTGAGGTGGATCGCCAGCGCCGCAAGCCCGTCCTTGTAGGCCCAGGCCGGCGCGCCGAGGAACGACAGCGCCGAGATGTAGGTGGCGATCACCGACAGGCCGATCGCCCACCACGGCGTCTTGCCGGAGCCCACATGGAACTCCTTGGCCGACGTCACCTTGCGGCCGAGCACCGCGCCCAGCACGAGATTCGCCGCGAGAAACACCAGCACGATGGTCCAGTCGATCGCACTGAAGGGCATGGCGCCGCCCGCGCCGCTCAACATTCCACCACGCTCACGGCCAATCCCCCCAGGCTGGTTTCCTTGTACTTCGTCGACATGTCGAGCCCGGTCTGGCGCATGGTCTCGATCACCTGATCGAGCGTCACCTTCATCGGTCCGACGGCGTGCAGGGCGAGGCGCGCGGCGTTGGCCGCCTTCACTGCGCCGATGGCGTTGCGCTCGATGCAGGGGATCTGCACCAGTCCCCCGACCGGATCGCAGGTGAGGCCCAGATTGTGCTCCATGCCGATCTCGGCCGCGATGGTCACCTGCTCGGCGCTCGCGCCCCAGACCGCAGCCAGACCCGCCGCCGCCATGGAGCAGGCTACGCCCACTTCACCCTGGCAGCCCATCTCGGCGCCGGAGATCGAGGCGCGCTGCTTGTAGAGCGTGCCGATGCCGGCGGCCGTCAGCAGGAAGTCGTGGACCGCGCCCTTCGGCCGGCCCTCGTCGAGCACATAGTGGCGCAGCACCGCCGGGATGATGCCCGCCGCCCCGTTGGTCGGCGCGGTCACCACCTTGCCGCCGGCGGCGTTCTCCTCGTTCACCGCCATGGCATAGGCGTTCAGCCGATCGAACAGGGTCTCGCGTTCATTGGCCCCGGGTCTGGCGTTCAGCGCGCGCCACAGGCCCGGCGCCCGGCGCGGGACTTCCAGCCGGCCCGGCAGCACGCCATCGGTCGAAAGGCCCCGGGCGATGCAGGCGGCCATGGCGGCGGCGATGGCGTCGAGCCGGGCTTCGGTCTCCGGGCGTGGGCGCAAGCCGTCCTCATGGGCGAGGACCACCTGGGCGACAGAGGCGCCCCGCTGCGCGCACAGGGCCAGAAGCTCTGCTCCCGAGCCGAAGGCGTAGCCGTCCGCCCCGCCGACCCTGTCGCCGGGCGCCGGGGCTGAAAGCTGTCGACGGGTGGCGATAAAGCCGCCGCCGGTGGAATAGAAGGTCTCTTCGGCCAGCACCGCGCCGTCTGCATCGAACGCGGCCAGGTGCAGCGTGTTGGGGTGCAGGTCCGGGGCCGTCTCGTAGTCGAAGGCGATGTCGTGGGCGGGATCGAAGGCGATCTCAGGCCCGTCCGGGAGCGCAAGACGACCGGCGGCCTGCGCCTGCGACGCCGCTGCAGCGGCCGCATCCGGGTCCACGGTCTCCGGCGCGAAGCCCAGCAGGCCCAACAGCACCGCATGGTCGGTCGCGTGGCCCTTGCCGGTGAAGGCGAGCGACCCGCGCAGGCTCGCCCTGATCTGCGCCGTCTTCGCCCGCGTCGCACCCAGCTCGCTGACGAACCGCCGGGCGATCCGCATCGGCCCCACCGTGTGGGAGCTGGACGGGCCGATCCCGATGCGGAACAGGTCGAGGGCGGATGGCAAACGGCGTCTCCGGCGGGCATGATCACCGTGACGCAACTGCATCCGAATGCAAGGAGAAATGCATGGACGCGGATTTGGGGGGCGGGGTGCTCGCGGGGCGGACCGCAGTGGTCACGGGCGCAAGCCGGGGTCTTGGCCGCGCGATCTGTCTTGCGCTGGCGAACGACGGGGTGCGGGTGCTGGCGGCTGCACGCGGGGCGGCGGACCTGGAAACGCTGGCGGCGGAGCATCCGGCGATCACGCCCTGGGTCGCGGACGTGACCGATCCGGCCTTCCTGGAGCGTCTGGCCGGCGAGCCGCTGGACATCCTTGTGAACAATGCCGGCGGCAATCGCCCGCAGCCCATGGTCGATGTGACCGAAGACACGCTGGACTGGCTGTGGGGCCTGAACGTCCGCTCGGCCTATCTGGCGAGCCAGGCGGCCGTGAAATCGATGATTTCACGCAAGATCGGCGGTTCTATCGTCCATATCACCAGCCAGATGGGCCATGTGGGCAGTCCGAACCGCACGGTCTACTGTCTGACCAAACACGCCCTCGAAGGCCTCGCCAAGGCGATGGCGGTGGAGCTCGCGCCGCACGGCATCCGGGTGAACACGGTGGCGCCGACTTTCATCGAGACGCCGCTTACTGCGCCCATGCTGGCTGATCCCGACTTCCGGTCCTTCGTGCTCGACCGCATCCCGCTGGGACGTCTGGGCCAGCCGGAGGATGTGGCGGCGGCGGTGGCCTATCTGTGCGGTCCCGGCGGCGCGATGGTGACGGGAACGAGCCTGAAGGTGGACGGCGGCTGGACCGCCCAATAGTGCCCGCTCGGGCAGTGACTTCGAAATCACTTGCATGCGATTGCACTGCATGATCCTAATGCGCAAGCAGAGGGAAACTGCGCTGGCGCGCGGGGAGGGACCGTTCACATGAGCACGACGAGACAACGGCTTCTGGGCGCCTGCGGCGCCGTATCGGCGCTGATCGCGGCGGGCGCGGGTGCGCCGGTCCTGGCCCAGACGGCGGACGCCGGCGCCCGCGCCGCCGAGGTGGTGGTCGTCACCGCCCAGCGCCGCGACCAGGACATCCAGAGCGTGCCGGTGTCGGTCACCGCGATCTCGGCCGAAGCGCTGGAAGAGCGCAACATCGTTGATATCGGGAAGCTTTCGGTGATCACGCCGGGCTTCACCTATGGCCGCTCCGGCATCGACAGCCGCCCGGCCATGCGCGGCGTGCGCACCGAGAACGTGGGCGTCAACGGCGACACCACGATCGGCTATTTCATCGACGGCATCTACCAGTCGCGCGCGGCGCAGGCTTCCGCCGCGTTCGTCGACGTGGCGCGGGTCGAGGTGCAGCGCGGGCCGCAAGGCACGCTCTATGGCCGCAACACCTTCGGCGGCAACATTTCGGTCGTCACCAACCAGCCGGACCCGTCCGGTTTTGACTTCGGTTTCAATGCTGAAATCGGTTCGTTCGAGAGCGTGAAGGCGGACGGTTTCGTCAACGTCCCGATCGGCGATCTTGGGGCCTTCCGGATCTCGGCCGCCGCCCACAAGAGCGACGGCTTTGTCGAGAACGTGTTCAACGCAGACGCCGACCTGTTCGACAACGACATGCGCTACATCCGCGCCGCGCTGCTGCTGGAGCCGACGGAGAACCTGTCGATCACCCTGCGCGCCGATTCACTGAATCAGGGCGGCAACGGCGGGTCGGCCTTCGGCTACAAGCTGATCGGGTCCTACTACGACCTCGCGCTCGGCCAGCCGGTGTTCAACTCCACGCCGTTCATACTGAACACCCGGCCGAACAACCGCGACGGGGCGGACGACAACCCGAACATCGCCGGCACGCAGGACCTCGGCGTGCCGATCGCGTCCCCGCGCGATCCCTTCCGCATCGATCAGGACCTGCAGACTTTCCTCGACCTGAACCGCGACGGTCTGGGCGCCGACATCTCCTGGGACGTCGGCCCGGTCACGCTGCGCTCGATCACGGGCAAGGTGGACTTCAAGACCGCCCGGAGCTCGGACACCGACTTCTCGCGCAACACGCTCGGCATCGACTATCAGCTGACGGCGTCGGAATCCCTGAGCCAGGAATTCCAGGTGCTGTCGCGCCATGAAGGGCCGTTCCAGTACGTGCTGGGCGTCTACTACTTCGAAGACGACCTGCGCGGCGTGTTCATCAACCAGCAGCTGCCGCCGGTGATCAACGGGGTTCTGGTGAACGGCGGCGTGCCGTTCGGCGGCTCGTTCTATGACGACCAGATCGCCCGCACCGAATCGATCGCCTACTACGGCCAGTTCGATTTCTCGGTCACCGACAAGCTGACCCTCACGGCCGGCATCCGCCAGACCGAGGACGACAAGAGCTTCCGGGTGAACCGCCCGGCGGTGCAGTCGGCGGCCAACGCCATCGGCGTGATCCTGGCCAACCCGGTGCCGTTCGACTTCGACCCAGGCCCCGGCGTGCAGCTCCAGCTCAACCGGACCTTCGAGAAGACCACCTGGCGGGTCGGCGCCCAGTACGACCTGACCGACAGCAACTTCCTGTACGGCTCGGTCGCCACCGGCTTCCGCTCGGGCGGCTTCAACACCCAGACTGCGGCGGCCGCCCAGTTCTTCGCCCCCGAAGAGGTCACCGCCTATGAAATCGGCTCGAAGAACCAGTTCTTCGACCGGGCGCTGACCCTCAACGTCGCGGCGTTCTTCAACAAGTACGAGGACCTGCAGGAGCAGCGCCAGGTGCCCGTGGGCGCCACCACCGCTTCGATCATCTTCAACGCGGCCGAGGCCGAAGCCTATGGCCTCGAAATTGAAGCGGTCTGGGCGCCGACGGACGTGTGGTCGATCGGCGGCACGCTGTCGCTGCTGAACGCCGAATACACCAACTTCACCGGCGCCCCGATCCCCGGCGGCTTCTCCAACCCGATCACGGGGCCGGGGGTGTTCAACGCCGCGCTCGCTCCGCGCGGCCTGCGCTGCGGCGTGGTGCCGGGCTCGGTCACCGCCGGCACGCCCAACGGGGTGCTCGGCTGCGACCTCTCCGGCAACAAGATCCCCTACAGCCCGGAGTATTCCGGCACGATCTACGGCTCCTACGCCTTTGATCTCGGGCGCTTCGGCACGCTGACGCCGTTCGCCTCGGTCAGCTTCCAGGGCGAGAGCTACGGCCAGGCGTTCAATACGCCGCTGGAGCGCACCGACAGCTACGCCCGCCTCGACGCCTCGGTCGAGTGGGCGCCGTCGGACCGGCTCTCGGTGCGGGTGTTCGTGGACAACGCGACCGACGAGGTGATCCTCAACCGTGCGGTCTATGGCGGCGGCGGGGCCCTGCAAGGCTCTTGGCAGCCGCCGCGCACCTGGGGCGCGCGGATCAGCGTCCGCAACTGATCGAAGACGTCGCGGCGGCCCCGGCTTCAGCCCCGGGCCGCCGCAGACGATCCGTCAGGCCCGCGTGCGCCAGACGAAGCCTTCGTCCGTCTGACCCTTCAGGGTGATTTCAAACAGCCCTTCGCCGACGGGAAGGATCATCGACAGAACGCGCCCTTCAGGCTCCAGAAACAGCTCAAGAACAGGGCCGTCGATAAACAGGCGTAACGTGCGCTTTTCAATCGACGTGCAAGCTTTCCCATGCGTCAGTTGCGCCGCCAACCAATCCGGCCCGGAGCGTTCGATTTCAATACGTCCTGTTGCCGGATCGAGCTCAACGACAGCCTCCGCGCCGGCTCCCTTGATCGAAAGTCGCCAGGCTGATCGTCCGTCGATCTGCGCCAGCCCGAGCCCGGCGGCGGGAACGCCTGTCGTTCGGTTGGGAAACAACCGTTCGATCGCTCTCGGAGGCGCCATGCGCACCGCGCCGTCCCGCCACGCGATGCGCCGGGGCAGGCTGATCGGCCCGCCGGAAAAACCGGGCCACGGCATGCGGCGCGCGACCGCCCAGCTCGACAGCCAGCCCACCAGATGCCCGGCGCCCGGGATGGCGGCGTAATACTCCGGCCCGAGATCGAGAAGCTCGCCCGACGGCGCCGCGCCCGGAGCCAGTGTGAAGCCTGTCGCCGACAGAGAGCCGCGCCAGACCCTCACGCGGCACCGGCTGGAATTGTCGAAGCGGTCCACTTCCGACACCAGCAGCAAATCGCCGCCGCCGCGACGCACCACGACGGGCATCTCCCAGAGCACGCCGGCCGGCGCCCAGGGTCCGATCACGCCCGTCTGGTCCCAGCGGCCCGCCTCGTCCTCCCGCCAGATCGTGAGGTGCGCGCGCGCGCCGGGCGCGGGCGTCCAGCCCGGCGGTTCGGCGAGCAGCATCAGGCGGCCGTCCGGTCGGTCGATCACGAAGGGATCGCGCCGGTCAGGCTGAGGCAAGATCAGGGGCTCGGCTTGCCCGAACGTTCGGCCATCCAGGCTGCGCCTGCGGACCTGGCCTTGCAGGCCGGTGGCGTCGGCGTGGCTGGTGTGAAAGGCCTGCCAATCCTGGTCCGTCCGGATCACGCAGCCGGAGAAGATCGAGGCGTCCGGGTCTGGCGGGATCGCGACGCCCTCCCAGCGCCAGTCCAGGAGGTTACGGCTCGTCAGCCGTCCCCAGCCGACCCGCCGGAACGCCGGCGCATCCGCCCGATGCTGCACGAACAGCGTCCAGCCGCCCTTGTCCCGCACCAGCCCGCACGGATCGTTGAACCACTGGCCCGGCGGCGGGCAGGCGTGGAAGGAGAGGGTCACCTCCGGGCCGTAAGCTCGGCCATGCGCGCAAAGACATCAACGCCCATCTGGGCCAGAAGGTCGATCAGGTCGATGTAGACCCAGTTCTCGACCAGCCGGTCATCCTCCCGCCGCCACACGTCCATCACCCGCATGCCGATCTTCCGGCCGGTCGGCGCCAGGCCCATGAAACCGCCGCCGCTGTGGGTGGCGCGCACGCTCGGCCAGCCGGTGGAGCCCACATAGGCGCCGTCGCCGATCCGGCACTTGTGGTCGCCGCCCTTGCGGTCGGGGAAGGCGGTGAGGAACGGGCGCTGGTGACCGCGTTCATAGTCCGCATGGCCGCGCATGGTCCCGATCCCGGCCGGCCCGTACCAGTGGAAATCGTCAGTCCAGAACCGCCGCATGCCCATGCTGGCGAGCGAGACGCCGTCATAGCTCATCAGGCCTGCGATCATCGCCTCGACGAGGGCGAGGCTCGCCGCGCTCTGCGCCGGGTCGCTCGGTTCGGACCGCAGGCCGTCCTGGCTTGCCGGCGCCGGCGACAGGAGCGGCAGTCCGAGGCCCGGCGCCATGGGCCAGACGCCGGCCTGCATCATCAGGCCGGGCAGATCCAGGATCCAGTAGGCTTCCGCGACGCGCCCGTTCTCGATCCGCTCGAAGGCGCCGTAGCGCAGCCACGCAGGCCGGCGGGTCGCCGGAATGGCCCAGAGGTCAGCCTCGAACTGCCCGACGAGATGCCCGAAGTGCGCCGTCCACAGCCCGCCCTTGAACATGCCGGAGAGCACGATGTCCGGCCGCCGCTCAAGGTCCGGCAATGCCGTCAGAAGCGGTTGCCAGAAGCCGGTGAATGCGGCGTCCGCCCCCGACAGATCGTCGATGGGCTTGGGACCGTGCAGCAAGACGTCAGGCGACCAGACGTCCCGCAACAGGCGGTCCGCCCCGCCGGACCCGAGCTTGCGCGTGGCCGAAAGCCCACCGATGCAGTCCCGCCGTGCTGTCGCCACGGCTGCGGCGTCCTGTTCCATGCGACCTCTCTCCGCGCAAATTGACTTCGAATGCAAGGGCTGTAAAGCTCCGGTCTCAAGGTGCGGCGAACCCGCCGCCGGAGCATCCCATGGCCCTCATCGCTACGGACGAAACCACCGCCGCACGGGCGTGGTCGGTAGACGAGATGCGGGCGCGGGTGGTGCGTTACGACGAGCTTGTCCCCTGCCTGAACGCCTTCATCGACACGCGCACGCCGGGATCGGAGACCAAGGAAAACTTCACGATCATCGGCCCCGGCGTGTCGGAAAATCCCGACCAGCATGTGCACATCGCCGAGCCGCACGGGTTCAACATCGGCGGCGCGCGCCAGCCGCCGCACTGCGTGAACAGCCAACACAGCCATGAAACGGCTGAGGTTTTCGTGGTCTTCTCCGGGACATGGACCTTCAATATCGGCGAACGCGGCGAAGATGTGCGCGTCGAGGCCGGGCCGGGCGCGGTCGCCTCGATCCCCACGGGCATGTTCCGCGGCTTCACCAATGTGGGCGACGAGCCGGGCTTTCTCTGGGTGGTGCTGGGCGGGGATGACCCGGGCCACGTCAAATGGGCGCCCTATGTGTTCGACATGGCGCGCGACTACGGGCTGATCCTGCTGGAGGACGGCAGCCTCGTGGACACCGCCATCGGTCAAAAGGCCCCCGCGGGCGCCCGGCCCATGCCGCGCACCACGGCCGAAGAAGTCGCGCGCATGCGCATCCCGTCCCAGGCCGAGGTCGAGGCGGTGGTCGTGCCCCCAGATGGGTTCGGCGCGCTGCCGCAAGGGCCGCTCAGCGGGCGGGGCGTTGATGAGCGCGCCGTGATCGGGCCGGCCAATCCGGACGAGGGGCTTGCCGCCGGACCGCTCGACTGGCCGCATGGCTTTCACCTGCGGCGCGTGACGCTGGCGCCGGGAGCGGCCACCGGCGCCCATGTGCGGCTCGAGCCGGAGGTGGTGTTCGTCCAGTCCGGCGCCGTCACCCTGCGCTGGGACGGCGGCGCGCTCGTTCTCGGCCCCGGCGATACGCTGACGACGCCGGTGGGCCTGGCGCGCGACTATGCGTCGGCCGAAGGCGCGGTGCTGTTCGTGGTGCGCGGCGGCGACCGCCCGGCCGCGCCAATCCCGGTCTGAGCCCGCGCATGGTCACCTCGACCGCCGGGCTGGACATCGAGGCGCTGCTGGCGCCGACCGGCCCGCGCACCATGCCGCTGGCGGGGTTCGACGAACTCTATGTGGATCTGCCCGACTACATCCTGCGCTGCACGCACCGGATCTGGGAGCAGAAGGACGTCGGGCTGATCGAGACCCATTATGGCGAAGACTGCCCGATCCACACCATGACCGGCACAGGCGGCGGGCTAACATCCGTGGTCGCCGGCACGCTGGCGACGCTCGCAGGCTTTCCTGATCGCACGCTTTATGGCGAGGCAGTGATCTGGTCGGGCGACGACACCGCCGGCTATCTGTCCTCGCACCGCATCACCAGCCACGCGACCCACCTCGGCGTCGCGCCGGAATTCGGCGCCCCGACCGGACGCAGCATCGTCTTCACCACCATCGCGGATTGCCTGTGCCGGGAGAACCGGATCGTCGAGGAATGGCTGGTCAGGGACAACAGCGCCATCGCCCTGGGGCTTGGGTTGCGGCCTTCCGCCATCGCCGCGACGCAGGCCGACGCTGACCGGGCGGCG
>VYKN01000181.1_pt1 | contig 19069 bp, 23 predicted proteins | sample 5114581 | NCBI WGS metagenome assembly VYKN01 (sample SAMN12291810, study PRJNA351875) | freshwater metagenome | isolation source: freshwater lake | place: USA: Michigan, Baker Lake | collected 2011-08-08
GCGGCGCTGGCGCGGGGCGCTTCTGCGGCGCACGGCGCGGGTGCGGCTGGAGGTGCTGGAGCCCGGCCGCCGGCCGGTCGCCGCCAGCGCGGACAGCCAGGAAGTGCGCGATGTCGCCTCTGTCGAGGTCGTCGAGGACCGCAGCATCGCCATGACGATGCTGTTCGATCGGGGCCGCTCGCTCGACGAACGCATCCTCGCAGAACAGTTCGCACACTGATCCTACGGCTTTAACCTCGTCTCAAGGCTGATCGCGCAAAGTGCCCTTGAGGTCGCGGAGCCCAGGGGTCGGTCCATGTCCAACGAAATCGAATTCATCACGCCGCCCAACACGCTGCGCGCCAAGCTTGGTTCGAGCTTCAAGGGCTTCTCGTCGGATGCGGTGGCGAAGGCGGAAGCCGCGCTGGCCGACATGTCCGGTGAGTTCGAGGCCTGGCTCCAGAGCGAAGTCGTCAAGCTGGACGCCGCCGACGCCGAAGTGCGCGCCGCCAGCACCGATCGCGCGGTCAACGAGAAGGCGCTGGAATCGCTCTACCTGCGCGCCCACGACCTGAAGGGTCTCGGCACGACCTATGGCTACCCGCTGGTCAGCCGGATCGCCGGATCGCTCTGCACGCTGATCGACAACGCCGAAGCCCGCGCCCGGGCGCCGCGCAAGCTGCTCCACGCCCATGTGGACGCGGTCAAGGCGGCGGTCGCCGCCAAGGCGACCTCGGTCGACCATCCGATCGGCGCCATTCTGGCGGCGGAACTGGAAAAGAAGGTCGCAGCCTTCGCGGGCTGAGCGGACTTGGCGCCTGTCGCTCCGTTCCGGAGCGATTGGTCGCTCTCTGCGCATCATCCTGTCCGAGAACCGGTTCCCACTTTTCGGGATGATGCGTCAGTCCTGAAACGGATCGCGCATCAGGATCGTGTCGTCGCGCTGCGGGCTGGTGGACAGCATCGCCACCGGCGCGCCGATCAGCTCCTCGATGCCGCGCACATATTTGACCGCATTGCCCGGCAGGTCGCGCCATGAGCGCGCGCCCGCGGTCGAGCCCTCCCAACCCTCGAAGGTCTCATAGACCGGCGTGACGGCGGCCTGACGCGTCATGCCGGACGGCAGATGGTCGAGCGTTTCGTCGCCGATCCGGTAGCCGGTGCAGACTTTGAGCGTCTCGAACCCGTCCAGCACGTCGAGCTTGGTCAGCGCCACGCCGTCGACGCCGGAGATGGCGAGGGTCTGGCGCGCCAGCACCGCATCGAACCAGCCGCAGCGCCGCGCCCGCCCCGTGACCGTTCCGAACTCGCGCCCGCGCTCGCCGATCCGCCGTCCGGTCTCGTCGCTGAGTTCGGTCGGGAACGGGCCTTCCCCGACGCGGGTGGTGTAGGCCTTCAGGATGCCGAGCACATAGGTCAGCGAGCGGGGGCCGAGGCCGGCGCCGGCGGCGGCCTGGCCCGCGACCGTGTTGGACGAGGTCACGAACGGATAGGTGCCGTGGTCCACGTCCAGCAGCGCCCCTTGCGCACCCTCGAACAGCACCCGCGCGCCGGCGGCCCGCTGGGCCTCCATCACCCGCCAGACGGCTTTCGCAAACGGCAGGATCTTCGGCGCCAGCGCCATGAGGTCGGCCTTCAGCGCCGCCCCGTCGACCTCCGGCAGATCCAGCCCGCGCCGCAGCGCATTGTGGTGGGCGAGCAGCCGGGGAAGCTTCAGATCGATGGCGGCCTCGTCGGCGAGGTCCGCGACCCGGATCGCCCGGCGCCCGGCCTTGTCCTCATAGGCCGGCCCGATGCCGCGCCGCGTGGTGCCGATGGCCGCCATGCCGGCGGCGGTCTCGCGCCCGATGTCGAGATCGCGGTGCACGGGGAGGATCAGGCAAGCGTTGTCGGCAATGACGAGATTGTCCGGGGAAATGGCCACGCCCTGTGCGGCGACCCGCGCGATCTCGTCCAGGAGCGCCCAGGGGTCCAGCACCACGCCGTTGCCAATGACCGACAGCTTGCCCTGCACCACCCCGGAGGGCAGCAGGCTGAGCTTGTAGGTCTGGTTGCCGACGACCAGCGTGTGGCCGGCGTTGTGCCCGCCCTGGAAGCGCACCACGACATCGGCGCGGTTGCTCAGCCAGTCGACGATCTTGCCCTTGCCTTCGTCGCCCCATTGGGCGCCGACCACCACCACATTGGCCATTCATGTCCCCGAATTCATCGCGCGCCTTGTAGCGGGGCGGATGCGGCCCGTCTAACGTCGCCGTGATGACGCCTGCAGACGCATTTCTCTCCGCCGCCAGCCCGGTGATGGCCGGCCTTGTGGCCGCCCATGGGCCGTTTCCAGTGACCGGACCGAAAGACGGGATAGATCCCTATCCGGCCCTGTTCCGGACCATCATTTTCCAGCAGCTCGCCGGCAAGGCGGCCCAGGCCATCGAGGGCCGCGTGCTGGCGCTGACCGGTTCGGACGCCGCCCCGCCGCCGGAGGACTTCCTCGCCCTCTCCGATGAGGCGCTGCGCGGGGCCGGACTGTCGCGCCAGAAACTGGCGGCGCTTCGTGATCTGGCCGAGAAAAAGCGCGACGGCGTCGTGCCGGCTGGTTCCGACATCGCCCATCTGCCGGACGACGAGATCGTGGAGCGCCTCGTTTCGGTGCGGGGCGTCGGGCGCTGGACGGTGGAGATGTATCTCCTGTTCACGCTCGCCCGGCCCGATGTCTGGCCGGTCAATGATCTCGGCGTGCGGGCGGGCTGGGCGAAAGCCCATGACCTCGCCGACCGGCCGACCCCGAAACAGATGATGACCATCGCCGACCATCTGAAACCCTGGCGCTCGGCCGCGGCCTGGTACTGCTGGCGGGCGACCGAGACGACGACCCCATGAGTCTCGCCGCTGCGGACCGGCCCCTGGTGGTCGCCGGAGCGCTGCTCGGCCTGTCCGCCGTCGGGCTCGGCGCCTTCGGGGCCCATGCGCTGGAGCCGCGGCTGACCCCTGAGGCGCTGGGCTGGTGGAAGACCGCGGTGAGCTATCACCTGCCCCATTCGGCCGCGACCGTGACCATGGGCGCGCTCGCCGCCCGCGGTTTTCCGGGCGCACGGCCCGCCGGCTGGCTGTTCGCCGCCGGGGTGACGGTGTTCGCCGGAACCCTCTATCTGATGGCCGTGACGGGGATCCGCGTGCTCGGCGCCGTCACGCCCGTCGGCGGGCTCCTGATGCTCGCCGGCTGGGCCGCCCTCGCACTGGGAGCCCTGAAACGCCCATGACCACCGCCATGCCCCCCGCCCGACGCATCGAGACCAACGGCATTGGCCTCAACATTTACGAGGCGGGCCCGGCCGACAGCGCCTTCCCGCCGCTGGTGCTGTGCCACGGGTTTCCGGAGCTCGCCTTTTCCTGGCGCCATCAGATCCCGGCGCTGGCCGCCCAGGGCTTCCGCGTGATCGCACCGGACCAGCGCGGCTACGGCGGCTCGGACAAGCCTCACGCGATCGAAGCCTATGACATGGAGCAGCTGACCAGTGATCTCGCCGGCCTGCTCGACGCGCTGGGTCTCGAGCGCGCGGTATTCGTGGGCCACGACTGGGGCGGCTTCGTCATCTGGCAGATGGGGATCCGCTGCCCTGACCGGGTCGCCGGCCTGATCGGCCTCAACACGCCCTACACCAAACGCCCGCCCATCGATCCCATCGAGCTTTACCGCCATCGCTTCGGGGACGACTTCTACATCGTGGCCTTCCAGGAAGAAGGGACGGTCGAGGCGCTGTTCGAGGCGGACGTGGAGCGGTTTATCCGCTTCATGATGCGCCGGAACGACATCTCCCCGAAAGTCTTTGAAACCCTTCCGAAAGAGCGCCGCTCTTTCTCGCTGCAGGGCGCCCTGCCGCACTACGATCCCAGGACCTGCACCCAGCAGTTCCTGTCGGACGCCGAGATCAGCGTGTTCGTCGACGCCTTCAAGGCGGGGGGCTTCCGCGGTCCCGTCAACTGGTACCGCAACTTCACCCGCAACTGGGAGCGCTCGGGCCATCTCGACGACCTCGTGACCGCGCCCAGCCTGATGATCATGGCCGAGAACGACCTCGTCCTGCCGCCGTCCGCCGCCGACGGCATGGAAAAATACGTGCCGAACCTGACCAAGGTGCTGATCGAGGGCTCGGGTCACTGGACCCAGCAGGAAAAGCCCGCCGAGACGACGGCCGCCATCGCGGACTGGATGCGTGCGACATTTGCGCCCCGGTGACGCGCGTCACAAAGCCCCATAGGCTCACGCAAAGCGTAGCATAGGGACGGGAAAGCCCGCATGGCGCAGATCGACGAGCTCTCGTTCGCCCTTGCGGCGGCGGGCCGGTCCTCCCTTTCCGCGCCTGTGGGGCGGCTGCGGTTGCGGACGCTGCTGGCGCTGCGCTGGCTCGCAGTGATCGGCCAGACCGCGGCGGTGCTCTTCGTCTACGGCGTGCTGGAATATGAGCTGCCCCTGGGCCTGTGCCTCGGCGCGATCGCGGCGAGCGCCTGGCTGAACATCTTTCTGGCCTTCTGGCTGCCCTCGCAGCGGCTGGTGTCGGAGTGGGAGGCGGCCGGCCAGCTCGCCTATGACATCCTGCAGCTGGCCTTCCTGCTGGCGCTGACCGGCGGGCTCGACAACCCCTTCATCCTCCTGTTCGTCGCGCCGGTGACGATCTCGGCGGCGACGCTGCGGCCGAGCTACACGCTGGGCCTCGCAGCCCTCACCTTCGCCTCGGTCGCCGGCATGGCGATGCTGAGCCTGCCTCTGCCCTGGGATCCGGCCGGCGGGTTCAAGCTGCCCGCGATCTACCAGGTCGGCCTCGTCACCGCGCTGATCATCGGCCTCCTCTTCACCTCGGGCTACGCCTGGCGGGTCGCGGTGGAGGAAGCCAAGCTCGCCGACGCATTGATCGCGACCCAGAGCGTGCTGGCGCGCGAGCAGCGTCTGTCCGCCCTCGGCGGTCTGGCCGCAGCGGCGGCCCATGAGCTCGGCACCCCGCTCGCCACCATCCAGGTCGCAGCCAAGGAGATGGCGCGGGAGCTTCCCGAAGGCGATCTCAAGGAGGACGCCCGCCTGATCGCCTCCCAGTCCGAGCGCTGCCGGGAGATCCTGCGACGGCTCGCGGTGTCGAAGAACGCCAGCGATGCGATGCATGAGCGCCTCGCCCTGCGCCAGCTTCTGGAGGAGGCCGCCAATCGCCACCCCGACATCCCGATCGCCCGCATAGACATCTCGGTGGAGCCCGGCGAACCCGGTCTGGATTCCGCCGACGAACCGGAAGTGCGGCGCAGCCCGGAGGCGCTCTACGGCCTCGGCAACGTCATCGAGAACGCCATGGAGTTCGCCCAGACCACAGTGGCCATGAAGGCGGTCTGGACCCGCAGCCAGATCATCATCACCGTGGAGGACGACGGGCCGGGCTTCGACCCGGACATCCTGCCCCGCCTTGGCGAGCCCTATGTCACCACGCGCGGCGCCGAGGACGAGCATGGCGACCACGAAGGCATGGGCCTCGGCTTCTTCATCGCCAAGACCTTGCTTGAGCGCTCCGGCGGACGCGTGACCTTCCGGAACCGGCCCCTGCCGGCCCGCGGCGCGATGGTGCGCGTCGTTTGGTCGCGTGCCGCGCTGGAGGCAGACCCGGTCTGACGGCTTGATGCGACGCCGAGACGCACGTCTAATCGATACAAACGATGACACGCGCACGCTTGCGCATGGAGGATCCCATGGCTGAAGCCGCATTGGCGCTTGATCTGCCGGAAGATGCATCCCTGCTGGTGGTCGATGACGACGCCCCGTTCCGCAATCGACTCGCCAGAGCGCTGACCAGCCGCGGCTTCGACGTGGTCGCCGTCGGCTCGGTGCAGGAAGGTCTCGACGCCGCCCGCGCCCGCCCGCCGGCCTTTGCGGTGCTGGACCTGCGGCTCGAAGACGGCACCGGCCTGCAGGTGATCGAGGAACTGCACAAGACCAGCCCGGACACCAAGGTCGTGATGCTGACCGGCTACGGCAACATCGCCACGGCCGTGGCGGCGGTGAAGGCCGGCGCGATCGACTATCTCGCCAAGCCCGCGGACGCGGACGATGTGGTCAAGGCGCTCCTGTCCGACCCGGACCACATTCCCGCCCCGCCCGACAATCCGATGTCGGCCGACCGGGTGCGTTGGGAGCATATCCAGCGCGTCTATGAGCTGTGCGGCCACAACGTGTCGGAGACGGCGCGCCGGCTGAACATGCACCGCCGCACGCTGCAGCGGATCCTCGCCAAGCGCGCGCCGCGGTGAGAACGGGGCCGGCTGGTCCCCGGCCCCTACTCCGCCGCCATCTTCAGAGATCTCGGTGCGGAAGCGGCTGCCGTTGAACACGCCGTAGTGGCCGACGCCCGGCTGGACGTAGTCATGGCGATGCTCGACCGGGATGTTCACGCACAGGTCGTGTGCGGCCTGGGTCTGGCCGATGCCGGAGATGTCGTCGTTCTCGCCCTCGACCGTCATGAGCGCGACGCGCCGGACTGACTTCAGGTCGACAATGCGCCCACGGTGCTCGAGGATGCCGCGCGGCAGGTGGTGTTCCTGGAACACCTTGCGGATCGTGGCGAGATAGAACTCCTCCGACAGATCCAGCACCGACAAATACTCGTCGTAGAACTCGCGGTGCTTTTCGGCGTTGTCGCCGTCGCCCTGCACAAGGTGGTTGAAGAAGGTCCAGTGCGCGTCGACGTGCCGGCTCCAGTTCATGTTCATGAAGGAGGCCAGTTGCACGAAGCCCGGATACACCCGCCGCAGCACGCCCGGATAGGGGAACGGCACGGTGTGGATCATGTTGTTCTTGAACCAGGCGAAGGGGCGTTCCTCGGCCAGCTTGTTCGGGACCGTCGGCGAGCGGCGCGCATCGATCGGCGAGCCCATGAAGGTCATGGTCGCGGGCAGCGCCGGATCGTCGTCCTCGTCCATCAGCGAGATCGCCGCCAGCACCGGGGGTCCGGGCTGGCAGACCGCGACCACATGGGCGCCAGGGCCGATGAAGCCCAGCATGTCGCGCACCCGGTCGATGTAGTCGTCGAGGTCGAACCGGCCGTCCGAGATCGGCACCATGCGCGCATCGGTCCAGTCGGTGATGTAGACGTCATGGTCCGGCAGGAACGCCTGGACGGTGCCGCGCAGCAGCGTGGCGTAGTGGCCCGACAGCGGCGCGACGATGAGAACGCGCGGCTCCACCCAGCCCGCCGGCCGGGCCTTGGCTAGCATGTCCGCCCGCTTCTCGAAATGCACCAGCGACACCCAGGGGTTCGACCAGACCACGCGCGGGGTCACCGGCACCTTCACGCTGTTGACCGAGACTTCGGAGAAGCCCCAGCCCGGCTTGTCGTAGCGCCGGGTCACCGCCTCGAACACGTCGGCGGCGGCCGCGAGCGTGCGGGCTGCGGGCGTATGGGCGACCGGATTGAACGGGCTTCGCAGGGCGGCGCGATTCATCTGTGCGATCGCCCGGAACGGGGTCAGTGCGGCGCGGTTCAGTTCCACCCAGCTGTAGAGCACCCGACGGCCCCTGTTCTTGTTGCGGTGCAGCGCAATGATGCACTGCAGCAGAGAGACTATGCAGGGTTCAGCGAAACAGCAACCTGCCCAATGGTCGCGCACACGGCGCCTCGCCCACGCACAAACGAGCTAACGTTGCCGTGATTTCGGTCAAGAAGCCGTTACAGTCCGTCCGCCAGCAGGTCGCGCAAACACCGCCCCATTGCGTCGGGCGTGGCGTCGCCGGAGAAAAACGTGGCGAGCTTTCCCTTGGAATCAACAAGATAGGTGATCGAGCTGTGGTCGATCACATAGTCAGTCGCCCCGTCCGGGGTGACCTTACGGAAACCGACACGATAGGCTTTCGCCGCTGCGGCGATTTGTTCCGGGGTCCCGGTGAGGCCGATCAGCCCGGGCGGGAAGCCGTTCGAGGCGACGTAGGAAGCCATGGCGGCCGGCGAATCGCGCTCCGGATCGAGGCTGATGAGAACAGGACGGATGCGGCTCGCCTCCGGCCCGGCCTGGGACAGCGCCTGGGCCATCACCTGCAGCGACATCGGGCAGATGTCCGGGCAGTAGGTGAAGCCGAAATAGATCAGCGCCGGCCGGCCCAGGAGATCGCGGTCGGTGAAGGCCTTGCCGGTCGTGTCCACCAGATCGAACGGCCCGCCGATCTCGGCGAAGGCCCGGCCGCGGCAGTCCCCGGACGCCGCATCGGCCTTTGCGGCGGGCGGACTCATGGCCTGCCGGGCCAGAAAGCCGCCGGCGACCAGAAGCGCGACGAGGCCGACGCCGATGGCGGCGAGGGTCCAGGTCTGACCGGCCTTGCCGGCAGCGGGAGGAACAGGATCCGTCATGAACGCGGGTTTGGCGCGGGCCGAGCGCCTTCACAAGACGCGACCGCGTGAGACCTCGGCCTCAGTTGCGCAGGGCGGGCCGCGCCGGCGTCTGGGCCGCCCGCCGGACAGCCGAACTCGACGGTCTCCCGGCGTAGCCGAGGCTGGGGGCGATGCCGACGATCACCCGTTCGGCGTCGCGCACCGCGAACGCGGACTGGGCGAAGACGATGGTGACCGAGCGCACGCCCTGCGCCGCGCGCCGTTCCGCCGGCGGGCCTTCCAGGGCCTGCAGCAAGCCGTCGCGGATCCGGTCGACCGCGTCGGCGCCGGCTCCAGCCGGCAGTTCGGCGGGCGCCTGCAGGTCGATGGTCCGACGATGGCGCGTGGAGATGTCGCGCACCGCGCGCTGCATGTGGCGGCGCAGATTGTCGGCAGGCGGTGCGGGCGAAGCGATCGGGCGGGTCGGCGAAATCGGCGCGGCCGGCGCGCCATTGGCCCCGAGCGGCCCGTAGACCGTCACCCCGCCCAAGGCATTGATGCGCAGCATGGGCTCGCCGGTGTCGAGGGTCAGGATCTCGTCGCCCCGGGCCGCGACGACCGGGATCAGCGCGAACACCTCTTCCTGGTCAAGAAACAGCACCAGCGGCCGCCGCGGCGAGGAACGGTCCAGCACGAAGCGCACCGCGTTGTCGCGCGCGCCATAGAGGATCGCCTGCGGAGCAGGGGCCCTTGAGCCTGGAAACAGGCCGTCCTTGAGGGGGTTCGACTGCGCCGCCGCCGGCATGGCCAGCAGCAGGGACAGGCCGAGCGCCCCCCCGAGCGTCGCACCACGTCGTGTCATGCGCGCTTATGTGCTTCGGAAAGCGGCGATTTCACGGCGTCGGCGCGGGCCGGACGATTCGTCCCGCCAGATTGCGCCGCACCTCGCGCGCATCGAACGCCTCGGGCTTGTCCGCAGGTTTCGGACCCCGGAACATGACGATCTCCACGGTCGCGCTGTAGCGGGTGGATTCCATCACGTCATAGTCGTCCCAGAACGGATCGTACCACGCCCGCCAGCCCCAGCGCGGATGGAAGAAACTGTAGCCGACCCCGAAACCGCCGTAAGGGCCGAAGCGGGACGGCCCGATCCGGGTGCGGCGCACGGTGGCGTCGACATCGCGGTCTGCGGCGAAGAACCCGTCGTATCCGGCCGCCAGAGTCGCCTCGGCCGCCCGGTTGAGCATGTAGAGTTCCACCGTCTCCCGGTTCGTCAGGCTGTTGCCCTCGAACGTGATCCGCAGGCGGTTCGCCTCGACGGGCTGTTCGGACCAGCCGTAGCGAGCCTCCGGCGTGCGCGGCTGATAGGGCGTCGGGCCCGCCGAAACGCAGGCGCCCAAGGCAGCGAGGCCCAAAAGGGCTGCGAGATGTCGAACGCGCGTCACGGCCCGATCCTCCTGCCCGCCCCGGACAGGAAAGTGGCGCGGGCAGTGCGCTCTGTCGAGGGCTGGTCAGGCGTTCAATGCATCACCGCGCAAGGATGTGAGCGCAACCTGCAGCGCATGGCCCGGCGGGCCGCCCAGAACGGGGCTGAGGTCCGCTGGCTCGCCGCCCGGCGACAGCGCAGCGGCGATCGCGCGCTCCAGCCCCGTCAGCGCCCCGCACCCTGGCCAACCGACGGCAAGCGGCCAGCGCGCCTCGAACGCCAGCACACGGGCGAAGACGAACACGCGCGCCAGCCCGTCGCCGCGCGCAGCGCCCAGGCCGTCGTCGACGAGCCGGGCGACCGTCGGGCAATCGGCAAGACCCGCAGCGATGCAGCGGAGCGCCGCGATCACCGCATGAGCGCGCGGCTCCAGGCTTGCGAAGGCGGACACGGCGCGCGCCGGCGCGCCTGCGATCCTTTGTTCCTGGACACGGGCGGCGAGAGAGGACATGGCGACGCTCCTTGTTGCGAGTCGTTCGCATCTTATGCGATCTGCGAACGGTTCGCAACAATGAGTGACCATGCATGAAATCCCGCCGATTTCACCGTCAGAGGGTTGCATCTTGCGTCGGTTCGGCTCAGAAGAGCCCCCATGAGGCAAGAACATGCGCATCTGCTGCTGACCGGGCGACTTCGCCGCCCTTGGGCGCGTCGCGCCTAGCCGCCTCGGGGCTTTCCTGACGCGGCGCGCGCCCAAGGGCTGGACCGCCGCACCTCAAACCGTCAGGAACATCCAATGACCACCGACACCCGTCCCCACGTTCGTATCTTCGACACCACCATGCGCGACGGCGAGCAATCGCCCGGCGCCTCCATGTCCCACGCCGAGAAGCTGGAGCTTGCCGCCCTGCTCGAGGAGATGGGCGTCGACATCATCGAGGCGGGCTTCCCCATCGCCTCCAACGGCGACTTCGAGGCGGTGCGCGCCATCGCGGCCCTTGTTAAGGAGAGCGTCGTATGCGGCCTCTCGCGCGCCGGGCCGAAGGACATCGAGCGCTGCGCCGAGGCCGTGCGCCCCGCCGCCCGCCCGCGCATCCACACCTTCATCTCCACCTCGCCCATCCACATGAAGCACAAGCTGCAGATGGAGCCGGACCGGGTGCTGGAGGCCATCCACGGCTCGGTGACGCTGGCGCGCAACTTCACCGACGATGTGGAGTGGTCGGCCGAGGACGCGACCCGAACCGACCGCGACTTCCTGCGCCGGGCGGTGGAGGTGGCGATCCGCGCCGGAGCCACGACCATCAACATCCCCGATACAGTCGGCTACTCGTTCCCGGACGAGTACGGCGCGATCTTCCGCGACCTGATCGAGACGGTGCCGGGCGCGGACGGGGTGATCTTCTCGGCCCATTGCCACAATGATCTCGGGCTCGCGGTCGCCAACTCGCTGGCGGCGGTTCAGGGCGGGGCGCGCCAGATCGAATGCGCGATCAACGGCCTCGGCGAGCGGGCGGGCAACGCTGCGCTGGAGGAGATCGTGATGGCGCTGCGGGTGCGCGGCGACGGCATGCGGTTCGCCACCGGCGTGGAGACCACGCTCCTGTCGCGCGCCTCCAAGATGGTCAGCCAGATCACCGGCTTTCCGGTGCAGTACAACAAGGCCATCGTCGGCAAGAACGCCTTCGCACACGAGAGCGGCATCCATCAGGACGGCATGCTCAAGAACGCCCAGACCTACGAGATCATGCGGCCCGAGGACGTCGGCCAGGGCGGCACCAACCTCGTCATGGGCAAGCATTCGGGCCGCCACGCCTTCAAGGACAAGCTGCGCGACCTCGGCTACGTGTTGTCGGACAACGCCTTCCAGGACGCGTTCCAGCGCTTCAAGGACCTCGCGGACCGGAAAAAGCACGTCTATGACGACGACATCATCGCCCTTGTCGACGACGCCGCCGCCCATGTGGACGACGCGATCAAGGTGACCCGCCTGCGGGTGGTCGCCGGCACCGAGGGGCCCCAGACCGCCGAGATCGACATGACCGTGGACGGCGCCCCGCGCTGGACCACCGCTCGCGGCAACGGGCCGGTGGATGCGGTGTTCAACGCCATCTCCGCCATCGTGGCGCATGAGGCGACGCTGGAGCTCTATCAGGTCCACGCGGTCACCGAGGGCACGGACGCGCAGGCGGAAGTGTCGGTGCGGCTGAAGGAGCACGGCCGGATCGCTGTCGCCCGCTCGGCCGACGCCGACACGCTGGTCGCATCCGCCAAGGCCTATGTGGGCGCCCTCAACCGGCTGATCGCCAAGCGCTCGCGCGGCGCGGACGCGCAGGAGAGTGCGGCGGGGTGACACAGGCCGGCGCGCGTCAGGACGCAGCGCGCGCCGGCGCCTCTTCGACTCCACCCCGAACAGGGCGTCGTGCTTAGCCGACCGCTTCGACGCTCATCAATCGACGCACCGCCTCCTGGATGAAGGCGCTGCGGTTGTCCCCGCGAGCGGCGGCGAACGCGTCCACCCGGGCCAGCAGTAGCTCATCCATGCTGATGTTGACACGAACCGCGCGCGACGGAGGCGCAGCCGCCGGCACCTGCACCAGGACCGCGCCGATCAATTCTTCCTGCAAGTCCGTGTCGCGCACTAGATCGGCGACAGGCCGGGGCGTCGGCACGACATGACGGGCCGCCCGGATGCCGTCGAGATAGAGGTCGAGTGCGTCGCGCGCTGCCTCAAGCGTCGCGTCGAACCCGTCGGCCTCGGTGACGACTCCGGGAGCGTCCAGTCCGACTGCGGTCCAGACGTCGCCCGGACCTTCGTTGAGACGAAGGGCGAAGGTGTAGTGGTCCATCATCGTGCTCCTGTCGTTCCTGTCGATTTGCCTCGGCGACGCCGTCATTCGGGCGGCCATGGCAGTCCGGCCTGCCGGCAGATGCTCCGAGCTGTGCCGATCTTCATGTCCTTGCGCCCGGCCGGAACCACGACGTGGCGGTCGCCCTTGACGAAGTGCATGTGGCTGCCGGTCTGGCGGGTCTTCACGAACCCCGCCTTTGTCAGAATGCGAACGAAGTCGCGGCTGGCGAAGGTCGGGTTTGTGTTCATTCACTGCACGCGCCACTTGATGCGTAGATTATACACAAAGCCCACGCGACCGCGAGAAAATTGTGTATTGGGTGCGCAGACTGAAGCGCCGTCGCCGCCAAGCACTTCGCGAAGGTCGCCAGCACCAAGGCCTGTGTGGGCGCCCTCAACCGGCTCATCGCCAAGCGCACGCGCGGCGCGGACGCGCAGGAGAGCGCGGCGGGGTGACACAGGCCGGCGCGCGTCAGGTCGCGGCGCGCGCCAGCACCTCTTCGGCCCATTGATTGAGGCTCTTGCCGGCAAGTTCGGCGGCAACCGCCGCCCGCCGATGCACGTCCGGGCTTAGACGGAACATCACCTGCCCGGAATAGGCCTTTTGCGGCTCCTTGCCGACGCGGGCGCAGGTTTCGAGATAGTCGTCCACGGCCTCCACAAAAGCGGCGCGCAGGTCTGCGACGGTTTCGGCATGAAAGCCGACGCCGTCGCGGATGCCGGCGACGGACCCGACGAACAGGCCGTCCTCGTCATCATATTCGATCCGGGCCGAGTAGCCCTTGTAGGTCATGGCGTTGGTCATGGCGTGATCCCCAGTCGGATGAGAAAGCCGCGCGCATCGCGCACCTGATAGCGCTTGGCTTCCTTTGCCGGATGCGGCCGGTGGAACGTCTGGATCTCGTCTCCGCAGCAGAACCGCACCCGCGAACCGCGACCCTCGATGATCTGGGCGCCGCAGGCGATCAGCAGCGCCTCGATGTCCGCCCAGGCGATGGTCGCCGACACCGGCTCCTTGAAGACCGCTTCGAGGGTGCGTCGATGGCGCGCGTTCACGTCGCAAACCTATACACGCTAGCGAAAAATGCAAGCATGCAGGACCAACCTCGACGAGCGCGCGTCCGGTGTGATAGCTCCCGCTTCCCTGTGCCGGCTTAGCTCAGTTGGTAGAGCACCCGCCTTGTAAGCGGAAGGTCGTCGGTTCGAGTCCGACAGCCGGCGCCACCCGCCTCAGGGGGCAGCTCCACACCTAAGTCTCTGACGCTTCTGGCCTAAATGGGCCATCCCTGCGGGCCAGAGGTCAGTTGGCGGCGGCGGCGTTGGGGCCGCGAACCGTCTTGCGAACCGTGTTCCGAACCGTACCGGCAGGGACCCGGCGAGCGACAGGTGGCCCGGCTGGGTCCGGCATCAGCCATGTCGCGCAATAGATTGGGTGAGTGGGTGGCGCGGGACATCAAGAACGCCGACCTCAGTCCCCCCGCTTTGTGCGCTGGCGCTGAACTGCGTCGCTGAACGCGGCCGCTAATATCCCGGTGGGCAGGGCAATCACCCCGATCCCAATGACAGCGATCACGCTTGCCACCAGCTTCCCCAACGCAGTCACGGGGTAAACGTCGCCGTAGCCTATCGTGGTCAATGTCACCACAGCCCACCAGAGGGAACGCGGGATGCTGCCGAACTCCTCAGGCTGGAGGTCGCCCTCGATCCAATGCAGCGCACTGGCCCCGAGTATGAGGAGGACGGCGGCCAAGCAAATCGTGGCCATGAGCTCGTAGCGCCGTGAAGCGACGGCCTCGATCAGGTGGTTGAACGCACCTGACATCCGGCCAAGTTTGGCGAGGCTCAGGATGCGCAGGAGCCGCAGCATACGGAGGGCCATCAGGTTGAGCCCGAAGGCGGGGGCGATCGTGACCAACAGGATCAACAGGTCCACCAATGCGAAGGGCGAGCATACGAAGGCAAGGCGGTTGGCCCATGGCGGGCGACTCGGGTCTTGCTCAGCCGCCACCCAAAGGCGGGCGGCATACTCAACCGCGAACAGCGTGCCCAGCACCACCTCCACCCAACCGAGGGCGGAAAGCACGCGCCGCCCGAGCAGCGGCTCGGTTGCTAGGATGGAGACCACCACACCGATTAGGATGGCGGCGACTATGGCACGGTTCAGCGGGGAGAGCCCCGGCCCCGGCCATGCACCGGGCTCGATGGCGCGCCAGAGGCGCTGGCGTAAACTGGCATGCGTCAACGCCGAATCCCCCCTCGCAGCCAAGCTCGGCCGGCCCTAGCAGATGCTCTCACAAGGCACCCCGTCCCCATCCCCGTCCAGTCGGCGGACCCCGCACTGGCGCAGGAAGAACTGTGCCTCAGAACAGGAGTTCATCTGGCGGCATGTACGCTTTGTCCCGCACCGGCCGCTGTTGCTTGGCCGACTCGCTTGGGCGGGGATGCGGAAGGGCTGATCTACAAATCGAGCGGGCCGGCGGCTCGCTTGTGGTGCTGAAGCGCTGGCTGGGGCCATCGGCGCGACTGCCCCGACGCTGCCTTGGGCCTGCGCTCTGCGGTTGGCACGGTAGTCCCAAGGCGCAACAGTCTGAGAAGCGGGCATGGCCCACAACCCGAGAGATGCGCCGCGCGCGCTGCTCTCCCAGCCGACGAAGCGCCGATCCGTCAGGTACTGCCGATAGGCCCACGCCCCGCCCATGGATACCATCTCTCCATTGACGTAGCGTTCCCCGACGAACACGTCACCAACGAGCCGACCGTGGCGGTCTGTATCGGTCTGCACCACCCGAACGACCTCACCGGCGACCATGCCTTGCAGCATCTGCCTGGATCGATTGCCCCACGGCTGTCCGCGCTCTGGAGCATCGATATTGGCCAACCTCACCCGGACCTCTTGGTAACCCGGCCCAAGGACAGTGATCGAGTCGCCGTCGCTGACGCCGATCACGCGGCCTTCAATCGTTTGCTGGCCCCGGCCCCTCGCTATCTGTCGCACAGTGGTTCTTGCCGGTTGCACGTCAGGTGGGCCGCGCGAGCCGCTGGCTCGGTCGCGTGCGGCGGTTGCCGGCGGCGGTGCTGATGGAAATCGGGGCAGGCTTGGCCCTTCGAGGAACCGCAGGCTGACCCAACCGGCCCTTTCCTCATCGATGGGCACAAGTGCCCACTCACCGACCACGTCGAAGACGGTGACCCGAGCATCGCGCGCGAGGGACCCGATGAGGGGGCCATCCGTCGTTGGTGCGGCGCGAACGTTCAGTTGGGTTGCCGTCACCCGCGCAGGCTCTGGGTCGGGTATCCCATCTTCATTGGCCCATGAGACAGGCGGAGCGGAGGGATCAGCGTCCGCTGGCGCAGACTGGGGACCTGCAACGACGCCCGGGGCTGCCACGCGGGGATCAAGCTGCCAAGAGACGGCAGTGCCCTCCACGAAGAACGCGACCCCTGCCACCAAAGAGAAAATCAGGTTGGTGACTGGCTGCATTGTGCCCTCTGTGGCCTGACGCGTTGAGGAGCTGCCCCCGTTCTATGCTACAAGATCAAGAGTGACGGCGCTCTGCAAGACGTACGGCTGCCTGCTCGCAAAGAAGGCGGCCGTGCGTGTCAAGAGGTCGCGTTCGCTTACAGCAAAGTTGGACCCGGTATGTTTTGATGTTGGGGAGACGGCCAACCACTTTTGACATCGCTGCCCCGGTGGTCTAAATGTCATCCGCCTGTGATAAGAGCGCCCGACTTCGGGCCACGCCACAGCCCGGTGCACGGCCCGGGGGCAGGACCGGTAGAGGGACACCCCCTCTTTAAAGCCATCGTGCCGAGCGGAGCCCCGAGGTTCCGACGAGCCAATGGACGCCGACACAACCTACCAATGCGCAACCCCTTCCCGGGGCGCTGGTGGACGTGTGTCGGCACAGCCCCACTCCCGTCCACAGTGCTCCATACTTGGAGACTGACCTATGGCTGACGAATACTACCTCGAAACCGACTTCCCCGCTCTGGTGCATGACCTGCGTGTCGCATTTGAAGAGATTCGCGGGGCCGATTGCCCAGGCCACATTGCGGCCGACATCCCGGCCATGGTGCTGGCGGACTTGGCGGCGCTCAACTTGGAGCAATGGGCGGGCGACGCGCCTGAGGTCCCGGCGAAGGAGCTGGTCGCAACCATCGCGGGGAGCCTCGCCTACATGCTGGGGTACTTCACGGGCGAAGCCGATGGCGAGTGGCTGCGGCGGCTCCTTGCGGCCGTTGCCGCGCTGGACGCCCTGACCACCGAGGACCTGCGCCCCCGCTTCGGGAAGCTGCCCGGGGTGCAGGCCAGGTCCATGCACTGACACCACCCCGAAAGGGGCGCGCCGGGGACGCCCGGCGCGCCCCTGACGGCATGGCGGTTCCGGCCGCCCGCTGGACCACCCGCAAACCGTCCGGTTGCGGGGTGTCAGTTCAGCTGCGGCCGCGCCCGCTGCAACCAGCCGAGGTCCACCGTGAAGAGGAACCAGCCGTAGGCGCGGAGCCCTGAAGGGGAGAACTGGTCGGTCAGGTGGCGCGGGAGGCGCTCCCTCACTGAGTCCACCCAGCACGTCTGGCGCACCCCGGGCGGCCGCCATGTGAGCATGCCTACCAGCGCCGCAAGGTCGTGGCGGGGGACGCGGTAGAGCTTGGCGAAGGCCTCGACATCCGCCGGCCGTGGCCACCCGTCCTCCCGGTGCTCCTCTGCCCAGAGGAGCAGTGCGAGGTGGGCCTCGCGCAGGGGGCGGGGGAATAGCCGCACATAGGCGTCGCCGAGGCGCTCTTCGTTCATTCGCCGGCCCTCCGCCCATAGGGCGCGCCGATGACCTCCCCCTGCACGAGGGCGGGCAAGAAGCCGCCGGTGGCCGACGCGGCGACCTCGGTCACCGTGTGGCCGTTGAACGGCGCGTTGAGCCATGGCGCGAGGCCGTTCGCGGCGGCGACGGCCGCGCCGGGGTTGGCGGCCTCAACCAGCGCACCGTGGATCCGGGCGCTGTTGCGCAGGTGGTCGGCCCCCCGGGGGCGGTGGATCAGGTAGAGCGGCATCAGCGTGCCCCCATGGCTTGCTTGACACGGTCGAGCGGCCGCCTGCGGCCGGAGGTGAACTCGCGGTTGGCATTGAGGGCGGACTGGATGTCGTTGCGGATGCGGCGGATGGCCTGCTGGACGCAGCGGGCCTCCTCGCCCACCAGCCGCTCGGCGAGGTCCGCCGCGCTGAACGGCCGCTCCCGCGCGGGCATGCCGTCGATGATGTGCATCAGGGCCGCGCCCAAGACCTTGTTGTCGGTCGCCAGCGCGAGTTGGACCATGTTGCGCAGCTGCACCGGGCCGGAACCTTGGAGCTGCGTGAGGTAGTGCGACCGCTCCGGCGTCCCGAGGCCGACGCGGGCGAGGATCGCCTGAGGGGTGCCGCACAGCTCCGCCGTCATGCCCACGGCCTTGTCGGCCGCCGACAGCTCGCGCAGCAGCCCCCAGCGCGTCTCGTCTGAGCCCTTGATCAGCTCGTTCCGGGCCTTGTCCGCGACCTTCTGCGCGGCGGCCTGCTGGTCTGCGGGGGAGAAGCCGGCGGCGGCGATGGACGCGGCGGCCTCGTCGCCACGGCGGCGGATTGTGGCCTCAAGGTCGCCCATCACGCTCTGGAACTTGGCGGCGCGGCGGGCCACGAGCTCGGCAAGCTCGACCACCTCGGCGGTCTTCAACAGCCGGCCGGCGGGCATGAGGCTCAGGTCATCGGGGGCTTGGGTGGCGGGCTCGGCCATGGGCAACTCCGGTGTTGCGGGGCCGGCACCAGCGCCGCCCCATGCCCCGGACGATACGCCCGGGGCATGGGGCGGGGTAGCGCAAACACTTGTTGAGTCAGGGGTTTGGGGCGGCGTCCCAGCTGACATCGGCCGCAGCCCCATGCTCGGCAAGGAAGGCCTCCACGGTCTGGCGCGGCGGCACGACGATCACCCCGCCGGCCTCCGGCCCCACGAGGTGCTCGTCCGGGACATGGCCCTCGCGGTAGCCGTGGCGGGCCTTCAGCAGGAACATGTTGGCGGCCGGGTTGCCGCCGTCCGCAAGGAGCCGGAGGTTGCTGACCAGCGCGTCATGCTCCTTGGCGAGGCCGCGCTCGTAGGCCTCCTGGACCTCCGGCTGGCGCTGGCGCACCGCGCGCAGGGTCGAGGCGTCCATGCCCAAGGCGCGGGCGATGGTCGCGACGTGGCAGCCCCGGCCGGCCAGCTCCTCCACGACCCTCAGGCCGAACTCGGTGACGCGCCAGTGCGAGCGCCCACCCTCCCCGGGGGCGGGTGGCACGAGGCGGGCGGTGGGCGGGTGGTCGGTCATCCTTGGCTCCGTTGGTCGAACTCGCGGCAGACACGCTGGGCGAGGCCCTTGCCGCAGCGCAGCTCCCGGGCGATGGCGTCCATGCCGCGCCCTTGGCTGCGCAGGCCCCGGATCGCGGCGACCAGCGCGTCAGACGCTGGCGGCCGGCCGATGCGG
>VYKN01000093.1_pt1 | contig 18965 bp, 5 predicted proteins | sample 5114581 | NCBI WGS metagenome assembly VYKN01 (sample SAMN12291810, study PRJNA351875) | freshwater metagenome | isolation source: freshwater lake | place: USA: Michigan, Baker Lake | collected 2011-08-08
GTGCGATTAGTCATTGACCGCCAGTTAAAACTACCTCGCACATTGCATTTGTTCGATGACAACGCGTTTACCATTTGTTATAACGAGAAAGAATCATTCGAGAAAAAAAATTGTGCGTTCGTAAAATTAGAGCAGCATCTTTTCTTACCGCAACTATTGAGCAACTTGTACGAGCGCAAAATTCAGTCGGTCATTGTGGAAGGTGGTGCGCAAACGCTGTCCGTCTTTTTAAACGAAAATCTTTGGGATGAAGCCCGCATATTTAGTTCGCGTCAAACGTTCGGTGATGGAATTCAAGCACCACAATTATCCGGTCGGCAGGCAATTGAAGAAATCATTGAAGATGATATACTTCGGATTTTTTATCCGAACTAAAATTACCGTTTTCTCTTTTTGGCAGAGTAGACTTTCTTTTTGCCGGGTTTACGCTTCTTGTTGTACGAAGGGCGCTTGGTAGAACTCTTTCTACCCATCGAAAGCTTCTTCGTATTTTGATAGCGTGAGTTGGGTGAGAAAGCAGCCACTCGTTTTTGCGCACGGGCCAGTTGCTTCGGTGTGCGACCTCCGGCAGTCTTACGAACAGGCGAAGAGCTGATTGATTTTCTGCGGTATGAGAGCGACTGCTTGTAGTCTTGACGGAATTTCTTCTGATAATTTTGGTCGTTGAAATCGTAGCGCAACGTAAATTCACTGGATGCACCCAGATAACCACCCACCTGTGTCGTAATGATTTCTCTTGAGTAACCCACCAACAAATATTTGTTCAAGCGATACGCCACGGTAAAGTTGAGCAGGTTGCCGGCCCGCAGTGCACTACCTGCTGTGATCTTATTATCATACGTGTAATAGAGGCCTATGTCATAGTTATTGTTGTTCTCTGAAAATTTGCGGTACGAAAAATACGGCTCCAACACATCTTGTCCATCGCGAATAGGTATCTGACCTTGCACAAACGCGGTGTAGTAGTTGGACAATACTCTGTTTTCGGTTGGCTCTAACCAGGCTGTAGCCAAACGGTTAGCCGCAATACCGGCTTTCACAAAACGGTTTTGATACATCAAGCCAAATGAAAAATCAGGCTTTCCTGTAGTACTTTGATAACGAAGGTAAACGGGATCGTTCAGAATATAGCCAATATCAGTGCCCGTTGCATTCAGATTCAAGCTGTTGTATTCCACACCAACCCCCATGGAGAGAGAATTGAATTTATTAAAGTACAAATGATAGGCAAAGGCTCCGCCAATGTATGTGTTTTTTAGAATTGAAAATTCATCCTGGTAAACGTTGGCACCTACCCCAAAGCGATGCCCTGCAAAAGGAGCATGGATACTGATAAAATAGTTTTTAGGTGAACCAGCTAATCCGTCGTAATTCTGACGATATGAAGTAGTAATCGAGCCAAACGTATGCCCGGCAAGAGCAGGATTGTACATGAACGAGTTGGTCAGCTTCTGACTGAACAAGGGAACATCCTGACCATTGGCCGCCCATGAACTAAGTATGCCTACAATTAGTATAATTCTCTTCATGAGCGACTATTTAAGAACTACAATAAACTGTTTGAGTATTTCTTCCTTGCCTTTTCGCACATACTTTACTACGCACACATAGTTTCCTATGTCCAGCTTGTTGAAATCGAAATTTGTCTGTGCTGAGGTGGCAGGTTGTGGATAATTTTCAAACGATTTCCACGATGCAACTTCTTTTCCCCACCGATCGATCAAGAGCACTTCGTTTTCCGGGAAAGAGTCGATGCCTTCGATGAAAAGCACATCATTTTTTTCATCCTCACCGGGTGTGATTAGCTTATGGATTTTTACTGAAATCACATCTGATTTAGCCAAGGCCAGTGTTTTGGCTGTGGCCGACATTGACTTTGTACTTTTATAAAAAGGATCAACTACTTCACCGCCCAGATTATCCTGAGCATTAGCAGAGCTCATTTCTAACACAATTGCATCACCATTGCCGGTAAAAAATAAGTCCGTTCCATTTTTACTCAATGCAGCCAGACCGGGCTTAGTGAGTGTGCCGGTAGTACCTGCCGTAATTTCCCAAAAGTGATCTGTGAAAATTTCCTTTATGTCTCCTACCGAGGTAGCAAATCCTGGATTTTCGGTAACTACTTCCATACCAACACCATTTATCGCATCTGCCGTTGTTATCGTAAGTTGTGCGGGAAAATAGCCTGCATTAGTGCCTATTGGGAAAGTGTGTGGCTGTGAAGATGGAAGTGTGGATAAAATAAAAATTCTACCATTAATGTATGAATCATCATTGCCAACAAGTGTTTTAGTGCCACTATACCCTAATTTGGCCGGGATCAATCGTTTTTTTTCAGAGGCTAATTTTCCTTTGATGAAGGTCAAATCATTCAGAACCAGCCATTCGCCTGCCACGGCAAAAGTGGCATTGGTATTTAATGTAATCGCATCTACAGATAAAGGGCGAACAGTGCTATTTACAAGGCCTTGAAAAGCTGTACCCGTTGCGGCTAAAACAAGTTTAAGCTTGCTAAAATCTGTTTTGAGGCTTTGGTTTTCAATAGTCGATGTTGTAGTCATCGTGGTTCCTGAGGCTGCAACTACATCGGTACCAGATGAGATCACCATCTGTGCTTGAATTAACTTGGCTGTAATTAAGAAAAGAAACGCAACGAAATACCTCATTTTATAAAATTTAGTCAATAAGTATCATTTTTCTCGTAGGTGTGGATCTCCCATCAGCAATCAATAGATACAAATAAATACCCGCTGGTAATTCACTACCATTAATTCGGGTTTTAACTTCTCCGCGATCGGTAATTATTCTTTTTTCGATCTGTTTGCCCGATAGATCGTAAATGTATAAGCTGGCACTTTGAATTGTCTCAGGCACAATCATCTTGATTTCAGTGTCTTGATTAAAAGGGTTGGGATTATTCTGAAACAACTCCAATTGGTCTGATTCCTTCAAATTATCATCATTTATAGATTTCTTAAGCTCATCGATAATCTGTTGCTGTTTAGAAACTATTGAACTTAACTCTTGAACTGCCTTAGTTAAAGGAACCACAAAATCGGAATAACGAATGCTATAATGTTCACCGTTACTTTGTGGGACTTCAATTCCATTAAATACATATCGCGATTTTTTCAATGCCGCCTCAACCTCTTGTGCGATAAAACCTGTTTGTCTAATTGGTTCACCGCGTGTAATCGTAAGATCCGCATCGGCTTCTTTTACTCCTAGAAACTTGTTAAGTTTTACCCTGTCGATAGTGTAACTTACTGGGCGAAGTAAATTGATAAACTCTAAGCCAGATACATCTTCTCTAACATCGAGTTTAAATCGTCCATCTGAAAGAGTGCTCCATGAAACCTGACCACCAATACTAGTAACGCTACTGTTACCAATTCGCACCTGGTTCGATGCATTGACTTTCGTGTTATAACCTATTGCTGTAGTATTTGTCAACCCTGACCCGGCGATTACAGGTCCGGAATAAGCTCCAATAGCTGTATTATTAGATCCTGTAACGTTATAAATTGAACTTTCAATTCCAATCGCCACGTTATAGTTACCCGTAGTATTTTCTGATAGACTTAAGATACCTAAAGCACTATTACCTTCGCCAGTAGTTGTTTTTCTCATACTACTTGTTCCAAATCCAGCATTGTAAAACCCTGTAGATACAGAAAGGGAATTGTTTCCAAAAGCGCAGCTGGAAACCCCGTCCTTTATCGTATTATAACCGAAAGAGGTCAAATTACCTCCACCTCCATTAATTGCTGTCTGGCCAATACAAACATTAGAAAAATTTGCATCAAAAGATGATGGCAAATATTGAATTTTACCAGAATAATCTACACCAATCATCTTTAATGGATTTGATTGTGGTGTAACTCCTTGTAAATAAAGGGCACCATCCAAATAAATGCTTCCGCCCAAATACAAATCTTTAAACTTATTAGTTAGAGAACCTAAATTATAGCTATTAGTAACATTTGGAATCACGCTTTGAAAAGCTATATGATTTCCAAGATTATCCCCACCACTACCGCCTGGTAAACTTGAAATATCCCTCCAAAAAAGTTTCCCATTTATATCGCCAACAAGAAGTTTAGTCTGAGCATTATCCTGTGATAAACTCCGAAATCTAATACTACCACCAACATCCAACAAATCAGATGGTGTCGGAACACCTATTCCAACATTTCCTAAAGAGTAATTTATGGTGCTCCCAGTCGTGATCCATTGTGATGTCCCCGTAATTGTTGTTATATCCCTCCAGAACAATTTTCCATTCGCATCGCTAACAATAATTCTCGAAAAGGTATTATCTTGAATAATGGACCTCAATCTAGCAGTGCCATTTACATCTAGTATTTCAGTAGGAGAGTTTGTGCCAATACCTACATTACCTAAGGAGTAGCTGATATTTGACCCCGAGGTTAACCACTGACTTGAACTAAGAGTTAATGGGACTCCATTTAAAAAGTAACCAGTAGCATTAACAGTACCCTTGAAATCAGAATTAAATTGACTCTTTGCTGAACCCGATACAAGAATTAAAAAACAAATAAGTAAACTTCTCATATTTTTTAATTTAGGAATTACTTTTTCAGTTTCGAAACTTCTAGTTTTAATGAGTCTATAGTTCTTTTTTGAGACTTTATTGCTTCAACAAGATAAGGTATTATACCCTCATAGTTTACAAACTTATTTCCATGTTCATCTGTAGCAACCACTTCTGGAATTGCAGCCTCAACTTCTTGGGCAATAAACCCAACTGATACTTTATCAATACTTCCCTTCTTTCTAGCGCCTGTTGAAATAAACTTGTAATTAACGCCACTTATTTGGTTCAATTTTTCAATTGGATCCTTTACTCGTACTACATCTTTTTTTATTCGTTTATCGCTCGCCTTAAAATACGATCCAGTACCATCTATATATGCTTTCTCATATGTGGTACTACCTGCGCTTAAAAAATCCTCATCATAAATCCTCAGAAGCCTATCGTAATCTCCTGGACTCCAAATTACAGCGTAATCTCCGTCCGTGTAAAGCCCTGAAGACTCAGCTGCACCATACTCAAAAATCAGACCTTTACCAGTTGAATTTGGGTTAAAATCCCAATTAAAAGCTTGATAAAATCTGCCAACAGCGTCATTATAAATTGCTGTAGCTTCGGATCCAACTTGAACATCTCCATTGGTTTGTACCACTAGAGACATAAAAACAAAACAAATTACTAGTGCAATCGGCATTAGTAATTTTCTGTAATCTATATTTTTCATAATCAGCTTAAAGTTTCAATTAAAATTACAAAAACAATTCTATTTCTTTTCTTCCTTTTTCGGCAAAGCCGCATCTACGGTTAAGCCCAACGCTGCTTTGATCTTCTCAATTTCTGATTTCAAAGAAGCCAATTCGCTTTCGCTGGTTGCCACTTTGTTGAGGCTGGCCTCGAGCAAAGCAATTTTTCTCTTGTTTTCTGTATCTGCGATTTGTAACGAATCGATCATCTTCTTTTGATCTTCAATCATTTTTTGCTGCTCTTTGATGCCTTCAATAAGCACCGGCACGAGGGTGGCGTATGATACTGAATAATATCCATCTGCAGGCGTATTGACCACTTCCGGATAAACCTCTTTTATTTCCTGGGCAATCACACCAATGTCATGCTTATTGGAAAGATTCAACTCAGGAAACTCGTCACCTCTCCAGTCAAAACTAACACCTCTCATTTTCATAATATTACTCAGAGCGTTTGGCAGCGTCTGAATATTTTTCTTTAATCGTCTGTCTGAAGTTCCGAACCAGGCTGTTGTGCCACCAGCGATGCCGGCTGCGTAGACGGCATATCCTGAACTGCTGTTCCCATACACCCCAGTTCCTGTAGTGGATGACCCATAAACCCCATACGATGCAACAGTGGTTCCTAAAACCCCAATGGTGGTCGTGCCGGTTGCATCACCCCAAACTCCCACATACCCATCCGATCTGCCATAAACCCCCACAGCACTACCGCCAGTGGAATTGTTGTAAGAATGCACCGTTGCACCGTTATGTGTAGACCGCACATCGAATGGGCTGACAGGTGCGGAAATACCAACGCCCACCCAGCCACTGCCGCCTTTTATTCTCATGGTTTCGTTCACTGTAGCATTGCCATTAGCCGTACCAGGCGTAGTGGTATTTACAAACAAAATATCATTTTCTGTACCGCCACCGCCATTTCCATTGAACTGTATGGCTGCGCCACCGATACTGCCATGTGTATTGGTATACTTCCAAACATTGTCAGAGAGGTTGCGATATAAATTGGTACCTACATAAGCTCCGCCACCAACTGAAGCCCCTGTGCTTAACCAGTTATTTATTCGCATGCCATTTGAGCTTAACAAGTCTAAGCCTGCACCGGGTGTTGAAGTGCCGATGCCCACATTGCCAGCTGAGGTGATCCGTAATCTTTCAGCATTACTAGTGCCGAAGCGCATATCCAAGGGATCTTCATTCCAGAACTCAGAAATACCATTGTCAAAATCAACGCCAACAAAAACCGGATTCTGGAGGACATCTTGAGAGAAACGCATATAAGAATAGCTGTCAGTAATTGTCGTGTTTACATCCAGTAATGTTCCTGCCGCACGACTGACGCCAGAAGTAGTTCCAGAAATGTGCAGTTTAGAAGAAGGGATTGTAGTGCCAATGCCTACATTCACCGCATCAACACCCGTGCCACCTAATACTAATGAGTTGCTAGCTGCTACTTTTGCATTGTAACCAATGGCGGTAGCTTTGGTAAGTCCCGGGGTAGTTACATCTGCACCATAACCAAGGGCGGTATTATTACTTCCTGTGGTATTAGTAGTAAGTGACAGATAACCAATACCAGTATTGTTGTCCCCAGTAGTATTAGAATTCAATGAGCCAGCTCCATGTGCAATATTAAATGAGCCAAGTGTATTAGATTGTAGCGAAGCAGCACCAACACTTGTGTTTTGTTGGCCGGTAGTATTGGTTCTAAGTGCTCTATATCCAATAGCTGTATTTGAGGTACCCGATGATGAACGAACAGCCTCAAAACCAATACCCACATTATCGGTTGCGGTATTGAAATTACCCGATTGGTAGCCTAAAAATACTGAACCTGTTGCGTCTACTCTACCTGCCTTTTGGTTGTTTACCTTAAAATTTAATGGGACATTATCTGTCGTACCAATAAAATTAGTACCATCCACCGTTCCGGCAGTTCCGGTTAAACCCCAACCGCTACCACCCCCTACAGGCACCCAAGACCCTCCGTTATAATAGTTAAATGCACTGGTTGACGTGTTGTAAATCATCAAACCCAAATCAGGGGTGGGTATTGCGTCTCGTTGCGCTGTAGTTAACCGAGGAATCAGCAACCCTTTGCTAGTCGATTGAATATCTAATGCGGCAGTAGTAGCTGCGCTTGTAGCACCTATGCTAACATTTCCAAACTGAGAAATCCGCATCGCTTGGGTTCCGTTGGTGAATAGTCTAAATCCTGCGTAAGAAGAAAACCATGCGCTAGCTAAGGTTGGAGTTTCGCTATCCTGATACCAGCCCATGCTATATTGAGGAACATTTTTTGACTGAAAGGAAAATACATCGGTTGGATCATAAGCCAATAGAGAGTGCTCACCATCCAGTTGAATGTTTCCGGCACCCACTTGAAGTTTTGACAAAGGTAACAGCGTACCAATACCAACATTGCCGCCAGTAGTTGCTAAAGCGGGGCCGGTGCCATTATTAAAAATCTTAACAACTGGGTTAGTGTTACCTGCATTCAAGTTCATAAAGGTTGCCGCATTGCCCGTGGTACCATTGTTGCTTCCAAAAACACCTGAGCCTGCACCATCTGCCTGACCATAAACGCCATGGGCATTCGCACCGCTGGCTGGGTTGTTGTTCCAGAAGAAACCTGTCACATCGCCATCGCCTGTTCGAATAGCAGAAACAGCATATTCACCCGGAAGAAGACTATTGGTGGTAACTTTAATTCCTGATTTGTTTACGGCAACTACATCTAAAGCAGAAGTGGGTGAAGTCGTACCAATACCCACATTGACGGCATCGCCACCGGTGCCGCCTAACACCATCGAGTTGCTTGCTCCCACAATTGCGTTTCTACCTATGGCAATTGAATTGATAAGGCCAGGAGAACTTATATCAGCAAAATTACCGATAGCAATGTTGCCAGTGCCAGATGCGTTGGTTTGAAGGGCACCTGTTCCGATGGCCACATTTCCGGTACCGGACGTATTGGCTAAAAGAGCATTAGCACCCATAGCAACATTTTGCCCGCCCGTAGCAACTTCTCCGGCACGATAGCCAAAGAATGCATTGGAAGTGATCGGATCAATTAAGCCTGATGCTGTGTTATTCGTTTTGAATCGAAGAGCCACGTTGTCGGTGGTTCCGATAAAGTTGGTATTTGAATTCGTGCCGGCATTTCCCGTTGAGCTCCAGCCGCTACCTCCGCTCGAAATATTGGTTCCATTCCAAAACAGATTTCCTCCTACGTTATAAAGTCTGTCGGTTGTTATAACCGGAGCTGTAATTGGATTCAAATAGGTAGCACCATTTACCTGGAAAGTTTCGATCGGGTTATCTACCTGAATGCCCACACCCGTTGGCCGAACGTTGAAGCGCATATTCGGAGATGCTGCCACACCTGCCGCAGCGCCAGCCGGGAACGTATAGATGCCTGCTTTTCCATCACCTAATAAAATGGCGCTGTTCGCGTTTCCGCTACGATTGATAAGATTTGTTCCGTCAAAATAAATGCCATGCGCAATCACATCATCACTTCCCAATACCATTAATCCCAAGTTATCTCCAATCTGGAGTGGAGTAAGTGGCGGGTTCGCAGTAGATATACCTACATTACCTGTTTGTGAAATCGTCATCCGTTTTGAGGCATTAGTATAAAAATCAAGTGATTTTAGACCGGGTGTGCGATTCGAGCCAATACCCTCACCTGACCCTGTACCAAATTGTAAAACCTGCGACTGTGTAAATGTACCCGCGTTCGTTCCACCATGGTCAACAATAAGACCTCCATTGACTGAAAGTGCTTGGGATGGGCCGATGGTGCCGATACCTACATTACCGGTAGCGCCATCCACAAATAAGCGCTCAGTGCCGGATCCTCCGGGACGAACACTAAAGTTTCCTGCTCCATAAATTATAAAGTTAGAGCCTGCTCTATTAATTTGGGTTTCACCCGTCAGCGCACCTCCCAGTGAGAAGTCATTGCCTGTTTTAGTAATACCATTGCTGGCAGTAGTAGTTGAACCGGCAGACCATGTAGGGGGAAGACCCGGGCCCGCAGAGGTAAGTACTTCACCCGCAGTGCCGGGCAAATTATTAGGCATTAAAGCACCGGAGAATTTCAGGTTGCCGGTTACATCTAGTTTTTCGGTGGGAGCAATATTGCCAATGCCCACATTTCCTGCTGTAGTCCAGCGCAGAGCAATGTTTTCAGAACCTTGTCTGCTTCCTAATGCGCCACCATCCCAACCATAAAGAATGGGGCCATTAATCAACTGGCTATTAAATAGTTTTCCTGCTCCATACCAACCGAGACCGTGGTTGAAGTCACCATTCACATTAAATAAATAAATATCATTTGAATTGATTCTTATGTTTCCGGCAACGTCTAGTTTTTCATTGGGGGTAGTTGTGCCAATACCTATGTTACCTGTAGCGTCAATCGTCATCCGATCGGTGTTACTAGTAATGAAAGTGAGGGGATTGCCATTGGTTGTTCCTAATTTATTGCCAATAGTTGTAGCATTTCCATTTAAACCCCACCCACTACTGGCTGCCCAAGTTAAATTACCCGCTCCGTCATTGGTTAACACTGTATTGGCTGCTCCTTGTGATGCCGGGAAAGAGGTGGTGATGTTATTAACCTTAGTGATGTTACCGGTAGCGTCTACCACAAACTGACCAGCAGAACCTGTTGTTAATGTGCTGGTGGTTGATACCGCTTGCGCGCCAAACGCAGGATTAATTTTTGCACCATTGATATTGGCTGTTCCATTAATATCTGCATCAACTATAGTACCGTCTGTAATATCGGCAGAGGTAACTGTTGTGAGTGCGGTAATGTTACCGGCACCCAAAATAGAAGCGCCGTTGATTGTTTTTACGTCTGTTCCTGAAACTACTGCTCCGATGGTCGTGCCATCTGACTTAACCAACCCGTTGATGGCCTTTACAGCTGGATCTGTTTCCGTAGTTAATGCTGTAATGTTACCCGCGCCCAGAATTGAAGTGCCGTTGATTGTTTTTACATCTGTTCCTGAAACTACTGCCCCGATGGTTGTGCCATCTGACTTAACCAAGCCGTTGATGGCCTTTACAGATGGATCTGTTTCCGTAGTTAATGCTGTAATGTTACCCGCGCCAAGAATTGAAGTGCCGTTGATTGTTTTTACATCTGTTCCTGAAACTACTGCCCCGATGGTTGTGCCATCTGACTTAACCAAGCCGTTGATGGCTTTTACTGTAGGATCGGTTTCTGTGGTAACAGCTGTAATATTGCCAGCCCCTAAAACAGAAGTTCCGTTGATCGTTTTGATATTTGTGCCGCTTACTAATGGTGCTTGGTAATCCGTACCGGCAGCAGCTGCACTGATGGTTATACCATTGGATTTTACTAACCCGTTGATGGCTTTAACCGTTGGATCGGTTTCTGTTCCAGCAGGAAGGTTCGTTAATTGAGAACCATCTATAGCCGGAAGCTTGCCGGTGCCATCTAACTGCACAATTTTATTAGCGGTAGTTCCGACATCCACGGCAATTGTACCGCTTGAAGTAATAGGCCCGCCAGTTAAGCCAGTGCCTGTTACTACACTGGTAACAGTACCTGTGCCTGAAATAGCTTGCCATGAAGCAAGACCTGTAGCATCAGAAGTAAGTACTTTACCTAAGCCTTGTGTACCATCAGCTATTTTAATATTTCCAGCTATATCTAATTTGGCAGCGGGTGTAGTGGTGCCAATGCCCACATTGCCCCCACTAAAAGTGGCCGCAGGGCCAGTGCCTGAAGTTGCTACAGTCAAAGCCGTTGCCGGGCTTGCAGGGTTAGTAACAGCAAGAGAGGCTGCCGTTCCAGTGCCTTGAGCGTTAGCTGTGATGACAGATCCAATTCCGTTATGCGATGCGATAATCGAAGAGTTAGCACTCAATGGATTACTGACCAAAACATCTATACCATAACCGGTTCCATTTTGGTTAATATTTAAACCTTCTGCACCTCCTGTTACTATGGCTTGATAAGCGGCTCCAGTAGTTCCATTTTTATTTGCAAAAACCGAAGCGCCATTATTGGCAGCATTGGTGACATTAAAGGTTGCTGCATTTCCGCTAGAACTTGAATTTAGTACCTCTAACAATCCGTTAGGTGAGTTCGTACCAATTCCCAATTTGCCAGCAGAAGTAAGTCTTGCAAATTCCGTATTGTTGGTTCTAAAGACCAAATCTTGCGCATCCGTTGTTCCTATAAATTGAGTGGCTGGAGTTGTACCTGCATTTCCGCTTAAACCCCAACCGCTGCCGGTTGCCCAAGTTAAATTACCTGCTCCATCATTGGTTAACACGGAGTTAGCCGCTCCTTGTGCCGCAGGAAATGAGGTGGTTACATTTCTGATCTTGGTGATGTTTCCGGTAGCGTCTACCACAAACTGGCCGGCAGAACCTGTTGTTAATGTGCTGGTGGTTGATACCGCTTGCGCACCAAAGGTTGGATTGATTTTCGCGCCATTGATATTGGCAGTGCCATTAATGTCTGCATCGACAATCGTGCCGTCTGTAATGTCAGCGGAAGTTACCGTAGTAAGTGTAGTAATGTTGCCTGCACCCAAAATAGAAGTGCCGTTGATTGTTTTTATGTCTGTTCCAGAAACAACAGCACCTATCGTTGTACCATTTGATTTAACCAAGCCATTGATTGCTTTCACGGCAGGGTCAGTTTCTGTAGCAACATAATCAGTACCCGCAGTAGCTGCGCTAATCGTTGTGCCGTTTGACTTTACTAAGCCGTTAATCGCTTTTACAGTTGGATCGGTTTCTGTTCCTGCAGGAAGGTTTGTGAGTTGTGAACCATCTACAGCCGGAAGTTTGCCGGTGCCATCTAACTGAACAATTTTATTGGCGGTTGTTCCTACATCCACAGAAAGCGAGCCACTGGTTGTTATTGGGCCACCTACCAAACCAGTACCAGCTCCCACACTTGTAACTGTACCTGATCCGCCTGAAGGAACCCACGTTAAATTACCGGTTCCGTCATTCGTCAAAGAACCGGATGCGTTTATCGGCCATACGGATGTACCAATAGTTAGTCCGGTTACAGTAGCTGGACCGGTTGATAATGTACCTGTCGTTGTTAAATTGTAAGCTCCGTTGGTATTTAACACGTTAGCAATATTGGCTCCCGTAGGCGCATTGTTTTGTAATGTTAAACCGGAAGCAAAATCGCCAACAATATCTCCCACTGAGTTGGGGGATGATCCATTGGTTAAAATTCCTGCTGCGGGGTTAAGATCTGCAATGCCAATTGTTCCATCTGTTATTTCTGCGGTAGTAACTGTAGTGAGAGTAGTGATGTTACCAGCACCTAGAATAGAAGTGCCATTGATAGTTTTTACATCCGTTCCGGAAACCACTGCTCCAATGGTTGTTCCATCTGATTTCACTAAGCCGTTGATGGCTTTTACTGCAGGATCTGTTTCGGTAGTCACTGCGGTGATGTTACCTGCTCCTAAAACAGACGTTCCATTAATCGTTTTAATGTTCGTTCCACTTACCAAAGGCGATTGATAATCAGTGCCTGCAGTAGCTGCGCTGATGGTGGTGCCATTTGATTTTACTAAGCCGTTAATCGCTTTTACAGTTGGATCGGTTTCTGTGCCCCCAGGTAGGTTTATCAATTGTGAACCATCTACAGCTGGTAATTTTCCTGATCCATCTAACTGAACGATTTGATTTGCGCCAGTACCCACATTCACATCAATTGTTCCACTGGTGGTAATGGCAGCTCCTGGCACAATACCAACGCCCTTTGTAATGCTGGTTACTGTTCCACTGCCTCCCGCAGGTACCCACGTTAAGTTACCGGTGCCATCATTCGTTAATGATCCGGAAGCATTCGTAGGCCAGTTTACGACTGTTGACCCAATGGTTAATCCGGAAACAGTTGCTGCACCGGTGTTCAATGTTCCTGTGGTTGTAATATTCCCGGTCGAATTAATAACTGTGTTACCGCCAATGATTCCGCTGGTAATTGCATTTCCTGAAACTTTTCCGGCTGTGGTTATGGTTGCCAGTTTGGTATCCACAATTCCTGCTCCGGTGGCAATATCTGCATCGACTATTGTGCCATCTGTAATTTCCGTTGTAGTAACCGTTGAAAGTGTAGCTAGTGTTCCTAAGCCCAAAGCCGTTCTGGCAGCAGGGGCAGTGGTCGCTCCTGTGCCACCATTTGCTATCGCTAATGTTCCGGATGAAATATTGCTTGCATTTAAATTGGTAAGGGCAGAGGCATTTCCATTGGGAGCCAAATAATCCGTACCCGCCGTAGCTGCACTGATGGTCGCACCGTTGGATTTTACTAAACCATTAATTGCTTTTACGGCAGGATCTGTCTCAATAGCAACATAATCAGTACCTGCTACCGCCGCGGCGATGGTGGTTCCATTGGATTTCACCAGACCATTGATCGCTTTCACGGTTGGATCGGTTTCTGTTCCTGCCGGCAGGTTCGTTAACTGAGAACCATCTACAGCAGGTAATTTTCCGGTGCCATCCAATTGAACGATTTTATTCGCCGTGGTACCGACATCGATACGCGCGGTAGGCACTGTGCCCGTTGCCAGATTACTGGCATTTAGATTTGTTAAAGCTGATCCGTTTCCATTGGGAGCCAAATAATCCGTACCCGCCGTAGCGGCACTGATGGTAGTACCATTGGATTTTACTAAACCATTAATTGCTTTTACGGCAGGGTCTGTTTCGCTGGTAACTGCGGTAATGTTACCTGCGCCTAGTAGAGAGGTTCCATTGATTGTCTTTATATCTGTTCCAGAAACAACTGCTGCGATGGTGGTTCCATCTGATTTTACTAAGCCATTGATTGCCTTCACTGCCGGATCTGTCTCTGTTGTAACGGCGGTAATGTTACCTGCACCCAGCACAGAGGTTCCATTTATCGTTTTGATATTCGTGCCACTCACAAGCGGTGCCTGATAGTCTGTGCCTGCTGCGGCTGCACTAATTGTTGTTCCATTCGATTTTACAATTCCATTAATGGCTTTTACGATCGGATCGGTTTCAGTTCCTGCGGGAAGGTTTGTTAACTGTGAACCATCAATAGCTGGTAATTTTCCGGTGCCATCCAATTGCACGATTTTATTCGCCGTCGTTCCTACATCGATACGCGCGGTAGGCACTGTACCTGTTGCCAGATTGCTGGCGTTTAGATTTGTTAAAGCTGATCCATTACCGGATAGATTTGTAGCCGTTACATTACCTGTTGTATTGATGATTGTGTTACCACCGATCGTTCCGGTTGTAATTGCGTTACCGGATACTTTTCCGGCGGTGCTGATAATAGCTAATTTGGTATCGGAAATATTTGCCGCAGCATTGATATCCGCATCCACAATTTCACCATCCAAAATTTTTGATGAAGTAATCTTACTGGGCTGAATGGTTAATACTCCCGTGTTTGAAAGCAATGCATCGCCACTCATAGGAACACCGGTGGCCACATTGCTCACATTACCCACAAAAACATTTCCGTTTGTAAGTGAACCGCCGAGTTTATTGTTAAACCTATTCCAATCCGTAGTTGATAAAAGACCGCTGGTTGATGGGCCAGATGCAGGTATGGTGATATTGCTAGCTGTAGTTATTCTTCCTTGAGCGTCTACTGCAATCTGAGGAACCTGTGTAGCACTACCGTAGGTTGCTGCTACGACAGATGTATTCGCTAACGCAATAGTTCCTGTTGTTGTAATAGGGCCTCCGGTTAGTCCAGTGCCTGTAGCAATACTGGTGACTGTACCGGTTGCTGCGGGTAAGTTGGCCCAAATGGCGACGCTTCCCGCAGAGGTGGTTAAAACCTGACCGGGAGTGCCGGCTGTAATTTGCGAAGGAAGTAATTTGGATGTGGTGGCTGCATTGTTCACCGCTGCCAAAATGTTGTTTCCAGAGGTAGTGGCAATGGTGGTATTGTTGGAAGGACCGGAAACATCGCCCGCTAATGTGAGAGTAGCATTAGCAAGTGTCCACTTTCCATTGGTATTATCCCAGCTAAGAGTTTGACCGGTGGTAGTTGGTGCCAGCGTGGCATCCCACTTTGTGCCATCCCAAACTAATAATTGTCCTTTGCCGGTAGGGGCTGTATTAGAAAGGCTAAATGTAGAGCCTACTGTAGAATTTAACTGAACGGTGTTTCCATTGATGGTAATACCCTGACCGCCTGCGCCGGAGCCACCCACCTGATTCCAGGCAGTACCATCAAAGAAATAGACTTTTTTATCGCTATCATCAAAAACCACCATACCCTTTTCGGTAGGGCCAGCCGAAACGTTGGTTTTGTTGGTTACAATGGGAATGATGATACCTTGGTTGGTTCCGCTCAACCACAACACCGCTTTGGGATTAGTACTGGTGGTACCAATCGAAACAGAATTTTGAGAAAATGAAGCAGTAGAAAAACCAAGGAACAAAGCAATAATGAATATCCTATTATAGGATAGGGAGAAAAGCCGCATAGGGGTGTAAGTTTAGACTTGCTTAAAAATAACTAAAGATTAGGTATAATCCGAAAAAATCAGTTGTGGAAACCGTCTCTTGTGGAATCTTCTCTTGCATTTCGATGACGATACTTAGACCCGTTCTACAATTCAATTAAAAAAGCCGCAAATCATATTGATTTGCGGCTTTTGAAAATTTCGTATTGGTCGAATTCTTAGTTCTTTTTCTTATTAGCCTCTGCGCCTATAATACGAAGTACCTCGTCCATCTGTTTTTTGAGGGTGGATATTTCAGTCTCTTGTTTTTCTTTCATGGCAGTCACTTCAGTCTGCAATTGGGTGTTATTGGATTTTAATTCTTGGTTTTCTTTTTCCAATACTTCAATCTTCTTTAGCAGTTCTTGCACTGCTTTAATGGTAACTATTTCAGCATTGTAGGTGTCAATTTGAAGCACTTCTTTTTTGTCACCCTCTAAGTATTCACCACTTCCCTGCACTGCTTCCGGAAAAACCTGTTGAAACTCTTGAGCTATAAAGTTGTAATAGTATTGGTCTTTAATGGATGGATGTTTTGCCATCCACTCATCGGTGTATTTGAATTTAACCGGGCGAAGTTTTTTGATCAGTTCGAGACTGTTATCGATATCCAGAATATCCGTTTTAATTCTTTTGTCAGAGTTTGCGAGCCAGCTTCCGGCAACTGTTTTTGAAGCGTTGCCATTAACTTCAAGCGCATTTGCTGTTGGGTTTATTCCAATTCCTACGCGACTGGCACCACGATCGATAATGAAGTGGTCTGTAACAGTGGTACCTCCTGCTTCTGACGAAATTTTAAAAACATTTGCACTGCCATCATAACCAGCTCTAAATCCTACGGCATCAACACCCCACGTACTGTTTCTTTCAACAAACTCAATTGCGCCACTATTGACTGCATTGCTGCTCAGTGTGGTAGAGGTAGCGCTTGTAAGTCGAATGGTTGGCTGAGAGGCATTGTAAATGTCCAATAAGGTAGTGGGTGAACTAATTCCTATACCTACATTTCCACTTTCATCAATAGTCATTTTTTCTGTTAGGGATGCGCCAAGTCTAGTATAGAATCGTAGTGCGGAATACGTTTGATTGGTGTTGGTTCGGGTGGCTGCAATTCGAGCAATATTGTAGTTATTGCTGTTTGCGTAGTTAACGAAATCAATTTTCCCGATAACGCCTGCAATGTCTGTACTGTTAGAACCTCTCAATTCGAGTGAAAAAGGAGCGTTGTCAATTTCCGTTGCGGTAGCAGATAGAGATAGATATTTTTGATTTGCCTCGCCAGCAAGGATGGAAATGCTGGTTCCAAGTCTAAGGTTTCCATCACCTTCAAGCCGCATCAATTCACTACTGGTTGTAGGACCGGACCCGGCAAAAAACACGTGGTCACTGGAGGCATTAGGCACTTGATAGCGCATCTGATTACCGAGGTTTCCAAATCCAATAAACTCGTGGTCGTTGTTAGCGATTTCATTCAGCACTATTTTTCGATTGTCTGCTGTATTTGCAAGTTGCAGTGGTGCATTAGGAGTAGTGGTACCTATACCAACATTCCCTTGGATGATAGCTCCATTGGCCGGCGCTGTCGATGTGCCAGAGTAGGCAGCGCCTATGGCAAGCGAACCTTCAACATCCAAGAGGTTAGCAGGGGTTCCCGTTCCAATACCCACATTACCGGTTGATGCAATCGTCAGACGATCGCTGCTACCCAATCCAAATGCACTATTGCTGATTACAAATGCGTTGGCCGATGCATCGGAACCAATACTATAGTGAGTCGAACCCGCAGTAAATCGCATGGATCCATCACCCGTTGCATTTCCATTTTCAATAGCCGCCATGGGTGAAGTTCCTGCGATACTTTGAAAAATATGTAGTCGAGATGTTGGAGTCGCTATTCCTATTCCAAAATTACCTGCTCCGTTCAGAGCCAAATTAAATCCTGCCGAAGAGATTGCTGTGTTTGCTGTTAAAGTTCCTCCCAAAGCAATGTCATTCACAGTTCTGGTTAATCCATTGCTGGCCGTAACGGTGGCCGGTGCATTCACCCATGTTGGTGCTGCTGCGCCATTCGATTGTAACAATTGTCCTACAGTGCCCTGCGGGGTGTAATTAAGTGCGCCAATTACACCATAAGCTACGCCACCTTGTGTCACCGAATTTGTTCCCGTACCTCCACTGCCAATATCTAAAGGTGTTGTTAAGCCTGTAATGGTTCCACCTGTAATGGCCACCGCATTGGCATTTTGTGTCGCTATACTTCCCAAGCCTAAGTTGGTGCGGGTAGCAGTAGAATTAGTCAATGTCAACGCTCCCGTATTGCTGATCGAAGCATCACCACTCATCGCCACACCGGTTGCAACGTTACCGACATTGCCCACAAAGATTTGGCCGCTGTTAAGTGTGGGCGATAAGAACGCAGGAATGGTTGACCATGTTGGTGCACCAGCCACTGTCTGAAGAATTTGACCGTTTGTACCAGCTGCCAGCTTGCTTACTGCGATGGCTGCTGTCCCAGATATATCCGCATTGGCAATTGAGTTGTCATTAATCTCAGCAGCCGTTACACTGTTCGCGCCTATTTGTAAACCTGTTGAAAAATTTCCGGTGATGTCTCCGACTGACGGAGCTTCCGTATCTAAAACCACAGCAGAATTTAAGCGAGCTGTGTTGATGGTTGATGCAGACGCATTGATGGCGGTAATCACATTCGCTCCTGTGGCAGCTGTAGTTCCTATAGTAGGGTTTGGATAAGTCCCAGCTAAGTCACCACCGGCTGCTCCGGATGGCGCAGGTGCATTTACCCACGTAGGGGCTGCTGCTCCATTGGATTGTAAAATTTGCCCGGTGGTACCTGCGGCCGTAAACGCAAAATCGGTTGCCCCACCATAAGCTACCGCACCGGGAACAACTGCTGTTAATCCGGTACCTCCATTGGCTGTGCCAAGTGTGCCTGAAATTTTTGAAGCGTTCACACCGGCAATTTTTGCATTCGTTACTGCCAAATCACGAATGTGATTGGTATTGACTGCTCGATTCGCATCAATGGCAGCATCGCTTTGCAACTTTGCACCCGTTACGGCATCAGCCGCTAGTTTTGTTGTGGTTACAGCCAAATTCGAAATTGTTACAGCACCTGTATTTGAAATG
>VYKN01000238.1_pt1 | contig 18837 bp, 14 predicted proteins | sample 5114581 | NCBI WGS metagenome assembly VYKN01 (sample SAMN12291810, study PRJNA351875) | freshwater metagenome | isolation source: freshwater lake | place: USA: Michigan, Baker Lake | collected 2011-08-08
ACCCCCAACCCCCAACCCCCACCGAAAAACTTTTTCAGCAGACCCTAAGTATAATGCTCGATTAATCCGAAAGCCAGCTTGAGATATTAAATCATCCATTAACGGCTTAATTGCTGTAATTAATCCTCGACGTTTTGCTATTAGTAAAATTCCTAAAACGCCAATTACATTCAGTCCTAAACTCAGTGCTTTTTTTCTGCCTGGATTTTCATCCATAATTACCCTATCAGCACCCAAAGCAATTGCCAAGGCGATTGTTTCTGATTCTCCTCGATGTAATTCATGATTTAATTGTTCAAATAATGAACGATTTTCTAACGTCCTTTTTTCAATCCAAGATAAAGTTGTAACTTCTATTGTTCCGGGGACAGCATAACCTACATGGGTCATTTCTTCATAAACGGCTGATGGAATGATAATTGTTCCATAAATATCATGTAGCAAATTGACATAACCGATAGCAGACAAACTGGTAATAGGAGAAGTATTACTAACAACGATCACAAATCCCCCAATCGATTTAAAGTTTGTAACTCTAATTGAAAATCTGCAACATCGTAATTAACACAAATATCTCTTTTGGCTAATTCTTGACGAAATTCGATTAAAGATAAACCCGCAAAATCAGCAGCTTTAGCACTGCTAATGTGATAATCTTTAAACATAATAATAGCTAGGTCAAGCTTCAGTAAATTTTCTGTTTTACCAGTAGCTTGTATCATCTCGTTAGAAATAACAATACTCATGATAAGTCGATTGAATTGAGTGGGCAAATATGTCAATATTAATTATTATATTATAGCCAGACAATCCATAATAGCGGCCAAATTCCCATTAACTGACCCCGATGATAAGGCTGTAGTCATCTCCCTACCTTAACTGATGACAAAATAACTTGATTCTCCGAATAACTTGACAAAAGTTAATCAAAATATAGCCTTAGCAACATAAATCGGCTTATCTCTAGGTAAATTTTCTCAGAAGTGGGATTATACCAGATATTTTCTCTCTACTCGATTTATGTAATAAGCTCTGCTGATGAATGAAAAAAAAAAAATAAACGGAGCTTATAATTATTCGCCTCTACAATCTAAGCATTATCCCTAACCAGTGCTAAATTTTCTGACATCTCAGCTTGATTAATGGTTTTGCTGTCTTTAGAGACAGTTTTCTCCACTATTCGCTTACTTATCAACTTTATCTAACTCGAACTAAGTTTCGGGTCGATATTCCCTATCAACTCTCTACCGTCTTTTTCACACGAGGTATATTATGGCTATCATCTACGTTAAGTCTGGTTCAACAGGTAATGGTTCCGCTTGGAACAATGCTTATGGCAGTTTACAAAGTGCTATTACTGCAGCACCAGCTGGTGATGAGATTTGGGTGGCTGCGGGGACGTATAAACCGACTACGGGAACGGACAGAACTGCAAGCTTTACCCTGAAAAATAATGTAGCAATCTATGGGGGGTTTGCAGGGACGGAAACTGCCCGTAATCAGCGTAATATTGCCAGTAATGCCACGATTTTAAGTGGTGAGATTGGCGCGTCTGGTATTGCGGATAATGCGTATCACGTCGTAAGCGCGACGGGTACGATTTCTACTCCTCTAGGTAACAGTTCTATTCTGGATGGGTTTACTATTACTGGTGGTAATGCCAATGGTACAACGGGAAATCAAGATGATGGGGGTGGGATGTATGTTTCGGGTGCTAGTCCAACCCTGAGAAATATCACTTTCCGCGATAATAATGGGGTTAATGGAGGTGCTTTATATAACGAGAATGGTAGTAATCCTGTCCTGACAGATGTGTTGTTTGAGTACAATACGGCAACGCGAGGGGCGGCGATTTACGATGATTTAAGTAGTCCACAGATTACTAATGGCACTTTTCGCCTGAATACGGCAATTAATGACGGGGGGGCGATTTATAATACCAGTAGCAGTAATCCTACTATTGTTGATTCGGTTTTTAGTCGAAATTCTGCGAACCGAGGTAGTGGTGGCGCGGTTTTCAATAATCTGAGTAACCCCAATTTTATCAATACTACCTTTAGTAATAACGTGGCGATTACTGGAGGTGCTTTGTCTAATACTTCCAGTAGCGTCGCTATACGCAATAGTATCCTCTATGGTAATCAAAATAGTAGCGGCACTAATCAGATTAGCGGTGGTGGTGTAACGGTTGCTAATAGTATTATCCAAGGGGGAGGGTTTACGGGTGCAACGGATAATGACCCTCTGTTTGTCAATGCGAAAGCGGATGATTTACGCTTAAAAGCGGGTTCTCCTGCTTTGAATGCGGGGGATGTTAATTTATTACCTGCGGATAGTCGAGATTTAGATGGGGATGGTAATACATCTGAAAAAATTCCCCTTGATTTAGCGGGTAATACCCGTGTTGTGGGGGCAAATGTGGATTTAGGGGCGTATGAAGGGGCAGAACTCGCTCCTGCGCCAACTCCTGCCCTTTCTCGCGTTGTTTATGTGCGTGCTGGTGCGGGGGGAAGTAATAATGGTACGTCTTGGACGGATGCCTATACCAGTTTACAGGATGCCTTAGCCGCCGCGCAAAGCGGGGATAAGATTTGGGTTGCTGGTGGAACCTATAAACCGACAACGGGAACAGACAGAACCGCAACTTTTACCCTCAAAAATAATGTGGAAATTTATGGGGGGTTTGCAGGAACGGAAACGAGTTTTAGTCAGCGAAATGTATCAACTAATGTCACTACTTTAAGTGGGGATATTGGCACGGTTAATAATACGGCTGATAATGTTTATCATGTGGTAACGTCAAATTCACCTGCAAATACGGCTGTTTTAGATGGCTTTACGATTTCGGGAGGGAATGCTAATGGAAGCACCAATCAGAATATTGGTGGTGGAATATATATTCCTGATAGTAATCCTATCCTCAGAAATCTGATTATCGAGAATAACAACGCTAGTAGCAGTGGTGGTGGACTTTATAATGGCGGTAACGCTAATTATTTGTTGACAAATAGCACTTTTCGTAATAACACTGCTGCAAGCGGTGGTGGGATTTTTAATCAGGCCAGCAATCCAACACTAACGGATGTAACTTTCACTAATAACACTGCTACCAGTGCGGGAGGAGCTATTTATAATAATGGTGGTACTCCCAACTTCAATAATACAACTTTTGGTAACAATACTTCTGTTACTGGTGGGGCTATTTACAACATAGGTAGTAACACCACTCTGAATAATGCAACATTTTCAAGCAATACAGCTACTTCAGATGGTGGTGCTATCTATAATACGAGTAGCACTTTCACTCTCAAAGATGGGACTTTTAGTAATAACACTGCCAGTAGTAATGGTGGTGCAATTTACAGCACTGGCGGTAGTTTTAATCTGACTGACGCAGATTTTGTTCAAAACCGTGCTACTGCTGGTTTAGGTGGTGCTGTTTTCCTTCAAACAACTGGTGCTACAATCACTCAAGCTGATTTCTTACAAAACCGTTCTGCTAATGGTGGGGCAATCTACAACAACAGAAATAATGTTAGTGTCACGAATGCTAATTTTACGCTGAATATTGCTGATGGAAGTAATAGCGTAGGTGGGGCAATTTACAATCAAGATAGCAATAACCTACAAGTTATAAATGCTACTTTCAGTCGTAATAATGCTGCTTCTGCTGGTGGTGCAATTTATCAATATAATGGTAGTGGTGCTGGAGCTATTGCTACAACCATTACTAATAGCACATTTAGTGGTAATGCTGCGGGTTCAGGAAGTGCGCTCTATAATCAATCTTTTGCTAGTGGCGTTTATAGCATTAGCAGCAATCTTCGTAACAGCATTATTTGGGGGAATGGCGGGACAGCAATTGTCAATATTACGGGTTTTGCTACCACAACAGTCACCAACAGTATTGTACAAGGCGGATATACAGGTACAGGCAATCTAAACGTTGACCCCCTCTTTGTTGATGACATCAACCACGACTTACGCCTACAAAGCGGTTCCCCCGCCATCAACGCAGGTAGTAACGCCTCTCTCCCTGCTGATACCCGTGACTTAGACGGCGACGGCAACATCACCGAAGCAATACCCTTTGATATCGTCCGAAATCCTCGCGTTAACGGTACAAACGTCGATATGGGTGCTTTTGAATTTACACCTCCCGTCAATCAACCTCCTGTTGTTACCAATAAAACCTTTACCATTGCTAAAAGTATTGCGGTGGGTGCTACCGTTGGTACAGTCCCCATTAGTGACCCAGAAAATAACCCTTTTACCGTCACTATTACTAATGGTAATACCGACACAGATAACGACGGAACTCGTCCTTTTGCCATCAGTAACGCAGGAGTAATTACTGTTACTGACCTCGGCGATTTTGGCACTAATACAAGCTTTAATCTGACCATTGCGGCTAATGATGGTAGCGCAACAGGAACGGGTAATGCAGTTATTAACTTAAATAGTCCGCCTACTGTTAATAATGCCACCTTTTCTATTGTTAACAATAGTGCAGTAGGTGCTACCGTTGGTACTGTCACCGCCAGTGACCCCGAAAACAATCCCTTGACTTTCAGTATTACTAATGGCAATACCGACACAGATAACGATGGAACTCGTCCTTTTGCCATCAATAATTCAGGGGTAATTACCGTTACTGACCCCGGCGATTTCGGTAACAATAACAGCTTTAATTTAACCGTCACCGCGAATGATGGTAACGCCACTGGAAACGGCGCAATTGTTGTTAATTTAACCAGTCCTGTTAACCGTCCCCCAGTCGTTAATGATGCTGTTTTCAGCATTTCTAAAACCAGTCCCAACGGTACAGTTGTCGGGACAATTAACGCCACTGACCCCGATAATAACCCCTTAACCTACAGTATCACCGCCGGAAATCCCGATACTGATGGCGACACTATCAAAGCCTTTGCTATTAGTAACACTGGCGTAATTACCGTTACCGATGCTAATGATGTCAGCGCACAAACTAACCCCTTTAACCTGACAATTCAAGCAAATGATGGTGCTTTAACCGATACGGGTATCGCTACCATTAACCTAAATAATGTTAACCCTCTCAGCTTCCAACTGAAACTCTATGAGGATAATAACGGGACAGTTGGCAGTGAAATTACAAGCAATAATGCCATTCTTGGTAACAGCTTCTTTGCGGAAATCCTAGTAGGTGATATTCGCACCAATGCAGCAGGTTTAATCATCAACTCCCTTGACTTTGGCTTTGCTGCTGATGTTGCTCAAAATATCAACAACTTTGCTGATATTGGCAATGTAAATAGTCCCTTAATTACCTCTAATTTCCCCCTATTCCGAGGCGGTACATTAGACAATACCAACGGTTTAATTGATAACCTAAGTGGTGGTGCAGTTCCCGAAGCAAGTCAAGGTACAGCGATTGGGATTAATCAATTAAATCGCTTCAGTTTGCTACGCTTTAACGTCGTGGGAACGAGGGATAACTCTAACTTAAATCTCACCTTTGATCCCACTCAAATCGGTTTTGCTGATGGCACATTTGCTGATCCTAATGGTACTTTAAGCTTAACCCGTAATATCATCATCAATGATGCACCGATTGTCGGTAGTATTAATAACGTCAACCTCGCCGAAAGAAGTCCCACGGGTACAGTCGTTGTCGCCGGAAACTTAGTAGATGCAACTGATGATGCTTACGGACAAACTCCCACATTTAGCTTAAGTACCTCTCCTAAAGATGGTTCAGGAAATGATCTTTTTGCTATCAACTCTACCACTGGAGAAATTACCTTAACTCAAGCGGGTGCTAACACCATCGACTTTGAAAGTGGCATTACTTCTTACAACTTAGGAGTCAAAGCAACTGACGGTTATAAACTCTCTACCGAACGCACTTTTAACGTCAATATTACTAACGTTAATGAAGGGACAATAGTAGTAGATAAAAACGCCATCACCTTCGGCACAAAACTCTCTCAATACCGTACAAGTGCAACCGATAGCCTGTTTGTCCGTCCTAACTTTGCTGACAAAACCCAATTCATTGACATTACTAATACCGCATCGGGAACTAACGATGTACTTGCTATTGCTGGTATTACTATCAATGCTCAAAATGTCACCACAGATGCCAATTTTGCCAATGGAGACATACTGCTAAATCCCGGACAAACTCGACGTATCGCTTTAGCATATACACCCAAAGCAGCGCGAGAAAACTTCAATTTGGCTAACGGCTTAGTCATCAACAGTAATGCTCAAAACAATTCCGCTTTGAACATTCAACTAACAGGAAAATCAACCTTTAACAGTGATATTTCCTACGATGGACGGGTGAATTTAACCGACTTAACTACCTTACAACGTCCGGGGTTATTTGGTAGTAGTAGTGGACAAACAAATTATGACCCTACTGCTGATATTACCGGAGATGGAAGAATTAATCTTGCGGAATTAGTTCCCTTCAATTCCGAATTTGGATTAGTTATTTAGATTAACTCTGTAGGTTGGGTTGACCCAAGAAAACCCAACAATTCAGATTAATTATGATGACTTTTGATTAGGTTTGATGGGTTACGAAGTGCGCTAACCCATCCTACAAAATAAAGGTTTAGGTAAGGGTTCATTATCTACTTGATAAGCAATCATTAGCGATTCTATTGCTTCTTTTCCATTAGCGACAGCTTCCTCATAAGTATCTCCATGAGTACGCCAATATTGCCCTGGAAAATCAGGCAATGCAACCAAAAAACAATTATCTTCATTAGACCATTGGATTACCATGCGATATTTAATTTGTTCCATTTTCTTGATTCCTCTTAACTTCTTTTTCTTGATACAACTTTGCATCGGTACTGTCTTTTTCAGAAACAGTAACTTTACCAGAGTACAAATGATGTACCCAGTTAGTGTGACTTCCCTTACCAGATTTTTGAATAAATGCTGCTTGGCGTAGCATTTGTTTTAACTCGCTAACTTTTTTAACTCAGGAGAACTACATTATGTCTAGTCTGACTACTCAATTCAACCTCAAAACTGATAATAGTGGCCTAGTGGGAACTATTATTAATAATCCTCTCCGTGTAGGCGATAGATTTTTTGTAGAAATTTTAATGAAAAATAGTGATATTAATCCTGTCGGTATCACTAGCGGTGCTATTAATTTATCCTTCGATCCTCGCTCAATTCAAAACATCGACAATCCTTTCAATCCCTCAGATATTAATAGTCTTCTTATTACCTCTAATTTCCCCTTTGGACGCACGGGAATCTTAAACAATACCAATGGTTCAATTACTAACTTAGGAGGCGGTTCTTTACCATTTTGGGGCATTGGTTCACCTCTGGGAATTAATCAATTGGATACTTTTAGTTTATTGCACTTTCAAGTAATCGGCAATGGTAATTCTAGTCTGGTACTTAATATTGATTTATCTCAAACTGGTTTTAGCGATGGCAGTGTTGCCAGTTATTCTGGTAATCAAAGTCAGTTTATAAAAATAGTTCAAGTGGGTTCATCGACAGCTATTCCCGAACCTTCTACAATTTTGGCAATAGTAATATTAGGGTTAGGTGTATTGCTGTCTAAAAAGCGCAATCAAGACAATAGTAATGATAGTTAGGGTCTGCTGAATAATGGTAAAACCCTTTTAAAATAAAGCTTTTGACCTGTTAAAGTCCGATGTTAGTGCAAGAAAATAGGATTGGGACTTTCAAAAACCTTGCATTACTCCTGACTCCTGACTCCTACCACCACCGAAAAACTTTTTCAGCAGACCCTAGTTAGGGTTTGCGGCAAAAAGTTTTTCGTGGGTGTAGGGTGTGGGGTGTAGGGTGTAGGGTTTTACCGATTTTCAGGTGGTCAATTACCTAATTTTCAGGGAAAAAGTCCCTGAATTTTCCCCCTGATCACTCCCAGTCCGGTACTTTTTGATTGACAAAAAGTCTAAAAGTCTTATCCAACAAGGTTTTTAGATTTATTCAGCAAACCCTAGTTAATTAATGTTTTTCGGGGACGTAAGCGAGGGATTTACACCCCTGTGTGTAGATTTTATTCAATACAAAACTGATTAATTAAGATAGAATAGGGCGGTATAACTCTAAAAAAAACGACTATGGCACTAACCCTTAATCTAACACCGGAAATAGAGCAATATCTTACCCAAAGAGCAACAGAGCAGGGACTTTCCCTAGAATCTTACGCCCTAAAACTGCTCACAGATAACATTTTATCCCAAGAAAAAAAAATCAAACTGGTTAATCTTCTTCAGTCTTGGATCGATGAGGAAGATGAGGAAGAACAACAAGAAACAGGTGAATATTTAATTGAGATACTCGATCAAGATCGTTTATCTGATCGTCCTTTATTTCCGTCACAATTAAAAGGGATAAGTTGGTGAGTCAAGTTGTTTTATTAGACACCGGAATTATCGGTTTAATTACCAATCCTAAGCGATCGCATGAAAGTCTAGCTTGTACTCGTTGGCTGCAAACTTTAACTCAAGAAGGTATTAGGGTTATTCTTCCCGAAATAGCTGATTATGAAGTTCGCCGAGAGTTATTACGCGCTAACAAGATTAAGGGAATTAAACGACTAGATGAGTTATGTGAATTAATAGAATATCTACCCATTACAACGGACACAATGCGACAAGCTGCCTTATTTTGGGCGCAAGCGCGTCAACAAGGACAACCCACAGCAGGAGATAAGACAATTGACGGTGATATGATTTTAGTTGCACAAGGGATAACTCTATCTATTCCAGATGTGATAATTGCCACTACGAATGTAGGTCATTTATCCCGATTTATCTGTAAGAAAGCCGCAACAAAAAAAGGACACAAGTTAACTTGTGTCCTTCCCGAAGCTAAGAACTTAATTTTTATTTAGCGTCGGAGAATTCCGCATCGATGACATCATCGCCGCCACCAGCACCACCAGAGGGGCCATTGTCATCATTGCCACCGGGGGGATTACTAGGGACTCCTTGCTGATACATACTGCTACCGATCGCGTAGAGGGCTTGTTGTAATTCCGGTAGGATGGTTTTGATCTTACCATCATCGTCTTGAGCGATCGCTTCTTTCAGATCTTTAATCAATGCCTGGGCTTTATTTTTCTCGGATGGGGGAACCTTATCGCCCAACTCGGCTAACTGCTTCTCAGCTTGATAAACGAGGGAATCAGCTTGATTTTTGCGTTCAATGTGTTCACGACGTTCCTTATCGACCGAGGCGTTCGATTCTGCCTCATTAACCATGCGTTCCACTTCATTTTGGGGCAAGGTAGAAGCGCCGGTGATGCTGATCGATTGTTCTTTTCCTGTACCTTTATCCTTAGCGGTGACATTTAAAATACCGTTAGCATCGATGTCGAAGACCACTTCGATTTGAGGCACACCACGAGGAGCGGGAGGGATACCATCGAGTCGGAAAGTTCCCAAACTCTTGTTATCTTTGGCCATTTCCCGTTCCCCTTGCAGGACGTGGATTTCCACGTTAGTTTGTCCATCTACTGCTGTGGAGAAAACTTCCGATTTTTTGGTGGGAATAGTGGTGTTGCGGGTAATAATCCGCGTCATCACACCGCCGAGGGTTTCCACACCCAAAGACAAGGGCGAAACATCAAGCAGAAGAATATCTTTGACTTCACCGGCGAGGACACCGCCTTGAATAGCAGCGCCGACGGCTACCACTTCATCGGGGTTAACGCTTTGGTTAGGATCTTTGCCCAGAACTTTTTTAACTAATTCCTGAACGGCGGGAATCCGGGTTGAACCACCGACGAGAACCACTTCATCGAGGGCAGATTTATTGATTTTGGCATCACGGATGGCATTTTCGACGGGAATACGACAGCGATCGATTAAATCGGCGCAAATTTCCTCGAATTTAGCTCTGGTTAAAGTGGTATCTAGGTGTTTTGGTCCTTCGGCGGTAGCGGTGATGAAGGGCAGGTTAATTTCCGCTTGGGTAACGCTAGAAAGTTCAATTTTGGCTTTTTCTGCCGCTTCTGTGAGACGTTGCAGGGCTTGTTTATCTTGACGGAGATCTATTCCTTCAACTTTTTTGAATTCTCCGGCTAAATAATCGACGATTTTTTTATCGAAGTCATCACCACCGAGATGAGTATCTCCAGAGGTAGCGAGAACTTCAAAGACACCATCACCCACTTCTAGAACCGATACGTCAAAGGTTCCCCCACCCAAGTCAAAAACGAGAATGGTTTCGTTAGCTTTTTTGTCTAATCCGTAGGCAAGAGAGGCGGCAGTGGGTTCGTTGATAATGCGGAGAACTTCAATCCCAGCAATTCTACCGGCATCTTTAGTGGCTTGACGTTGGGAGTCATTAAAATAAGCGGGTACGGTGATGACTGCTTGGGTAACGGTTTCGCCGAGGTATTTACTGGCATCTTCCACCAGTTTCCGCAGTACCTGGGCGGAAATTTCTTCGGGGGCGAATTGTTTGCCCTGGGCAGGACAGTCTAATTTAACGTTGCCGTTGCCGTCTTGGAGAGTTTTGTAGGATACTTCTGTGGCTTCGTTGGTAACTTCGTTGAATTTCCTGCCGATGAAGCGTTTGACGGAATAAAAAGTATTTTGCGGGTTCATTACCGCTTGACGTTTGGCGATTTGTCCTACTAGGCGCTCGCCATTTTTGGCGTAGGCGACGACTGAGGGCGTGGTTCTAAACCCTTCGGCGTTGGCGATAACGGTGGGTTTGCCCCCTTCCATAACCGCGACGCAGGAGTTAGTCGTCCCTAAGTCAATTCCAACTACTTTTCCCATAATCTTTGTGCTGCTCCGATACAACTTATAGTGACTTCTAGAATCGGAACTGTACTCGGTTTTTAGGCGATACCCACCCCTATCAGTTCCTTCGTTATCTCTATAGTGCAAAATAACCCCGCTTTCTCGATAGTGTAGGTATCCGAACCTTTTTGGTAGTATTGCTAATGTCAGTTCGGGATCAAAGAGTTAGTGGTGAAGGAAAGGAGTCAGAAGTGAGACAAACTCTTAGTTCTTACCACTCCATGCTCGCTCTCCTTGGTTTCCCTGGAGTGGTGGTGGAAATCCCTCACTTCCTCTCTTTTAAGTAGAAAATATGAATCTCAGACATCAAGATCATTACCAGAGTTCAGAAATTTACCGCACTTTACGGCTCTTCTCGACTTTGTGTGATAATTTTTGCTTATGGAATCGTGAAATGCTTATCGGGCAAGACTTTTAGGGCTATTTTGCGGAAGAAAGTATCAGTATAGACCTCGTTTCCACACAGAAACCAGAAGAGCCACTTTACTTTATTAATAACTGAAAGATCGTGCTAAGTAGGGAGGCACAATTATTTGTAGGATGGGTTAGCGGTAGCCTAACATGAGCGGGCGTTGGGTTTCATGCTTCAACCCAACCTACGTTCATCTTATATTTAATTCCACCCACCTACTTATTAATATAAGATTATGTAATCATGAGTAAAAACAATTGTTCCTGTGCGTATTCCATTTATTTCTTGAATATAAGTATCGGTGTCATATCGTTTAAATCTGCTATCTTGAAAACTGTTAATTAACCCAGGAAAATCCTCTAATTCAGAGGCACTAATTAATCTATTTCCGTAAAGAAGATCACCAGAAAAAACCCTAAAGGTAGAAGAACGGGTTTCCTCGGAAAATAAACTGCTACAGTTAGGTTGTAAATAGATGTAGATGTAGGCCAAACGCATATCTACAGAAGGCCCAAATTCTAAGCCCAAATCAAAATAGCATAGAGTAGGTGGATTAAAAACAGATAAAATAGATTCCCGATAATTATCAGGCTTTCCAAAACTTCTCAACTGAATAAGATGACTACCAGTATTGACTCCCCCTCCTCTTAAATTGTTAAGAGAACATTGTTGAAAGTCAAGAAAGGTTTTAGTTATCGTTCTTTGCCAACTATTAATAATGACTAGAGAATTTCCCCAATACCTATACTGTTCTGGTCGGCGATCGATCTCGATACCAATAGGATCATCCGATTGACGGGGTTCTACCATGCGATAATAGTAAGTGTAGTTGCTAAATTTTACTCTTCGTGGCCCTGGAAGATCATTAACAAAGTTTTTCTGATCTACTTGCCGGCCAAATTCACAAACACTTTGATAATCTTTTATAGTAAACATTGGTAAAAGAATATCTGGTGGCGGCAGTTTGATTTCATCATCAGACCAACGACCTGTAAAAATCCAGGCGGCTGCCCGCTCAGAAACTACCCAAGCAAGACCTCTATATACAGGAATATTGTCAATACTCATTGTTAATAAATAAATCTGATCATTTATTTTGTAACAATTATCCCCAAAACTCTCAAGGATTGTGGCATCGATCTCAGCTAAAGGTTTGCCAAATGGAAGTGCGAGTAAATCAGTAAGATTGCTCATCATTGAATTTTTTGACTAAGTTACTGTTTCTGTTATACGCTATTTAGATGCTGAACAGCTTACTGTTTACCGATCACAGCAAAAAAGCTCCCCAATGCCCGCTCTTTCTGGGAACTTGTTTATAACACAAATGTAGTATATAGTGTAATATAGGTAATAAGCTGTACTGCATTTAAACTGCGTCTTGACAATTTTAGTACAAATGCTCAGAACTCTGGTGCAGTCTGAACAAGTCATTTAGATAGTCAACAGCTTATCCTCTGTGTTAAAACACGATCGCCGATAACAATTTATCTAATTTATCGCAGAATCTCAATTGCGTTATTTTAGTTGTATTGGCTTTTTATTTGATTATTTCATAAAAAATATGACTTACGAAACTCTGGCACTTTCCACACCAACACCGATTTTATCTTGGGCGGGCCATGAATTGGGACCCCAAGAAACCCAAATGGCCAAAAATGTCGCTTCCCTACCTTTTGTTTATAAACACATTTCTTTAATGCCCGATGTTCACTTGGGTAAAGGCGCTTTAGTCGGTTCGGTGATTGCCACCAAAGATGCCGTAATTCCTGCCGCCGTCGGAGTCGATATCGGTTGCGGCATGGCTGCCCTAAAAATGCCTTTCACCGGTGAACAATTGCAGGGAAAACTTAAAAAAATTCGCCTCGATGTGGAAGAAAATATTCCCGTCGGTTTTGCGGAAAATAAAGAAGTGGATCGGGAAGTAACTAAATGGCCAAAATGGGCGGAATTTAAACAGATTCATCGAGGCGTGCAAAACCTAGAGAAAAAAGCCCTTAAACAAATGGGTTCTCTGGGGGGTGGTAATCACTTTATCGAAATTTGTTTAGATACAGACAATCAAGTTTGGTTAATGCTGCATTCCGGTTCTAGAGGTATTGGTAATCAACTAGCCCAATGTCATATTAATACTGCTAAAGAGTTAGCCAAACTAGCAGAATGTAAATTACCCGACCTCGATCTGGCCTACTTTGTCGCCGGTACAGAAGAATTTACCGCCTACTGGCACGATCTACAATGGGCGCAGGAATATGCCCGTTATAATCGGGAAATTATGATGGCTAGATTTAAGCGCATTGTTGAAAAACATCTAGCGGGAGGCAAACCAACTAAACCCCTCTTAGTAGTTAATTGTCATCACAATTATGCCGAAAAAGAAATTCATTTTGGGGAGGAGGTTTATGTCACCCGAAAAGGAGCCGTCCGCGCCAGAGAAACCGATTATGGTATTATCCCCGGTTCCATGGGAGCGCAATCTTATATTGTTAAGGGCAAAGGAGAACATAATAGCTTCTGTTCCTGTTCCCACGGGGCCGGGCGCTTGATGTCGAGAAATCTGGCTAAAAACACCTTTACTCTTGATGATTTAATTGCCCAAACCCAAGGGGTTGAATGCCGCAAAGATGAGGGCGTTATTGATGAGATTCCGGGAGCTTATAAACCGATCCAACAGGTGATGAATCAACAGGCGGATCTAGTGGAAATTGTCGCCACTCTCAAGCAGGTGATGTGTGTCAAAGGTTAACAAATCATGGCAAGAGCGATCGATTTTTGCCGTTTTTTCCCTAGCTTGACATCCTCACCACCGTAAACGGACGGTGAGGATGTCAATTTCCCAAGTTCCCGCCCCTTTAGCGATCGCTCTTTCGATATTGTCAATAGGAATACTAAATCCTGTTTCAAAGGTATAGGGAAGCGGGTAGTTCGAGCATTTGTACTAAAATTTCCAATAGGCGGTTTAAATGCAGTACAGCTTATTATAGAAAGGGTTGATTGATCAGGTGGCAATATGGCGCAATTTTCTCGCAAAACTCTACTAACCTTTTTTGCTAGTATATTAGTATTATTATTCTCCTTGGCTCCGGCCCAAGCGCTAAGTTATAATAATCGCAATTTGACCGATAACGACTTTGCGGGGCAGGATTTGCGCGATTCCACCTTCGATCACTCTAATCTGCGCGGTAGTAACTTCAGTCATGCCAATCTGGAAGGAGTACGCTTTTTTTCGGCCAACTTGGAGGGGGCCGACTTTAGCGATGCCAATATGAGAAATGTGGATTTAGAATCGGCCCGTTTAACCAAAGCCAACTTTACCAATGCCGTTCTCGAAGGAGCTTTCGCCACTAACATTTTAATCAAAGGTGCAATTATCGACGGGGCCGATTTTACCGATGCAATTATTCGCTCGGATGTGGAAAAATATCTTTGTGAGAGAGCGACGGGAACTAACCCAGTAACTGGCAGAAATACCCGCGATACCCTATTTTGTCGCTGATACCTAACTATGCTGCCCCGAATCGCACTGTCATGACCGATCAAACTAGAGCCAGATCGGCCATAATTGCTGTAAGCTAGTATTCGATTTTTTAACAAAACCTTTAGAATAGACTTTCAAACCAGTTCGATCGATCAGTCCCCTCTTGGAAAAAGGAAATTGTAACCATCGTGTCCACCAGTACCCTCGGCAATCAAGACAAAGAGCAGAAACCTAATAGTGACTCGGATAGCTTTTTCCAAGGAGTCTCTAGAGTTGCAGGAGGAACCGCTCTCGGCCTGTTGATGGTATCCACGGCCGTGGTGACGGGGGCTGTGGTAGGATTAGCGATTAGTTACCGCAATCTACCCGATGTGAGGATTTTACGGGGTTACGTCCCCACGGAAACCAGTTATATCTACGATGTTAAAGGCAGACCCCTGACCAGCTTACACGGAGAAGCGAATCGGGAAGTGGTGGAACTCGATCAAATATCTCCCAATCTGAAACGCGCAGTGATGGCGATCGAAGATAGCCATTTTTATCACCATCGTGGTATTAATCCTAATAGTATCGGTCGGGCAGTAGTCGCTAACTGGAAAAGTGGCGGTGTGGTGGAAGGTGCATCTACTATCACCATGCAGTTAGTCAAAAATATTTTTCTTTCCCATCAGCGCACCGTTAGCCGTAAATTAGCCGAGGCAGTCCTGGCAGTACGAGTGGAACAGGTTTTTAGCAAAAATGACATTCTGGAAATGTACCTCAATAATATCTATTGGGGTCATAATAATTATGGAGTGCAAACCGCCGCTAAAAGTTATTTTAATAAACCCGCTGCCGAGTTAAATTTAGCAGAATCGGCGATGATGGCCGGATTAATCCAAGCGCCGGAAGTTTATAGTCCTTTTAATAATTATAAAACCGCCAAGGAAAGACAGGCACTGGTTCTCAGTCGGATGCGTAGCTTAGGTTGGATTACCCCCGCACAGGAAGAGGCCGCTTTAAAGGAACCTCTGAAACTGGGTAAACCCACCGCTTGGCAAGAAAGTAAATTACCCTACGTTACCGATGCAGTGGTGGCAGAATTGCGGCAAAAATTTGGCAAGGAAACCCTAACTAAAGGGGGAATGCGGATTCAAACCACGATCGATCTCGACTTTCAAAACATGGCCGAATCTACCATCCAACGAGCCTATAATAGCTTGCGTGGTCGCGGTATTCGTACCAAAGACCTACAAATTTCTCTGGTCGCAGTGGATCCCCGCACCCATTTCGTCAAGGCGCTCGTCGGTGGCGTTGATTACAATAAAAGTCAATTAAACCGCGCCATTCAATCCCGTCGTCAACCGGGGTCAGCTTTTAAACCTTTCGTCTATTATACTGCCTTCGCTAGTGGTCGTTTTACCCCCGAAACCGTGGTTAATGATGCTCCCATACGTTTTCGCGAGGCCGGCGGCTTCTATAGCCCAAAAAACTACGGTGGCGGCTTTTCTGGTCCGGTTTCCCTGCGTAGCGCTCTGATGCAGTCTCTGAATATTCCCGCAGTTGTTCTCGGTCGTCGCGTCGGGATTAACAAAGTCATTGAAGTCTGTCGTCTGTTGGGTTTCGAGAGTCCTTTAATTGCCGTCACTTCTTTACCTTTGGGTTCGGTAGATGTGACTCCTCTGGAAATGGCGGGAGCTTACGCTACTTTTGCCAGTAATGGCTGGCATTCTGAGCCTACCTTTATCATGCGTGTTACTGATAGCCGGGGTAACGTCATGCTCGATAATACACCCAAACCGAAGCTAGTTTTAGACCCCTGGGCCACTGCTTCTCTTAACTCTGTGTTACAGGGTGTAATACAAGGTGGTACAGCAACCTCGGCCCAAATCGGTCGTCCGGCAGCGGGAAAAACCGGTACTACCGATAACGAGAAAAATGTCTGGTTTGTCGGTTATGTTCCCCAATTAGCCACCGCGGTGTGGATTGGAGATGACCGAAACCGCACTTTAGGTAAAGGTATCACCGGTGGTGGTTTTGCCGCTCCCATTTGGCGCGATTTCATGGCACAAGCACTTAAAAATGAGCGGGTAGAATATTTTCCTTCTCCCTCCAAATTCCGCAAACCAACGGTTAAGTAGATGGTTAATCTAATTAGTTATGCTTGCGAGCATTTTCGTTAAATAGTCAGAATAGTTAAGAAATCGACCGATTTGGTCGATTTTTGCTTAACAATTGAGAGGGCCAATTCTCCTCAAATATGCCTGAATCGTGGGTAAGCAACCCAGATAAAGTTCATTTATAATAAAGTCACAAAAAAACCTTTGCTTGAACCGATGACGACTTCCTTGACTCAGGGTATCAACCTTGAAGATTTCCTCAAATTGCCATATTTGGAGGATTCTCCAGCATGGGAATACCTGGATGGAGTCGCAATTCAGAAACCGATGCCTAAGACTCGACACTCTATCCTACAAAAACGTCTTTTAGCTGAGGTTGACAGCCACACTGCTGATTATACAGCCTTACCTGAGTTGCGATGTACCTTCGGCGGGCGTTCGATCGTTCCTGATGTGGCGGTAATTGCATGGAATCGAATTAATCTGAATGAAGCAGGTGAACCAGAGGACGACTTTACCGAAGCACCTGATTGGACTATCGAAATTCTTTCACCCGATCAAAAGGTAAACCGTGTAATTGACAACATTCTACATTGTTTAAAACATGGCAGTAAATTAGGATGGATGCTTGATCCAGATGATTATTCTGTTTTAATGTTTACGGACCAACAAGAGCCGGAAGTTTGCAGAGGGGATCACCAACTTAAGGTAATTGCAGGGGTTCAGTTGACACTGACTCCACAACAAATCTTTGCATGGTTAAAAGTTGGTCAAGCTAGACAAAGTAAGTAGAAGTCGGGGGAGAAGCACGAGGACTAACTTGGTCGTTAGAAGAAATTCAATAACAAACGGATTTAGTATAAAATGTCAAAAATTAAAAGTCCCTTGCGCTATCCGGGGGGAAAATCCCGGGCGATTAAGCAAATTCTGCCGCAAATTCCTGTGAATATCAGGGAATATCGAGAACCTTTTTTTGGTGGTGGTTCTGTGTTTTTTGCTGTTAAGCAACTCTTTGAACAACAAATAAAAACCTATTGGATTAATGACTTAAATTATGATTTATTTTGTTTCTGGCAATGCGCTCAAGAAAATATTGAGTTATTGGTAGCAAAAATAACAGAAATTAAACAGAAATATGATAGCGGGCGAGAATTATTTCAAGATTTGACAAGGGAAGATTTAAAGTTAACCGACTTTGAGAAGGCGGTGCGTTTTTTTATCTTAAATCGGATTACTTTTTCGGGAACAGTGGATTCGGGGGGGTATTCTCAAGCAGCTTTTACCAGTAGATTTACTGATTCATCAATTGCCAGATTAACCCAAATTGCGCCGTTATTAGCATCGGTAAAAATTACTAACCAAGACTACGAAGAATTATTATTTGCTGAGGGAAAAGAAGTTTTTATCTTTCTTGATCCACCCTACTATAGTGCCACAAAATCCCGTTTGTACGGTGTAAGAGGGAATTTACATACCAGCTTCGATCATCAACGTTTTGCCGATAATATGCGTCAATGTCAGGCTAAATGGTTAATTACCTACGATGATTGTCCAGAGATACGAAAACTCTTTGATTTTGCCCATATTATCGAGTGGAATCTTCAGTATGGCATGAATAATTATAAACAAGTATCGGCGGCATCTGGTAGGGAATTAATGATCAAAAACTATTAGTGCGATGCCGAAGGCACTGGGTAGCAGTAAGCTAATCTTATATGTTGGGTTGACGACTGTACCTCATCCTATTAATTTAACCATTGGTGCAAATCTTCCAAATCCGAAAAATCCAATAAAGCAAGAGCTAAATTATCCAATTGATTAGGATTTAACTGTTTAATTTTTTGTTCTACCTTTAAAGGAATAGAACCTAGTTTTAAATTTAGCTGACGCAAAATTAGGCTTTTTTTAGCGGATAATTCTCCTTCCTCTCTACCTTCCTCTCTACCTTCCTCTCTACCTTCCTCTCTACCTTCCTCTCTACCTTCCTCTAAAGCTTCTTGATAGACTTTAGTTTCTCTTAAATCACTTAAACTAAACATAGCTTCT